>ERZ1740067.557-NODE-557-length-29306-cov-11.153533_pt1 | contig 29306 bp, 38 predicted proteins | sample MGYA00581736_ERZ1740067 | MGnify/ENA primary metagenome ERZ1740067 (study PRJEB43018, sample SAMN04849236) | marine metagenome | isolation source: floating plastic debris | place: Pacific Ocean | collected 2008-08-27 | study: EMG produced TPA metagenomics... | reverse complement strand
GGTAGATCCGTAAGGATGGGCAACTTTATTGAGCGCGGATCGGAAACTATCTTGAGACGTGATTTCAAGATCAATGAATCTGTTGCTAAAGCCACGAATTGCATAGTTTCGTTCAACCTTGGCTGTTGCCAGCGCCAAAGTTGCTGCAATCTCAGAACAGGTCAGCCCTGAAGTGGGGAGAGGTGACCACTGCATAGATCCTGAAACATCAATAGCGTGAAGAAAAACCTTTCCGGTAGGCTCCTGAAATTCAAACGAATTTTCAAGCATTTTCTCCAGAATGTCCATAATCCGAGAAACCGGAGACCATGTCTTTTGGCTTCTTCCTAGCCTTCCCCCTGAAGCGTATACCTTAGACGCAGACAGTATGTTGAGGGGATGGATTCGTGCTTTCCTGGCTCGTTTCTTGTCAAGCAATCGGCGCTCTAGAATATCAAGATTTTTAATCTGATCAAAGCGAAGAACCCCAATCTCTGACAAAGAACCTAAGTTGCGCAATGTCGCACCTATCGGCATGTCCTCAAACAACAGTTGCCAAGCATCACAGTTCATATTGCCAATGGGTGCAACCATTTCATGGGTTAAGCGTCCTTGGGCGATCGCTTCCAGGGTTAAATCTTGGTCATGTACCATCGGGTGCTTGAGGCGTTCATGCCACCAAATTTGTGTCATCTCCTCACAGGGGGGCTCTGGAGGAAAACCGTTCCATCCACCAACAGCCCAGTGATATAAACACTGATGCTCTTTTGATGGCGGACGAACATGGAATAATCGCAGCAAATCCCGACGACTAAATCCATGGCGCTGTCCATACTTTAGGAGTTGATAAGCAAGCCACTTAACGTCAGGGTTGGAAAGCCACTTTTCTCCACAGGAACGAACAATCTTTCCCATCCCGCGAAGATCCTTGGTATAACGGAGCCATTCATAGAAATGAGATGCTGTGCGGATTACCAGCGGAAAAACCTCTTCAAAAGCACGCTTAGCAGCAGCGCTTTCTCCCATTGATAAAAGCACCAAGGCAAGAATGGGAGCACTGTTGCTAACTGAATGTCCATCACTGGCATAGACGATTTCCTGCGAAACCCTCTCCGGATTTTCCGCGATCACCGCCTTCACGGCCTCAACAAACTCTTCTGACAGTTCACGGCGATCTGCGTAATAACTTCCATTAGAAGTTCCAAGCAGCAGATAACGCCGAAGCATAGACCACGTGTCAGCGGTAAATCCATAACCACCACTTCGTCCCTGCACCATTTCAGACTGCCTGCCAGGAATAGGAGAGGACTGTGGAGAGCTAGAGGTGGAAGAAGTCAGGAAGCTGTATGTCATGGACACCTACTCCACAGTGGTTGATTTAGTTGTAAGTGTGGCGGGCAGGACTCGAACCTACAACAACGGCTCCTAATGCGATAACCCTAAATTCTTCGGCCATTGCAGGCAAGTTGTGAACAAGGGGTAAACGTTGCTCTACCTTTGAGCTACCGCCACACAGATATTATATTTAGAGATTTTATTGATCGCCACCGTGGCATAAGCTGCCGCCGTGATGCTGCCATCTCAGTCGAGATGCCATGGCTAAATGGCGATCAGCAATCACCAAATCGCAGCAGGGACAGCGATCGCCCTCATCACCGCCCTCAGAAAAAGAATCTTTTGACTGAAAAGCCTTGAATCCCGGGAACTCGCCAACAAAATTTGCCCCAAACAATTCGTTGGATACATGCTCTCTTCCGTAATGCAGACGAGCCATTTTTTTAGTGATCTCTCGAAGCCCTTCAAAGTCGGCAACAGTCAATGCGTCTAAACTAGTTAATAGTTGCGTTAACGCAAACTCTTTTAATAGTTGCGTTAACGCAAACTCTTTAGCCATGGGGAGGTTCATGGAAGCTCCTGTTGCATTGCAGCAACGAAAGAGGGGATAGCGGAAAGGCTAGAGGCGAGGCGCTGCATAGCACTTACATCGCTAACCATAATTTGAGCTAGGCGGGCCAAGCTTGTATCGAGAATTTCTGTGGTTACGCCAGTCGGCAGCAAGTCATTCAAGGTCACTGAGGCGACATCTGGCAAAATCGCCCGAAACTCAAACAGGGGCTTATCTTCAATTTCAATGTCTTTGACAAGCAACCCCCCAGGGTCTCCTGGAATCCCAGCATAAATACTGCCAGATTCAGGACAGGTAAAGACAGGACCAGTCCACTCATCCCCACCAGAATCCAGATAAGTGACGATTTCAGTTCGCTCCAGCACCCTAAAAAGGTAAGAGATAGACGGAGACGCGGGCAAGTCAATATCTACAACACCGCCAACGATAGGGGTGAGGTGATCGATCTCCAGATTGACGCTATTAGTCCCTGAGTCAAAAAGGGGGGCGTCCAACAAAACGGATAAGAACCCTTCTACAGGAACCCCCCCTGAGTCCTTTATGTTGCCAAGAATTTTGACCATTAAGCAACAACGGATTCCATAGACTCCTTGACGATGTGTTCCAAAGATGCATCACCGTCTTTCTGGTCGAACGTCACCTCAGGCAAAGGGACCTCCATCTCTTCCAAGACAGGCAAAAAGCAATGAAGCGCAACTGTCCCCAACTCAGCAGCGGTAAGCTTTCCATCAGAGGCAGCTTCTTTGATCAGCTCTCCCGCCCTTTCCAGTCCGCGAAGAATTTTGATGAGGACTTTGATTTTTCCGAATGACATAGCTCTATCAACTTTTATTGGAATGTTGAGCCCATGCTAGCAACTCTTTTTTAGGTCCGCTTCTTTATCCAATGCAAGGCATCTTCCAGGTCCATAGGGCGAGCAAACAGGTAGCCCTGTCCAGCATCTGCCCCTAGTTCTTTCGCGATCGCCGCCTGCTCTTCAGTTTCTATCCCCTCAACGGTCGCATGGATAGAAAAACTTTTAACCAACGTGATAAGGGCAGAGCAGATCGCAAGCTTTCGTTTATCGCTTCGTCGAAAGGGAACCAAAGATGCGTCGATTTTTACATCAGCCCAGGCAGACTCCATTAATCGTCCTGGGCTGGCCTCTCCAACCCCAAAGTCATCTACCTTCAGGGATACCCCCAAAGATCCAAGCATTCTTAGTGAATCTGAATAATGCTTGAAAGGGAAATCCCTCACGGGGCGTTCTGTTACCTCCAAAGCAATATCGCCAGGGGAAATGCCGAAGCGATCGCACATGGACTTAAAAGACTCAGCAAACCCAATTTGCTCCAGGTCCCAAGGGGAAAGATTGACTGAGACAGGTATCCCCGAAAACAAACGGCACCGCCGCATTACACGTACCAGAACCCAGTCCGAAATGTGGCAGATTTCTCGAGAAGACTCTGCGATTGGAATAAACTCCCCAGGAGAAATCGCCCCAAGCGTGGGGTGATTCCATCGCACTAAGGCTTCCATCCCGCAAATGTGCTTTCGATTGTGTAGGGATACGATTGGTTGGTACTGAAGCGTCATCTGAGAATCGTGATTTCCTCTCAGGTCACGCAATGCCTGTTCAATCCTTTTTCTGCGCAGCTCTTTTCGTTCAAGGGCTTCACTCCAGATCTCAACGCCGCCGCCCGCGTTTTTGGCACTGTACATGGCCAAGTCCCCTGCCTTGAGGAGCTTGTCTATCCCGCCATGTCCACGCTGAGCAATCCCTAGCGATGCATCCATTTTGACAGTGCCACCGCAGGTTAGTTCGTAAGGATGTTGTAATGTTTTGTGAATTCTTTTGGCGATCGCCTGAAGTTCGGCGAGTCCATTAAAGCTGCGCACCAAGATCACGAATTCGTCCCCACCCATTCTGATCAGTCGATCTTGGGAGGCGATCTCAGTCCATAGGCGTGACGCCATTTTTTTGAGCAAAAGATCGCCTTCTTTATGCCCAAATGTATCGTTCACCGATTTGAACTGGTTCAGGTCGACGACGATGACGCCTGCGAACGGTATAGATCCGAGGCGCTCAAGGATATTGCGGTTAAATGCCTTGGTTAAAGGGTCAACATTGGCAAGTTTTTGATATCGAAATTGGGCTCTTTTCAATGCTGAGATATTAGACCAGCTCACCAAGGCGTGAGACGAATTGATTCGGACAATATCTTGAAGCGTCCAACACCCGGATTGTTTCTCCGTTGCACCCCTGTGAATCTCTTGGCCATGTATTTCTTTCCCTGTTGCCATTACTTCCGTCACCGCCTCTCTCAGCGATCGCCCTTCATCTAAAGGGTTTATAGAGTTGGCGCAAGGGATCTTGAAGTCCAAAAAACTTGCCCAGGAATTTTGCCCCATGTCTCTGGTGGCAGCATCAGAGCAGGCCTCAACCTGAAGATGTTGCCCCTTGCCAAGCCTGAGTAAGATCACGCCGCCAGGAGCATTGCGCAAGATTGCCCCTCCCAATTGGATTTGCTTGAGAATCACGCTGAGCCCAGACAGTCCAAAGGCTAAAGGGATAAACCCTAGCAACAAGTAAAGGGTTGGAGGCAAAAAGTCTTGGGAAAGGAATGCTGCGCTCTCCAGTGAAAGCGACAAAAACATCCATGCCATCGAATAAAAGACTCGACGACATGGACGGGAGCGAGAACGTCCGCGCCATAGCAATAAAAAACCGCCAACGCCGTAGGATACAGCGATCGCGGCAGTGGCGGAATTTGTGGAAGTGAAGAACATCATTTATCTGAGCTTTACCCAGTGTGCCTCAGGGGAAGAAGAGCGTCTATGGGTTTATTACCCACCCTTGTAAGGAATAGATAATTCTTTCTCTTCATTCCACTGGTCCCTGGCGTTCAACAATCCAAACATCACATTGAACGCAACGGTATATCCAGCACAACCAAAACCCAAAATAATCAGAAGGATCCCCAAAGATGTAATCAGAGGATGAATTCTACCTTCAAACAGCGATATACCTGCCAAAAAACAAATTGCTCCCTGCCCAGAAGAGAACTGATGAGATTTTGACACCATATCCCAAAGACGACAAAGGGCCGAGCTGTAGGACACATTCATGTGAAGTGACCAGAAGAAAGCGAAAATCAAACACGCGGCGGCGGCAGCCGCCAATGCCCATAAAATATCAAAAGTATTTGCCATGATCTGCTGAGATGGAAGGGGAGGTGTGCCCAGCTTAACCTCGGGAAACTAAAGCTATTAAGTTTTTTGAATTGGGGGCTATATTGGTGATGCTGATTAATTGAATCTGCCATGCCTTTCAGTCGAACGACCCATGCACCCAATACGACTGTCAAACCAGCGTTTCTAAATGCGATCGCTAGTCCTAAGTTTGATGGGCAAATTTACCTGGATGGGCATAACGAGCGCTTAGGAGATGGTTCGTTCGTTGACACTGAAGGAAACGCCAAGGCTCGACTTTGGGGGCTATCAGAAGAGCTTAAAGTTGCCCCAAGTTCCGGACTTTACGTTTCAATCCAGTCTGGAATTGTCCGTGAAAATGACCAGCATCATGTCATTCCCGAGCAAATCGTTGAATGCCCTGACAATCAACGCAACGTATACATAGCGATTGTCTCAGGTGGCGCAGTTCAAGCATTCCCAGCACTCCCAGCTTCTGGATTCTTGCTAGCCAAGGTGATTACGTCTAGCGGCACCATTGTCCAGGTATTGGACTTGAGAGCCCGCTTTTCGATCTCCGATGGTGCAACATTTGCTCCATTGACAGACGCAACTCCAGACAAGTCCTCACCAGTGTGGAGCCTTTCAGAAAAGCGCTTCAATACTCGCCCCCTGAGTTTTAATGACATTAGCGAACCGCCTCCATCACCTTCTAACAGACTCTTCTTTTTGCGTCGGGCAAACACTGAGTCAGCATCTGGGGGTGGCAACCTGCAATGGCTTCCGTGGGATGTGGAATCTGTTCAGAGCGAGCTATCTTCTTTGCGATCAGCAGTAGACGCAAACGTAGTGGGTATTCAAAACGCCCCTGACTTGAGTGGGTACGTAACCACTGTCTCTTTGCAGACGACGCTTCAAAATTACGTAACCCTTGGGCAGCTTATATTTGCGATCGCAGAGCTTCAATCGGGCAACACTTGATTCTTTCCCGATTTTTTGATTTTTACCGTAACCGTTTGGCCGAAACCATGAACTACAACAGCTTCCCCTTGCCCTTGCGTGGGCTCGGCTTCTTCTATGACCAAGACAATCCAGTATCCGAACTCTACGGTTACTCCTGAATATCTAAATGCGATCGCCAATCCTGTATTTGATGATCAGGATATTGATGGGCACAACTCCCGATTAGATGACAATTCTTTGTCGAATGCTCCAGGACATCTTAAGGCTCGGCTTGCAGCGATCGCTGACGAACTTAAGGTGTCACCTTCCAGTGGTCTATACGTTTCTGTTCAGGCAGGCAAGGTAGGTCAAGGCACCGATGCTCTGATGATTTCAGAGCAGCTCGTTGAATGTCACGACGATCAACCGAACAATTACATTGTCGTTGTGGACGGTGGTGCCATCGAAGTTCATACGGCAATGCCTTCCGCAGGTCTGCTGTTGGCCCGTGTCGTTACATCTGGCGGAGAAGTTGGCGAAATCGTTGACATGCGAGTACGTTTCGCTCTTCCCAGTGGAGCCGTGTTTGCCCCACTCAACACTCTTCCCCAGAATGGTGTGGTGCCAGTATGGAACGCCAGCACCAAGCGGTTTGAGACGACACATCTAAACATTGAATCAATTGGGATGCCCCCGGCGGCAGAAGGAAACCGAGCATTTTTCCTGCGCCGGAAAAACTCTGAAAGCCCTGACGGACGCAACGATGTGGAATGGTTTGAAATTGATTTAGGGCAAATTCAGACAGATATCAACCAACTGCAATCTGACACGGCGGCTAACGCTCAGGCGATCGCAAATAGTCCGGATTTAAGTGACGCGGTAACTGCCCCAGAGCTGACCGATGCTCTGTCTGGATACGCAACTCAGGAAGAGCTAGCCGCAGCATTTGCAGCAGCCGCTAGTGGAGGCGGAAGTGGGGGCGGAAGCACCCCCGTTGTCCCCACAGGGCAATCAATCTGGGATGGTCTAACTTTCACAGGAACTCCTTCCCCAACGGCTGAATCTGCTGCCGTAAACATGATTCAGGCGCTGATTGATGCTGGGGTGTGGATCAAACTACACCGCTTCTACGTAGCAACTTCCGCTGATATTGAAGATGTCCCGGTAGATTGGGTATCTGGAACCAAACATTCTCTTCTAGGAACCTTCTCGTTCACAGAAGAAGAAGGAATTACTGGAGCCTCTACCACCACTCACACCCCCACTCGGGGAATTGCGTCCGGATTAGAGCTAACCAACGAGCGAATTGAAAACTTTTCGTCCTGGGTATTCATGGATGATCTGGCCAACCCCAACACCCAGAACGGGATGTTATCTGCCACAAAAGGTGGGCACTCATACCTGAGGCTAGCCAACAATAATGTGTTTTGGGGGACAGACGCCTCAAACAATATCTTCCTCCAATCTCCTCGTCCATCTACAGAACCAAAGAGCCTTGGCAGTAACTTTGGATCCTCCGGGAGTAACAACTCAGGACTGTTTTTTGACGGGACCTTAACGGTTCCACAGTCGGGGAGCCCGAACGCCACGACGGATTCGAGCGATTCCGCAGCGAACGAGATGGTCATGTTTGGTGGGGGTGAAGGCGGCACCCCCCCTCTGGGCGGAAGGTTTTTGCTGGGGGCTTACGCAGATTACCTCTCCCCGGCGGAATCCACCGCTTTAAACAATGCGGTAATGAACTACTTGAACACCCTTGGTGTTTGGAGTCCAGATTTGCCTCCAGAAGAGCCTAAGACATTTGGAGAGGAGACAGCAGACGAAATTTTTGCGGAGCTGACCGGGAGTTATAGCTCAGCGGATCAGCAAGCAATGGCAGACCTAATTGATGCCCTTAAAAATAGCGGAGCTTGGGACCGTATTACTGCGTTATTTTTGCCAGTGCTGGCTAACATTCATGATGCAATGTACGACATCAAAGGGAAGATTGGGCGTAGTCCTGGCTTCACCGTTGGCAACTACGGACACGCCAACAAGTATGGGCTTTATACAAGTCAAAATGGTGCTTATGTCTACGCAGCATCCGTAAACTCCTCGTACACCAGAAATTCAACAGTAATGAATTGGATTGCCAATTTCGGCAGCTTTGGCAATGCCTCTATTACTCAGGGCGGAATGCAATATAGTGGCAACAACCTTTATGCTCCGGGAATAGTCTCTGGATTTGGGTCTTCCTATGTTGTGGGTGCATCCCACTTTGGTATTCCCACAAATAATTTCCCTGTAACTCAAGGGATCTCTAGCTTCGTTCCCAGCTCCTTTGGCTCTGTTTGGGAGTCTAGCGGGCAGCTCAAGTATTACGCGAATGGAACTCACTACGGAACGGCTTCTCCTACCTCAACAACTTACTCGTTCTCGTCGCAGAATGCTCAACTCTTCGGGTACGGCTCAAGACATAAAGCCGGACTTGTCGGTTATTCGATGACTTCATCACAGATCACGGCGGTGAACAATGCAATGAACACTTACTTTTCAACGATTGGGGTGAGCTGATCAACAAATTGATCTTCTTTATCTTTAACCTCTCTCATGAAAACCAAAGCTTATCTTAACCCAGGAGAATAGTAACTAATCATGTACACATACTTAGGGTCTGACCCTGATCTTGGAGAGAAAGGAAGTGCGATCAGTCTGCACTACCGAAATGAGCAGAATGGGAAAGAGTTGACGTATCATGTCCCGGCTCCTCCTGAAAATCTCTACTTTGACGGAGAATTGGACGGGGAGGCACTGCTTTACCGCTCTCTGGGTGAAGTTGACTGGGAGCGTCTTGTTATTCTGCTTTCAGGATCTAAGGTCTTTTCCGCAGTTGCTGCAACGTCTACGCAAGCCCCGCAACTCAGTCTTCTCTACGGAGAATTACGTGCCGCCCTTGAGAAAGGACGCAAGGTTGCCGTTCATTCCTACTGGAGTCAGGTAAAGGAATTTATGACATCCCAGACGGACGTATTGTCCGCTATTGGAGTTGAGTGGGGAGAGTCTGAGCAGGCAGAGCTGGATAATGCTTTTTTGCGGTGTAATTTATCAGACTGGATTAATTTGCCGTATCCTCCCTACGATGTCAGATACCACGGCAGTATCACGGATTATCGCGAGAAGTATCCTGACGCACCATCTGAAATGGACTTGCTGGGTATTTCCCCCCCAGAAACAGGCGATGACGTTCTCAGTGAGGACACCTAGAAAACGAGGAAGAGGCTTAATTTTTCGCCACTATTTTCTTGATTTCTTCCAAACTAATAAAATCAGAGACTAGACTCAGCTTGCTAATGTCCGCCGCTACATTTCTAGCGGCGGACATTGCTTTATCCTCCGTGGGATATCCGACATGCATCAGTACGTGATGGTGTTCTTCGTTCAAGGCACACACTGCCGTAACTGTCCCAAACGACATGCTTCCATTAGTAATCATGAAAGTTGGAACTAAGTCATACAAGGCAAGATTGATGAGTCGGAAATCACGAGTCTCAAGCAAAGCGCGGGAAACCATAGACCACCTCTTAAGTAGGGCTGGATATTTACAGTCTATCCTCACACCATCGAAATCCTTTTCCTTGGATTGAGCAAACAGGAGCTCCACTACGAACAAGCCCGGACATGATTCTTCGCAAGTAAGCATGATCTGGGGTATGCCCTTTCCCAAAGTCAACGGAAACCATAGCATCCAGCTCTGGCACAGTCCTCCATCCGCCCAAGATCAATAAAACTCGCATCATTCTGATCGCCATCTGATGTTTTTCGAGCAACAAAACCTCAATAGAATGAGGTGATTTTACACAATTTACCAACAAGGCTATTTCAAGGGGAGAGAACACAGCAACCTCGAAAAAGGACAAACTTTTCCCTTGTTCCATAATAGAGATGGAATAGACCCCAGAATATGTGGCGATCCGGAAATCTTCGAGTTAGCTGCCAGCTCTGAAAGGCGAATGCTTTGGCGGGGGGCGTGTCCAGTCGCATTTTTCGCGATGTACTCCGCTACATCAAAATCAGCTCTTGCTGTTGCGCCTGAACGGGTGGGTCGAAATACCCCGTTTCTCGGCACCAGTCAACAGCCGCCGCCCACACATCACAATGGCACAGCAATGGGGAGCAGTGACATCCAAGCTTAAGTGGCCTTCCTAGCTTTTCTTGGCGATCGCTTAAATCCTTCAACAATCGAACCGTCCTAGGGTCGCGCCGTTTCATCCTTTTCCATAAATCAGCCTTGAATTCTTCGACTCTTTGTTGCCGCTCTGTCGAGGAGTGCTTATTTCTCAGCACATAAGGATTCCCTCGAGGGGTTTGGCGATCGCACCGAACATCGCAGTCCCAAACGCGACCAACAACAAAATCTTTCCCTTCATACTTGCCCGTCATTTGACCTTCTCCTGAACAGGGTGTGGAGGATCGTAGAACTGCTCCATTCCAAACTCCTTCAACAAAGGAAGATTGCGGAACAACTTATCGCCAAATACGGGACATACAGAGTGAACCGACTCTTCGTCGAAGGACGTGAGAGAAGAAAGGCGGTGTACGCAGATAGCTAGAAGAGAAGAGACCATTGACAGGTCATCTCGACAACAATAATCCAGGTGGTAAACACCTGCATCAATGATCCCCGCACGAACACGAAATCCAAAAATCACCGGATAAACGCCAATTTCATAAACTTCATTCCCCTCAGCATCCAAAAATACCCATCGACTAGTGAGCCCCTCACTATCAGGCGCTTTTTTGAATTGCATTTACTCACCCCATCCGAAGAAATCTTTAGCCCAGGCAAAGTCAACGCCAGCAGCGATAAAATGACGAGAACGTAGAGATTCAATAAACCGATAAACCTTAGGCAAAACAACTTGCTCGAAAGGACTTACCGGGGCTTGTTCTCCGTGCTTGCCCTGAATAATCAATCCGTTCTTCCTCAGAATCACAAGCTTTCTGCTCATGTAACTCCCCCCTGTTGGTGGACTTTAAGTATCGACACGAACGCCTAAGGCGCCTCAAACCCCTCCCAGAACGTCCAGTTTTCGTTCTCCGCCCTTGCCGCAAGCGTCTTTGCTGCCCACCCAGACATTGAGTCAATCAACACGCGATAAGCATAAAGAGAAGATTTTTCATTGGGGCGTTTTCGCCAACTCCCATCAGACGGAGCATATTGACGAATCACCTGTTCATGCGATCGCACAATACTGAGAGCTTCCTCCTGTTCAGGAAACCAATATGCCCCCATGGTTTCCCCTTCCGTCAATTCAGCTAGCTCCTCTAACTGAGAAGTCAGAACAGGGAAATGATCTTGTCGAGGGAAAAATGGGGGCACAGCAACGAATGTACGCACAAAGATGGATTCATCCAGCACCCAAGAATCGGGGATCCTTCCTCCAAACTCGGCAAACATTGGGCGCACTTCCGTGAGGGATCGTCCATTCTGGATCCAAGAAATTAGTAAAGCGCACAGATCATTTAAGGCGTCAATTTCTCTTTGGGTTTGGGTGTTGAGGGGTTTTGGACGGTCCACCATCCTCAAATTCATTCCAAGTTGAACAAGGCGGTGCGAAATCACCTCTTCAATCGTGCCTTCAACTCCTCTCCCTAGATCGGTTTTAATTACTCTCATTATTTTTCACTCTTGATAATACTTGACACATTTTTGGCGCTACCTGCCGTCAAAAACCTGAAACCTCAACCCGAAACCTTAACTGATCAACTTCTTTCGGCAATGTGCCGAGAAGATTGTCATTGAGATATAAGGTCCTTAACGCAGTTAACTGACCAAATCCTGTCGGCAATTCACTGAGCTGATTGTTTTCAAGATCTAGATACTCCAGTGCAGTTAACTGACCAACTTCTGTTGGTAGTTCACAGAGCTGATTGTTATTGAGGTGCAAAAACTTCAGTGCGGTTAACTGACCAAATTCTTTCGGCAGTTTGCTGAGTTGATTGTTTTCTAGATCAAGAGACTACAGAGCAGTTAGCTGACCAATTTCTATCGGCAATTCACCGAACTGATTGTTTTCGAGATATAAAAACTTCAGAGCAGTTAGCTGACCAATTTCTGCTGGCAGTTCACTGAGTTGATTGTTATTGAGGTACAAAAACTTCAGTGCGGTTAACTGACCAACTTCTTTCGGCAATTTGCTGAGCCGATTATTTCCGAGGTATATCTTCTCCAGGGCAGTTAGCTGACCAATTTCTGCTGGCAGTTCACTGAGCTGTTTTCTTTCAAGATTAAGTATTTTCAGAGATCGTACCTGAGCATCTTCTATTATTTCCAGCAATTCCTGTCTGTTCATTTATCGCTCTCCACAGTCAACTAGGTATCTGAATAAATAGCCTGCACAAAAAGCAAAAATCACGAATTCTTAACGAAAATCTTCGTGAGCGTATGCATCACACAGCACATCATCAGCGTGCCCCATCCACAAATCTACGGAAGTCCAAAAAATTCGCAGAGCATAATCCTCAGGCGACTCTGACTCACGACGATCCATAAATGAATCCTCTTTAACTGAGGTGACTTGGGAAGAAATGTCGTCCCAAAAAGCGTCAACTATCTTGATCGCTTCTTCAGGGGTAGGTGCCCATGGATAATCTCTTCTCCCGTCTATAGTGCCGGGGTCTAAGTGAACATCTCTGCAAGTAACCGGATGATCTGCTTGGTTAGGAAAATAAGGCGGGATAGATATGTAATTCGAGGCAGGATCGACAGAATACATGCGACTTAATGACATGACGGCAGAATTAATTAATTATTTTTGAAGAGGATGATTTCTTTGGAGTGGAGGAGGTACTGCACCTTATCTTGCGCACGATACTCCTAGTCCCTTCGCAAACCAACGTTGAAAAATAGAACACTACCCCCACAGGGATTAGGGCGGTAGCAGCAACGGCAAGAGCCCCAAGGGACATCGCCCCAACCCAATGCATCGCCGCAATCCAGACAGGAGCAAGTCCATTAGATTCACGCAGCTTCCCGCTGAGCCATCGCATTGCCCCAGGGGAGTGATCAATACCTTCAACGTCGACCACACGAAATATTCCTGACGAGTCGCCACGCAATAAAGACTCTGTCTGTGTGGAGTTTAGGCATCCAATCCACTTCGTCCCTGCAAAATAAGTGGGAACAACTTGCACTCTCAGATGCCTAAGAAGAACAGGATGTTGTTCCGTCACTCTTTGCCAAGCAATTTTTTCCAGGTATTCGCAATGAGGTAAATATTGCTCTCGCAACTCTAGAATCGAGACACCTTTTACGACCCAGTGAAAAGTGGAGACACAACGATCAACTGCACTCCCAGGGATAAAACAAGAGACTGTATAGAGTACCGAGTACGGGTTATCACCCATCTCATAGGTAAATGGACGATCAGGGAGAATCCATAAAGATTCAGAATCTAAGGGCTTGAATGGGGGCATTTTTAGAGAATCTATCCAGCAGAATCAACAACAAAATAACGGGACCAACAACAACGTTGCTGAGGGTGGATCTTTGCTATGTTCCAGAGAGAATTCGTGACAGGGAAATCTCATTAAATTATCTTTGTTCACAATGTTTGCCGACTGAAGGGCTTCCAGGACAGCGCCAAGAATGTTGTCTCCATCTCCCCGACAAGAATGCTTCCCTGTCAAGTACAAACAGGGCTTCCACTGTGATCGCATTTGCACCACCGGACTTCTCTGGGAATTGGTATGGCGTCGAGGAAAGTAAGTTCCATTTCTGGTCACTTTGGGGCGTGACTTGGGAACAATTTCTCCGGAAAAAATGAATTTATAGAAGCATGGGTCGTGCATGTCTCTGGAGTCAGTTTTTAGTCCTAATAGCGGAGATTCCAAGCGAAACCATGATCGCCTCGCTTTTGCCCTAGCCAGGACGGAATCAATCCAAATACTCCAGCAGAGATCGCCTTCAATGCAAAAGCCTTCATGGGTAGACAACAACGATTGAAGGTCAGATATCACCATCTGAACTCACCTCCACAGGTTCTCCAGGTTCCTGAAGCAGAAGCTCCTTTACAGATTGAGCAATTAATAATGAATCAAGGCAGAATCGTCCTCCTCCGTCTGACTTAACTAAAGACCGCAAGGATAGAGAATATAAAACCTCTACAAGCATTGCTCCTGACATGGATTCAGGGTGCAATTTCTCAAGAGAGGAAAGGGACGCCGCGCCACAGTAGCTCAGCGACTTTAGGACTTGAATCTCTTCTAGGCAAAGACGAGAAAAAGTATGCTCCAGAATTTCTCGAATTTCTCCTACCAGCAGACATCCAAGCTCTAAAAATTCTCCAGGTTCACCATTCAACAAGGTCCTAATTCGATTTCCGACAGATAGAATGGCCCGATAATTTCCTCGATAAAAACCATGCAAAAACTCCACTGAATCAAGACTTAGTTGGTGGGCTAGAGCTACTTTTAGTTCTTGAGGAGACGCTGGAGGCACATTCATTACCATTGACTGCCACTCAGAAGATTTGCCATCACAGAAAGGGTCGCTGCTTATAACAACAAAACGCCCTTTATACTTGGACGATGACAGCAACCGCAGCAGATCTTGTAACTCCTGGAACTCTGGAAGGTAGGTCCCAGACAATCCAGAAAGAGCAACATCCCAGTCGTCGATTACAACTAGACACTCAACATCTCTGACGACATTGAGCAGCAACTGAGACCGGCCTCGCGGAGAGTGTGGAATGTAAATATCTTTTTGTCCGTTGAGGTGCCAAATCAAGTCACCAATAAACTCTTCAACAGATGAGATGTTAGAGAGCGATCGCCATACAATTCGACTGAACGAATCATGAGCCAAAGCATCTTCAATCAGATGGGAGGCCAAGGTGGTTTTCCCTCTCCCTTCTTCCCCCAACAGAATGGAAACTGAACGATTAGAAACGCAGTTACCTAGAGCATTAAGTAAAGCTTGGCGAGGAGGCAATCCTTTTCGAGGACAAGTCTCAATACTAAAACGGGAGGCTAAGGACCTTGAAGTCTTCTTGAGAAAGAAAGAGTCTTTCCCATCCTCAACTCCTATTGAATCTCTCTTTCTGTGGGTAGCTTTACCCCAAGACGTAGAGCCGCTTTCATTTAACATCCCCCCTTCAGAAAGGATGATTGACTGAAGTTTCGCAAGCTTTCCAGGTCCTGAACCCGAAATCTTGAACTTTTTGTAAACCTCCCCAAGCCGTTTCCTTGCTGCTGGGGGTTTAATGCTAAGAATGCTGGCAACATCATCAAGAGAACTGCCATTAATAGCCAAAAACAAAGCATCCAGCTCTTTGTCAGAGACTCCTCGGGAGTTAACAGCTTGTTTAATTAAATGGATGGGAAATGCAGGTGGTAAAGACATATATTTATCACTCTTTTATCAAGTGGCTTTTTGAGAGTCATATTCTCAATCACAACGCCTTGAAGCCTTATCTAGTAACGGAAAGCCTGGGTTGTTTCGAGCGAATGTCCACCTTCTCAATGCGCACCAGGACTTTAGAGCAAATATTCCTGAAACTGCTGAGAACAGGGAAATTTGGAGAAGATCATCGACAAGGGCAAAAAACCTTAAATGCGCCAAATGAAAGATAATCTGTGCCGTTGGTATCAGGAAAAAGATCACAGCCGCTACGTAGACAAACAGGCGATCGCGTCAATTGTGTCACGGTAGTTTTCTGGTGGCTTTAAACGTGCAACTGTATCCACAAATCGCTCATTTCGCTCTATCCTCGACAGGACAAGTCATAGCGCAATGCGGACATGGGAAGACGCGAATTGAACTTTCTTGGAACAGGGAAAAAGCACCTAAAAATCTTCCTTGCAATAGAATTAGCGACTAGATTTATTCGATTGAATGTCATCATCTTTCTTCAATAAAGAACCGAGCTAAACTCTCCAATAAATCAATCTAGGTGGGCTATCGCTCTTCCCTCAGGACTTCAAGCTTTCCAGGGGATGAGCTTTTGTAAATGGTGCGATATGCCTTGTCCATCAAAGAGCCTTCAAAATCTGGAATTTTGTCAAAGCAGGAAGGATAGAACACTACCCCTAAAGGCAACTTTCCTGCCTCCGATCCAGATGGAACAACTTTCACCGTGGAGTAGCACAGTGACTCAAAGGACGGCAGAACCTCAGACAGGAAAACATGCCCGCCATATTCGTTCGACATCCGACTTGCCATAAACTGAGGGCGCAATCGCTGAGTAGACTTGCTGGCATCCACTACGGTGATATTTTCTTGAGAAAGGCGTTCAAACATCGCCTTCTCAGAAACGCCTCTGTAATTAGCAAAAACATTGTCATCGTTTGGGGAGGGTGCTGGCGATGAAATCTCAAGATAGGGCTCAGAAACCCCTTCAACAGCAACGCCATCCTTAATCCCTTGAGTAATTCGAGCAAACCCCAACAAACTCCACAACCCATACCCCACAAGACAGGCCCATGGGACACAAGCAAGAAAAAGATGGAATCTAGAGAATTTTCTTTCCATAGCAATATCTAACCTTCAATTTTTAACGACAAAGAAGAGCCATCACCCAGAAGAAATGCTTTGCCACCTTCTCCCAGGAATTCCTCTTTCTTTTGGACAATCTCTCGAAATAGTTCTCGAATCCCGTTCAGCGGCATATGCTTAACCGGATTGGCTTTCGCTGAGTAATTCCTTACGTCAGAGGCCGTAATCACTTCTTTCTTTTCCCTCTCCCGCTCCCTGAAGTGACGGGCAACGCGAAGAACCTCTGAGATAGCTTCCTTTGCTCCGTCTGATTCAAGAGAGTTACTTTCCTCAGATTTCGATAACCCATCCGAGAAACTCAAAATATCGTTCGCAATCTCAGGGTGGAAACCTAAGTAAGCATCTCCAGTGGCAATTTTGTCCACAACAGTTAGGTTGGGCAGAATACCGAGCTTGGGATTGACCCCCGTCACATTTAGGGCGATAGGGTATCCCCTTTTGACGAGCTTGGTGCCTTGAACATAAGAAAACAAGGACTTCAAAGCATCTCGAGCTTGATCAGAGGGAATTAAGTAGCGATCGCTGATGGCAGCAGAGATCATCGATAAATCTCCCATTCCCGTCAGCGGGTCTATCCTCCCCAACACCAGCACGCCGAATGAGCGACGAATCGCACTAGAAAAACCAAGCTCGCTGGTCAAATGAGACTGAGAGATCAGAACGCAACGAACACCAAGAGCCCGCCCCTTTGTGACAATGTCAGAAAGCCAACTCATTACCGCGTTAACCTGAAGTGCGTCTTTAGCCTTGGACGACATTTTTTCGTATTTGGCAAGACATGAAAAATGCTCATCTAGTACCAGAACCCAAGGATGGAAGGTAGGTGGAGCCATGCCTCTCCGACGCATGGGGGTCGAAGTTTTGATCCGACGCTGGAGTTCATTCCATGCCTGCTTAATGCACCAAGCCCAATAGGAGATCTCCATGTAATCTTCCTGTATCCCTATCGGCATTTTTTCCAGCACTTCCCAGTCAAGGTCAAGCTTGTCGCCCATCGACTCGGTGAGGTAGTGCACAACCGAAGGAAACTTCTCCAGACCTGACCACTGTTCTGCTTTGGGGTCGGCGACCATAATGGTCGACTCCCCTCCATACACCAAAGCCCGGCACAATGCGGCACGCAGGGTTAAACTTTTGCCAGCCCCGGTGGGGGCCGCAACAATATAACTGCGATCGCTGTTGGCCAATCCATCCAAAAAAGGATGAGTCGGAATTCTTTGTACGAATTCGCTGGGACGAATAGGGCGTTCCGTTGAGAATGAGCAAAAGAACTTCTTGTCCAAAGCTCTTGCCGGATTGTTGACGACAGAGGTGACCACAGGTCCAGAAGAGTTACCAGGCATAGAATTATTAGCTGATACGACTAAAAACCAAATCGAACATCCACCAAAGGGGACCAACGCCAGTAACCATAGAGGCCAAGCTTATTAAGGCGGTGACGACAAAGAGGAATGAACGCTGCTCCCCAAACGGAGTGCCAAGAACAGGAACCTGACGGACCCATCGAGTAAGAGGAAAATTCAGCAACGAAAAGGCAAGAAAAAACCATCCCAACCCAGTCAAAGAAAGGCTCAATGCCGATGACCGATTGTCGGGAAAGGCCAAAATCCAGATTGTGCCAGCAAAGCCACCCAGGACCGTGCCACCGCACCACCCCATGAAACTTTCTATCCCTATCTGCCACTGATTGCGCCCTCGTCCTCCATTCAATGGAATTTCATAGGGCGTCTGCCCAGAGATCCCATCACTAACAGCGGAGACAAGTGAATCCATGCCTGATGCAATTCCGGAACCGAACCCCTTGAAGAGCGATCGCCCAGAACTCCGCTTCTTGCCCTTATTCTTCTTGCGAGACACTCCAGATTCATACGCTTCAGGCTCTGGTGGATACGAACCTGGAGAATCCCATCCACTGTCATTAACAGGCGAGGCAGCGGAATAACTCTCCTCGATATCTTCTGGACCAAACGTGTAGTGAGGGACTTCCTTTGGTTGGGTTGTCGGAGCCTGACTGGCAGACCCACCAAATGCGTTACTTCCCATAGTCTTTCATCCATTCAACAAATAAACTCAAATACCAATCCAGGCTAAATACCTTCAGTTCCCTCCATAGGTCCCATTGAGGGAGGCTCCATGGGAGCATCTTGAGGCGATGCTGGGGGGGGAGCCGCAGGAACGGGAGCCTGATAAGTTGGGACGACCACTGGACCGAAGTAACGCCAAGGAGCAGCAAGTCCTACAAGAATGACAGTGAGAATAGCAGCAGACAAACCCCAACAAATCACATCTAATCCCCATCCAAGACCGTGATAAACATGATGGTGGGTCGTATTCTTGCCCTTATTCTTCTTGCGAGACACTCCAGATTCATACGCTTCAGGCTCTGGTGGATACGAACCTGGAGAATCCCATCCACTGTCATTAACAGGCGAGGCAGCGGAATAACTCTCCTCGATATCTTCTGGACCAAACGTGTAGTGAGGGACTTCCTTTGGTTGGGTTGTCGGAGCCTGACTGGCAGACCCACCAAATGCGTTACTTCCCATAGTCTTTCATCCATTCAACAAATAAACTCAAATACCAATCCAGGCTAAATACCTTCAGTTCCCTCCATAGGTCCCATTGAGGGAGGCTCCATGGGAGCATCTTGAGGCGATGCTGGGGGGGGAGCCGCAGGAACGGGAGCCTGATAAGTTGGGACGACCACTGGACCGAAGTAACGCCAAGGAGCAGCAAGTCCTACAAGAATGACAGTGAGAATAGCAGCAGACAAACCCCAACAAATCACATCTAATCCCCATCCAAGACCGTGATAAACATGATGGTGGGTCGTATCTTGGGGGATGTGAACAGGCAAGGACCGCGCCTGTTGCCCCTGTCGGCGCAATGTATCAGAGTGACTCTCAGTAACGACCGTCAAGTCTTGTACAGCTCGACGGAGTTCAGCCATTTCTGCCGTCGATGCTCTCACCTCAATCGTATTGCTCACAGTCGCACGGGTGCTTAATCGCAATTCTTCCGTGTTCTCGTTAATTGCCTGCGCAACCATTACCATCTGAGGCTTGAACTGGGAATACCAAAGAGAGTTCATCCTCTCGAATTGCTCTCGAGCCTCCATCTGACGATGAGCATCAAGCGCTAAATAAGCGTTACGAACCTCTGTTCCCACATAGTGATCCAGAAGTTGCATAACGCCCTTTACATCCTGGCGCTGGCATAGTGCATTAACTCGAGGCATATAATCTCGACGATCGCTTTCATCAATCACCTCAATTGCCACCGACTGTATTTGTTGTGGGGTCATGGCCCCTCCAGAGGAGGGGATGATCGCCCCAGACCTTCGTGAATTCATCACGCCATCCTCCTTATATATGAATAGGAGGGTTGGAATCGAATAGAATAGACCAACCCAGTTTTGTTACCGCGTATCAGCGCTTATCAACTCTGGCGATCGCCGTGTCTTGAGGTTCAGTCAAGGCACGGCACCTTATTGTTGATGTCCTTTATTGTAGACGGGACTCGTAGGCTTATGGAAGGGTTTCTCGGTAAAAAATACAACACCGCCAACACAACCTAGAACAAAAATCACCAGAAGCAAGACGCTTAAAGCTAACCGTTTCCCCCCGTAGCGGAACGCGCCGCTTCGGATTGAATCTCTCTTAGGCGTGTATTCTTGGCAGACTGCATCGTGTTCCAGATCCGATCCGCCTGTTTTACGCCCAACTTAGCGGCATATTCCACTTCAGCAGCATCCCACTCATCCAGCAGGCTTAACCCATCCTCGTGAATGTTGAGAGCTTCATCAAAATCGCCTGGAGCAACAAGGGAATCCGACGCAGAACTTAGAACTATCGCGCCATCACTAGACCCCGCCAATTCGGAAACCACACGGGCGGCGGATGCGTCCGCTTTCGAGATGTGGACGATCTCCCCGAGCACCTCAACATCGTCAAACGGCTTTTCTACAAGTTCTGCGGGGAAATCGGAAAACAAAGATTTTGCAACCTCCTCCCACAAAAGCCCTGACTTGTGCGTGGACTTTGATGGATACAACTCCTCTCGAAAGGCATAACTAATGCACGCGGACCGAAAAAGAGCCGTAAAAGAATCACCATTCCGAAGCAAATGAGCTGGGATGGCTCGCCCAATGTTGCCGAACCATCGCCCACGAATATTGGAACCGGTCATTCCGGGATACGGAGACCCCGAGGCAACAACCGCCTTGGCAATCTCATCCGAACTGAAGACGCTCTCGTCTGAAACAAAATCAATCAGACTCGCAACAGGATACGCTACAGAACCTGTTGCACCCGAAACACCCTCTACCCCTCCAAAGTCTTCTGAAGAGGACGGCGAAAACCCTTGAGGCTTTGCTCTTTTAACCATTTACTGCCACTAACTCCTTTTTGCTTACCCCGTTGCGCAACACGTTGCAGCAACAGAATCTTGTTTCACTGAAACAAAGTTCGAAACAAAAACTTGTTTCATGAGCCCATTAAAAAACCCATCCAAAGATAGGTCAAGTAAATACTATAAAAACGGTGGTACTTTTTTTACAAAAAGAAATGATGTTCCTAGGGGGTTGAGCTGGGTGTTCCGCTATTTCTGACTCGTTGGCAAATATCTCGAAGAGCATCTTCTTTGTTGAGCAGCAATGGCACCCATCTTGGTGTCTTACTAAAGTCTTTGCTCCACTTGGCACTGATTGAAGTGGGAGATGAGATGCCCCCAATCGTTTCACTGAGATGCTTCGCAGCTTCTGCCTTGAATCCCCAGTCCCCAGGATTTAGCCGTCGTCCCTGAAGAGGTACCCACTTGCAAGCGAAGTCCCATACGCTAATTAGCTCTTGTTTCTCTGGGATGAGCTGATATTTAGGGTGATCTTGCTCAACTCTCCTTTGGATGTCTCGAAGGATGTCCTCTTTCTCCAACAATAGCGGGACCCACTCTGGCGGGTTGTCAAATTGCTTTCCCCATTTGGCACTGATAGAAGTAGGGGATGAAATACCCTCAATCGTCTCGCTAAGATGCTTTGCGGCTTCTGCCTTGAATCGCCAGTCCTCAGGGTTTAATCGCCGCCCTTGAAGAGGGACCCACTTACAGACAAATTCCCATACGCGCATGATCTCGCATCGGCCAGCTCGACTTACCGATGCTCTCACGAACGGTAGTGAATCAGAGATAAGCATAGTAATGGGTAGGAAAAATGGTGATTTTATACTAGTCTATAGCCCCCTAGATTTACTCTATTTTCCTCTCTATTTGGATCTACCATCTATTTGTCATCTACCGCTCTAGATGGCTAATAGACTGGGATAGAAGGAATAGTTGCCCCAAAGTCCAATAGAGTCATCTCCCCAAAAATGACCCCATCAGCAAAAATTATTCGAGTAGATTTATCGTCCGAAGAATGTCGGGCCCACATCATTTTTCGGTGGGGGCAGATTGCACCGGGGGGCTCGATCGCTTCTGTACTCCCTGCCATAAGTCCTGCAATTTGGAGTCAAAATCAAGACTGGATTGGGCAGCTTCGCCCATGGTGCCAGCACGTTTACTGGGAAGGAAGAAAGGCAAGACGAGTAAGAGCCATAAGCGGCAAAATATGGAATTCTGAACATCACCTCCCCCAAGGGTGGTCCATTGAGGAGGTTTCCGAACGGGTCTTGTCATAAAAAGCGCCTTCAGTGTCGATCTGAGGGCGCTTTCGGTAGACGTTTTGTTGCTTTATTAGTTCTTTCGGACTCTGCCAGGAATCCGTTTTTCAATGTTCTGGAGATGTGAAGAAAGGGAGACTTTGAGTCCGTGTTTATGGAAAATATCTCGAGCCTTGAGTGCAGCGAGTTCGGAGCGAAGGGATGAAGTAAATCCAATCCCTGCAAAAACCTCAAAGGCAATTGACCCATCACCTCCCCAGAGACTCTCCACCTCTTTCCAGGAACAATGAGGATTTCCCTCAAAAAACACTTTAATTTCAGCGATTGCTTGAACAATGTTCATCCCACGCCCAAAATATTGTCTCTGCCAGTAAAGGTAAGTCAACTCCACATCCCCCAAGTCCTCAAGGAAAAATTCTAAAAGTCCACAGGGATGAATCACAGCATGAGGATATTCGCCCCATGCCGATCTGCCGTCAACAGACAAAATAAGATCCCATGCTTGTTTGCCACCTTGACCATTCGCCATAACAACTCTCCTTAAAAATCAATCCCACCATTCTTTATCTAAGTTTTCGGTCCCAAACCATTCCTCTGCCAAGGCGTTGGTAATTAGGCGATTGTCATATCCAGGGAAAATAACTGCTACGAGCGAGCCAAAATTGAAAACATTCGACAATCGAAAGGTGCTCCCTTCAAAGCACAACCAGAACAGCTCACCCCCTGAGGATTTCATCTGAAAGAATGAAAAAGGTGATTCGTACGAATCGACTTTAACTGTCAAACTTTTATCTACTTGAGAGCCTGGAGATCGATCAGAGGCCAAGAGGATGAGATCTTTTGGCGTCTCCAAAACAGAAATCGGCGTATCCATAAAATTCTTCTGCTAAACAGCACAAAACCAATAAGGGGTTATCTTTCCCTGAGGGACTCTAGGAAAGAGGGTGAAGCGATGACGTCACAGGAAGATCAACATAAGCACAAGCATTCCTAAGACTCATGCCATGGCGATCTGCTCCTTCTGTCGACAACTCAAACATCTTGGAAATTAGCTCTACTGATGGACGCATAGGGATCACCCATCCATTAACAGGAAGGTATACCTCAGCCATCCATTTTGAAAGCCAGTAACGACAAAACTTCCCAGACTTCAAGTGCGCCGTCTTCAGTTCTTCCTCCAGGCGAGCAATTGAACTGAGAAGGTCGGACTTGTTGACCTCCATCACCTGACATCCATAGACTCCTCGATACTTCAGTTCTTCCTCAATTAGATCAGTCGCTAAATCAGACATAACAAGATCCCTTAAAAACTCCACTTAACAACTAACAAGACAAGCTACCTGAGAAAATAGACGGTCCTCGGAACTCCACTCAAAAAAAGGACGCACAGTACCATCGCACCTCTTTTTTCGAACAGAAGGGAATCCCCAGTCTTCTGCAAAAGATTCGAACAGGTTAGACATATAGTCGCGAGTGTCCGCCATGTCTTCCCAGGCAAGGTCTTCGTGCTCGAAAGAACCATCACCGAAGTAGGACTCCCAATAATTCGCAAGATGAACCAACCAAACGTAGGCCGCAAAAACGACAGAAGATTCAGATGAAGCCTCATCTTGAAGATCAATCCCAAGATGGGATGCCCATTCATCACGAAAAAGATGAACACGTCCCCCACTCGTCTCCCAACTCAAATTCAAGACATCATCCACCACGGGGCGTCGGAGGATTGAAGCGATCGCCCCCAACCGACGAATAGAAACATCGCGATCAGGAACGACAACAGGATCAAATTGTGCGAGCATAAGTACACCTAAACTGCTTAGGGATACAACGGACTCGCCCTGATTACCACACCTTTGGGGGCGGGTCCGTTGTGTTTTCACATTCTCAGTATATCATTAAAGTGTTGGTTTTTGCTTCCCCAGGTGAAAAAAAAGAGTAGAAAGAGTCCGTTGCGATGCCCGAAGTGTGGGACAACTCGCGTTCAAAAATGGGGGTTCACTGATTCTGGGAGTCAGAGAATTAAGTGCCTCAACACGAAGTGCAGTGCTCAGGTGATCACCGCCGATGGACAAGGGAGAGGGCGTCCTCGAGACAAAAAACCTTCCCCAGGGGCAATTCGGCAACGCAATTATGTTCAAAGAAAAAAGGAGAAGAAGGAATAAATCGTCCACCAACACCAAGAAGCCCTTTCGATCCTGCGACGAAAGAATGGATCAGGTGGGTCAATGCGACCCAGTTTTTTGTCAAGATAAATGGGAAATGGACTCAGGTTCATGCATTTGCGAGTGACACTCCCCAGGGGAACAAGCTCATGCGCCAAGACTATCCAAGACTAAAGAAAATCTATGTCTGCGGAGAGATTACTGTTTTGAAAAAATACCCAGATGGTTCACAAGAACAGTGCCAATATGTACCGGATAAAGGGAATAACTGGGCTATTTACGCCGAACAAAGTCAAGAGGTTCAACAGATCCTATGAAATTAGAGCTGGAAGCGGGAACTGGAAGAGTTTTGATTCATATCCTGGAAGGAGATAGGCGATCGCTTAGCTTAATCTTGCAGCAAGTATGCGAGGAATTACCTCAATCAAACCTAGAGCTTGGGACCAGAGAAGATTTCGTAGTAAAAATCCCTTCTATGTCCGCACTGCAAATGGTTGCTGAACTGAAGGCAAAACTGAAAGGAAAAAGTGTCAAGTCGGAGCTACATGAAAATGTTTTTCGAACACTCGAAGAACAAGAACTCTGGATCGAGAACCAAGCAAGTCAACTGAGAGAGCTTCGACAATCACTCCGAAAGTAGCAGCTCAGGTATCATCCTCATCCTGCCCCTGTATTTTTACAACTCAAAACCATGTTTACCAAGAAGGAACGAAAGCAGCAAGTGCTTCAAGCAGTAAGAACAGACGAAATTTACGGGATTGAGATAGCCAGAAGAGTTTCTTCGGCGATCGGGAAGATCACCCCAATGGGAACCCTTTACCCAATAATCCACGAACTCGAAAAACAAGACGAACTACTAACCTCTCGATGGGGGGGAACGAAGACCCGAAGCCAGGGGAGGAGCCAGAAGGAGGTTATACCAGCTCACCAGCAAAAGAAAAACATTTATCGCGAACCAACAACAATCAACTCCGCCTCTAGAAATCACCCCGCATATGGGGTGATTTTGTTTTAGGTGGGGATGGCTATATTGGGAAAGAAAGTCAGTAAACACTTTCCCAATCCCTTGTCTAGGTCGTGGATCACGGCAATTGAGATATTTTCTCACTATCGCTTAGTGCACCATCCGGTATGTTTCTGGGACGGTGCATCTGAGTTTTTGCTTGGCTCGACTCCCTAACTAAAATCTCATGTCAAACACCGGCACCTGCTCTCTTTCGGGACTTGTTAGGCACCTACGCCAGCGAATTTCATGTTTACCTACCTCTTTGGAAGCACTGTCTCAGTGCAGTGTCAAAACCCAGGGACAAACATTGGTTTTGCACTCTAAAGCGATGATCGTGCTTGCAGAGCTTTTTTCCCCCGAAACGTCCTTCCTTCTTCTTCAGGGAGCCGATGAAAAAGGGTTTTCTGCGATTGAATATCAGTTCAATGGTGAAGTGATTAGAACAATGACCAACGACTCCTTGTCTCCTTTGATTCCTTTGGAAATCTCGCGCTCGTTGCATCGGTTAGACGCCTGGGTGACGGGACATGAGGAATCCGTTGCGTTCGTGCTAGGAAAGACGTGGATGACATGCTCAGAAGAATTTTGTCGCGTGACAAAAAGGTCGCTGCTTGAGTGGCGCTCCGCATGGCAGTACGTTGATGGAAAGATCGTCCATGAGAACGACCTAAATCATCTCAAGGGTGGGGCAGACAACCTACAACGCCTCTTGAGTAAAACTAAGTTTGGCGTCTTGCCTGATCACAGGTGGAAGGCATTCTTCGCCGTTACCGGGGAAGAGCGAGAGTTTCACGGATCCTTCCAGCGAGTCACTTTTGATGGACTGGAAGGACGAGTTTTGTTCCTTCACGGAGAACCGGAACTTTGCGCTCAACAATCTGTTGAAGCTAGTTATCTTGAGGGCGATCAGTCCTAGAATCATCAAGGGCCAGCTCTAAAGAGTTAAGCACTCCAGGTTCACTATCCGTCCAGAACTGCTCAGTTAATTGCAGTAATTCCACGTCAGAAACCCGCCCTGACCTGGGGCAACATAACGGCACTGCATCGATATTTAAGCAGGCATATTCCAAGCGATTTAGTAGAGCACTCCCCTCCATAAGAGCTTCTACTCGTTCTTTGCTGATAATCTCATGCCCAAACATTCTGGCGTAATCAGCGGAAACCTGCTTAGGAGGAATTCCATGAAAGGTATGGCGCATTATTTCAGCCAGCCTTGCTCTTGCTTCTTTGGATGTAAGCATGGACTCATTCTGGTGGGTTGACTTCACTTCACCCTTTGAGGATAGCCCGCCTTTATGCACAATTAGTGAGGCGATCGCGTCTTCCAGTTGGGAGATCGTAGAATCAATCACCTCGTTCGAAAGGGAAGTTTTTTCTTGGGCTTGACGTAGCTTCCCTTCTACGCCGCCCGTTGCTTTGATGCTCGCTCCCAACTTTGTCCACAAGCGATCGCCTCTATCTCCTCCCGAGACTTTCCAGGAAACAATCCAGCGGCGAACGAAACACGAAGAAAGTGTAAGTCAGGAACGCGACTGCCGGACAAATAAGAGTAAATGTGTGACTTCTTGGGATACGAGTAATCATCCGGAAGTCTCAGTTCTTCACGGTGCGACTCTACAAATGCGCTGACAGACTGAGCATTACACTCCTGAATCCGCATTCCTTGCCGATACAGCAAAGCCAAAGATCTCCATCCTTTTTTCGTCGGTAGCAGTGCTGGTTCCATCTTCTTCATCTAACGAGTTCTTTTTCCATTTTATTGGACACCTCAAAAGCGTCCAATACACAAAGAAACGTTAATTTTTCCACTTACGTGGAATTTTCCATTCTTTTGGAATATGATCGTTGCATCAGCCAAAACGGTCGATACGTAACGGTAAATAAGAGGGTCGTTAGTCTCTCTGGGCTGGTAAGGCTTGCTTTGCCAGCTTATTTCTCTGATTACCTGTTGCTCCTCTCTTGCGGTCGCCGCTTCTTTCGGGAGACTAAGTTGATGAATCCATCACTTAGCTCTTTTCCCTACCCCTCCAGAAGGAAAAAGCGACCGTTATTTTTTGTCAATGATTTATTGAAGAAATGAAAAAAAAACGGTCGAAATTTCTTCTTCGAGAAGCTCTTCAAGCTCTTCGACATTTGTCAAGCCCCCCTCGACGGCTCGAGTCTGAGGATGGAGACTTAATCCTCACAGATCACTGTCATTTCTCCTCAAACTATGGACCTGACGGGGAGATCCTTATTTTTGCTTACGCAGGGATGGAAAGGACTGTGATCGCCGCAGTAAAGGGTAAAAAGCCTGCCAAGAAATTGATGCATGCTCTGTCATGGCATCTGGAGAATGGCAAAAACTTTATCACCTGGGAAGCGCTGATGATGTCGGCATTTGGGTCGCCTTCTCATGAGTCAATCATCCCTCTAGGAAGAAGCCGCAAAGAATCGGACAAAGAAGCTGTCGAGCAGCTTCTGCAAGAGGTTAATCGAAGGAATTCAAGCCAAACGCAGGATGACGGAGACGGCTCCGAAGAGGACGAACTGCATGGATAGGACTAGATACCTTCTCACAGAGAACAAAGACCTTGTTGTGGTCAAGGAAATCACCGGGTTTGCGGTGCTACCAACTCCGCGCCATGTATCTGAAACTGGCGCGGAGTTGTTCGCTTATGCAGGAGAGCAACGCTTTCAAGTCGCATGTTTTTCGGAGTATGACGCGGCACAACTCGTTACACAGCAGTTGCCTGAAATGCTGGAGCAAGACAGGACAACACTTGACTGGGGAACGATTGAACATCGTGTTTTCACTGACCGCCTGCTGTCACCCGTAATCCCTTACAGGGAAGTAAGGGCAAGGATTGAAGAGCAAAACGAGGAAACGCTTCAGAGGATGATCGACGGAGTCGATGAACCTGACGGATGGGAACCTCTCGTTGCTTGGATGCGATCGCTTTTGCATCGAATTAAAGGAAGCAAATCATGAAAAAGAATCCATCAAGCAACAAAACCTCAGACTCCACAAATTCAATCCAAAGCTGTCCGCGCATAAACCTATCAGAGCAAAGAATGCGTGAATGGCAGGCGTGGGTGCCAGTCATGGCTGCGTCAATTTGCGGCATTCCGCTCTGCCTTCGTGAGATTTCGTTTCACGGGAGATCTTCACAATGAAAGCAACAAATCAGACTTCAATAATCCATCAAATAGGAGTAATTGAACACCTCAACGGAATCAAAACGGCACAGCAAGTTAGTTCACTGATGAATCCCATACGCTTTGTTTGTGGCGGATGGAGGCAGTGTGTTGATTGCTCAGTATTTTATGTTGAAGACGATCCTCTCATTGCACAATCCGCGCTGAATGCAATTTACAGGGTGTATGCCACGTCTTCAGATACTTGCGCCCCATGGGAAATAAGCGCAATGGAAGGGTGGATAAAGAATGAACTCACCGAAGAATTCAACCAAATAGGCATCAAAGTCTCTCTTCCCCCCCTCAAGGAGCGATCGCTGCCAATAGTTCAGGTTTCCCCAGAAATATGGCCGCAACTTCAAAAACATTCAATCTCAATGCCCGAAGAGGGGGCGCACCCAAAAACCTCTCCAGAATTCTTAGACACGTCTCCTGCCTACATTGAACGAACCTAGTGAAAATTCATGACAAATCGAAGCCCTCCCAGCTAATCACTCCCTTTGAGAGAGTCGAAAACAGTCTTCCCCTCCTTCCAAAGGAGAGTCCGCTTCAACAAAGACAGAAAGGATGGAGAACCGATCCAACTTCTTACGGGCTCTCGCGCAAGACTCCCAGGGGTTGTCCCTCTAGCTTCGGCCATTGCCTGCAATTGAGCGAACTCAAAATCATCCAAAAGAAATGAAACACGATTCTCTCCAGACTTCCCAGACATATTCTCCTCCTTCCAAGGAATACCCTTCCTATTTGACCCTATTCGCGAACATTTTAGCCACTC
>ERZ1740067.556-NODE-556-length-29355-cov-6.596655_pt1 | contig 29355 bp, 25 predicted proteins | sample MGYA00581736_ERZ1740067 | MGnify/ENA primary metagenome ERZ1740067 (study PRJEB43018, sample SAMN04849236) | marine metagenome | isolation source: floating plastic debris | place: Pacific Ocean | collected 2008-08-27 | study: EMG produced TPA metagenomics assembly... | reverse complement strand
CCTAGCGCTCGCCCGCCAAGACCGCCGCCATGCGCGCCCCCGCGAAGCGCACCGCGACCTAGATCGCTGCGAAGCGTGCGACCACCAAGCGTCCCGCCGCCAAGCGCACGGCTGGCAAGCTCCGCCTCGTCGGCAAGACCGCGAAGCGCACTACCACCAAGTCGCGCACCACGGCCAAGCCGGCCGCACGCCGTAGCTCGGCCCGCCCGACGGCACGCAAGTCGACGCGTCGCGCCGCCTAACCAAGCGGCGCAGCCGGGCCGAATGAGCCCAGCACAATCCGACATACCACAACGCCCCCGCACGGACGCGGGGGCGTTGTCTTTGCCGCAGGTAGTATTAACCAGCGACGTGTGAGATACGCAACCAGGTCAGGCGGTCGCGCCCGTCTCCTGGTCGAATCGGCCCCGCTCGCGCGCGGGCTCGGGGACGTGTTGCACATCGTGCTGGCGCGACGGCTCGGGGTCGCTCTCGACCCGCTCGGGCCAGCCGCGCTCAGCCGTGCCGATGCCGCGTGACGCGAGGTGCTTGTGCCACGCCCGCTTGTGGACCTGCCAGAAGTGCTCGAAGGAGTTGCGGATCGACATGCCCTTTATCGAGTCGTGCGCTGCCCGGCCCATCGAAGCCAGACGCCCGCGATCCGCAAGCAGTCCGCCGATCGTCTCCACCCATGCGTTCGGGTCCGACGCTGGCAGCACATGCCCGGTCAGCCCATCCTCGACAACCTCCTTCGGCCCGCCCTGGTCCGACACGATCACCGGCAACCCCGACGACTGCGCCTCCATCACCACCTGCCCGAGCGTGTCGGTGAGGCTCGGGAAGATGAACAGGTCGCTCGATGCGTAGATCGTGCTGAGCTCGTCGCCGTGCCGGAACCCGAGGAACCGCACGTCGAGGCCCTTGAGCTCCTGCTGCATACGCGCGCGGTACGGGCCGTCGCCCACGACCACGAGTTCGGCGTGCACGCCCCGCTTGCCAAGCTGCTTCGCGACGCGCTTCCACGCGCCCGCAAGCATCGGCAAGTTCTTCTCAACACTCACGCGCCCGACGTAGATCGCCCGCACCGGCGAGCCCGCCGTGCGCGCCTTCGCGATCCCGCCCTCCGCGTCGAGCTTCGACCAGATCGACTGGTCCTCGAACCGCGGGTGGAACTGCTGGATGTCGCATCCGGGCTGGAGCCGCACGATGCGGTCGTCGGCGATGCCCAGGTTCCGCAGGCTCGACGCGTAATCGTCGCTCCGCGTGAAGATCGCTTTGAACGGCTTGTAGAACGACCGCATCACCCGCTCGCACGCGTACGTCATCGCCTGGTCCTCGAACAGGTGATCGATGTACGCGGGGAAGTCCGTGTGGTACACCCCGAGCACCGGCACGCGGAGCATGCGCGCAGCGATTGCGCCGACAATGCCGACCGGTCCCGGCGTCGAGACGTGGATCACGTCCGGCCGGAACTCGTCCACCGCCCGCAGCATCGCGAGCATCGGCGGCAGCACCGCCTCGAGCTGCTCGTACTTGGGCATTTTGCCCGAGAGCACCGGGTCGAAGTTGTGCACGTTGGGGAGGTCGGGCACCTCGAAGTTGGTCGATGTGAACACGTGCAGCGCGCGATCCTGCGCGTGCGCCTGCTCGGCCACGTTGCGGATGAACCGCGACACGCCGTTGATATCGCCGAGGGTGTCGGTGAACTGCGCCACGCGCATCGGTCGATCCATGGCGCTGGGCCCTCCGTCCTCGAGCGAGGTCTCCCAGTCGAACCGCTCGAGGAAGACGCGCTCTTTGTTCTGATAGAACAGGCTCACAAGGTACGGCAGCTGGGCGCTCTGCACGACCAGGTGGCTCATCACGTGCTCGATCGCAGCCGCGCGGTCGCGGCCCGCGAACGCGCCCCTCGTGCCCGAGCCCAACGCACGCGTCGCCGTCGAGATGAGGTCCTCGATGAACGCAGCCATCGCCTCGTGCTCGGCGACGGGTGCGCCCACCCGCGCCGGGTCTACGCCCAACCGCTCGCGCACAGCCTCATGCCGATCGAGCAACGGGCCGATCTCGCCGGCCATCGCCTTGACCAGCGGCAGGCTCCGTTTGGCCTTCCCCTTCGCGATCTTTGAGCCGACCTTCTTCCGCATCAGGTCCGCCGCGAGGGCCGCCTTTGTGGGCTTGCGGACATCGACGCCCGCGAATCCGACGAGTCGGCGTGTGACCTCGCGCGTGATCGGCGAGCCCTTGCTCTCGAGCTTCCGCCCGAGGAAGTGCGCGCCGACGGTCGTGAACTGGTGCGCCAGCAGCGCCGAGTGCCCGCCGACGCCGCCCGGCTCGCTGTCGCCAGCCATCACCCGCTTCAGGAACGCGCGCGGGTCGGTGGTGCGTCCGGGCAGCGCGGTCCACGTCCGGCCGACGTTCATCAGGCCGTGGTCATCGCTGCCGCCGGTGCGTCCCTTCTCCCAGATGCGCGGCCAGATCGGCTCGAGCCGATGCTCGTTGACCATGCGGTGGACTTTGCTTGGCGTGAGGGTCTTGATGAACCGCTCGATGCTCGAGCGCATCGTGCCGCTGTGCGCACCGTTGAGCGTTTCGAATGTCTTGAAGAGCAGCGAGGCCCGCTCGACGTGCCAGCGCGTGAGCTTGCCGTTCTGCACGTAGAGCGGGTGGGCGAACGAATGCGGCAGGTTGTGCTGGAAGAGCCACGCGGCGAAGTCGTACACGTCCTGCCGCAGGCCGAGCCGGCCCATCTCATCGTGCAACTCGGGCGTGAGGCCCCACACGAGCACGTGCAGCTTGCAGCGGTCCTCGGGGAAGTAGACCGTGACCTCTTGGCCGATGATGAAGTTCTCGAAGCCGCGCTCGTGCAGCTCGAGTGCGCCCGCGATGGTGTCGTGGTCGGTGATGGTGACCATGTCCATGCCTCGCGCTCGGGCTTGGTCGTAGACCTGCTCGGGCTCGGAGTAGCACTCGGGGCAGCCGATGAGCCCGAGCGCCGCGATCGCGGGCCCGTCCGACGCCCGGCTGTGGCAGTGCAGGTCCATGCGGGTCAGCGACGCGAACTCGCTCGGATCGCGCGGGCCGATGGGCTTCTCGACGGGTCGGGTGTTCATCGCAGCATCCCCGGCAGCGGTGTTCGCCATGGCTCGGGCCTCCTTGCCCTCCGCCGCGACCCGGATCGGGGCGCGGGAAGCCCACGGCGTGTCCCCGCGGTCCTGCGGAGGCCGTGCCAGCCCGGGCCAACATAGAACAGTTTCGGCCGGCGCTGTCGCCCAATATCCACCAATGAACCACGTTTCATCCACCGTTCACACAACGCTTGCACGCTTCTCGCAGAGCGGCTGACCAGATCGGGCTCCGTCCCTCGGTCCCCGGTTCGTCACGCCGCGGATCAGGCGTCACCTGCTGTCGCAGCGACTCGTCCAACCATTGTCACCCGGGCCGACGGTCCGGTCTCGACTGAGAAACCACGCGACCGAGCGTCCATCAGAGAAAGGGCACACCATGCCACGCCTCCCCGTCGTTGATCCCGCCACAGCCACCGGCCGCACCAAAGAGATCTTCGAAGGCCCCCTCAAGGGCAAGCACTTCAACATCTTCAAAGCCATGGCGAACAGCCCGGCAGCCCTCGATGCCTACCTCGGCCTCGCCGGTGCCCTCGGCAACGCCAACCTCTCCGCCAAAGAGCAGGAAGTCATCCACCTCGCGATTGGCAACGCCAACAACTGCGACTACTGCCAAGCCGCCCACACCGCGATCGGCAAGATGGTCGGCCTGACCGACGAGCAGACCGTCGCCGCCCGCCGAGGCACGATCGACGACGACGCCAAGCTCAACGCCCTGGCTACCTTCGCCCTCGCGATCCACGAGAAGCGAGGCTTCATCGACGACGAAGACCTTGCCGCCTTCAAGGACGCCGGCTACACCGACGCCCACGTGCCCGAGGTCCTCGCAACCTACGCCCTCGCGACATACACCAACTTCTTCAACCACGTTGCCGAGACCGAGATCGACTTCCCGGTTGTCGCGGGTGTGTAGGACGACGCGAGTACATATCTTGGTGTCTAGCAAAACGTACAAAACGCCGCTCCGCGGGTATCGCGGAGCGGCGTTTATCGACGGATTTCACGGCACAAGAACTGTCACGGAGCGCATGGCGTGCTGCGTGGTGCCGTGCAACTCATCGGTCCCGGGCCCGAACCGAGCGGCGGAAACGCCACGGATGTTCGGTACCAGTCACCGTTTGCGCCGCCGGTCCGCGGCACGGGTTTGTGGGCGATGCCAGCACTCCAAGCGTTGGGGTCCCATCGCATTGCTCCCATGTCGTAGTTCACAGGGCAGATCGGGTTCGGCCCTTGGGGGGGGTACATGACTGTGTAGTTGAAGCTCGAATACATCGTGAGATCGATCCCATCGACGACCCCGTCGTTATTGATGTCGCCGTGGAAATACGTGAAGTGCTCGTGTGCGGCTGGGATAACGCTCTGCGACAAGTTCCAGTGGTACACGAAGAGCTGCGCGTCCTCGGGGCCGACAACGCCATCGCCATTGAAATCGCGAGCGTCCTTGAGCATGCCGAAGCCGTAGATGCGCTTGACGATCTCGCCCCATTGATGCGACTGCAGTCCGGAGGTCGGCACATCGTCCCACTGCATGTTTGATCCGTCGATGAGCGTAAAGCCCTTGCTTACATACGCCCGGTGAAGCAATTCCATGGCGCTCGATCGCGACCACGGCTCCTTCCACTCGTCTTCGTCGGTGATGGGATTCTTGAGCGTGGGAAGATTGATGAGAAGCATAGAGGCTTCCCAGTTATCTTCCGCTTCCCATCGCCATGCGGTCTTCGTTACGCCGGCCGGAACAGCGGTCTCGTAGAGATCGGGTGTGACATCTTCGAGCACGACCGTGCTCGGATCGGCATCCTTGACCCAGGCACCGGTGCCGGGTTGCTGCTTCCAAGGATTTAGTCCGCCGTTCTCATCGGTCCTCTCGGCGGTGTGCAACACCATCATCGCAGGCATCCGGTCGAGGTAGTACGGATGCGGTTCGTTCCGAGTGACGCTGGAATCGCACGGGTTGTCCGTTGTGGCGTACTTCGGAATGCCCTCGACGGCCATGTGCACGTAGGCGTCGCCGTTCACACTGTCGTAGTAGGCCGGCGAGTAGATGATGTCGCACGCCTCATCGCGTGCAGACCCGCCAGCCGCGTCCCAAACCACGCCGATGCCCAAGTCCTGCCAGGGCTTCGTGATCCGCTCCACGAGAGCGAGATCGCTTGGTAGATTGGGTCGTGGCGTGTGCGGTTGTTGGCCGGTCTTCCCAGAGAGCCAATCGCACGGATAGACGTAGTTTCCGTCCACTAAAAGCGATGGATCAAGCGGATCGCAGGGGTCGCCCGTCGGTTGCTCGATGTCGTTCTCAGCCTCGCAAATCGAGTTGTACCAGCCGACGGAGAATTTTTGGTACACGCTGATTTCCACGTCGAGGTGGTTGTTCATCCACGCCTTGACGCCACTGACATCATTCTCAAACCAGTCCCGCTTCCACTTGGGCATGGTGTACCACTGGGAACCGGCCATGTCTTGCTTGACAACCTTACCAGCCGGCTGGAACAGAATGATCCGGCGCCAGCCCTCTTCGTACAGGCGATCGAGTTCGCTGATCAACCCATCGATCGCGTCAGGGCGACCGTTCGGGTTCGGCGTTTCTCCAACGTCCATTTCGCCATTTTCATTTGTGTCCCAATCGAAGTGGCCATCCCAGAGGCAGGAGGCTTGATCGGTCGGCACGCACGAGCAGTCATCTTCGTCGTACCACCACGAACGAAGTCCGCGTGGATTATTGGTTTGCGAGCCGCTCTGCCAAAGCCACAGCACCGTCTGTGGGCGTCTATCGCGGTCGCGTGTTTCGAGCGGCATGTCCTTGGGGTACCAGTGATCGAAGATCATTGGTGAGATCACGTTGTTGCAAAGGTGCTGGCCCTGGTTCGAAGCTTGGGTCAAGCAGTCCGTGTTGGGAAAGCCAGCCGCTGTAAAGCACAGGGTTCCAACTGTGAGAATGGAACCTGATGCCAGGCGTAGTGCTCGTTGTTGCGCTTGAATTGAACTCACCATCGGAAACCTCCCGGGGGGAAGAAGCGTGCTCCGGCCCTGCCCACGCACTCGCGGGGCAATCGGTCCGGAGCGGAATACCACAACCCTACGGCGAGTCAGAATTCAAGCAAGGAAAATCGCACCGACGCATGTGCAATAAACAATCATATACTTTTTGGGGGGGGCGAGTGTCGAGAGCCTGCCTCAAAGAGGTTGGTTTGCAGTATCTGTCGAGCCCCATTCACCCAGCAGCGAGCTACCAACGCGCTGGATCCGTTCGTAATCGGTCAGGTCGTAGCTCAGCGGCGTCACCGTGATCGCGCCCTCGCGAAGGCCGGCGACATCAGTGCCCGGGTCGGTCCCGTGGAAGTCCAATCCATGCCCGGCCGCCCAGTAGTAGGGCTCGCCCGTCGGGCGCGTTCTTGGCTCGTACGTGTCGACCAGGCCGTGCTGGTTCATCGGGCAGACGCGCTCCTCGGTCTCCGTACCGGGGGCGTGGGTGGGGGGGACGTTGACGTTGAGGCACTCGTGGGCCGCGGGCATCGCCTTGGCGATGATCTGCTCGATGACAGCCCGCGCGTGCGTCGCGGCGGTGCCGAAGTCGGGCTGCTTGCCGTCGAGCATCAGGCTGACCGCGATCGAGGGCAGCCCGAGGAACGCCGCCTCGATCGCGGCGGCGACGGTGCCGGAGTAGATGACGTTCACGCCGCAGTTCGCGCCGGCGTTCATGCCGCTAATCACAAGATCGGGCCGCGAGCCCTCGCCGAACTTGCCCGGCCAGAGGTTCGCCACCGCGAGCTTCACGCAGTCGGCGGGCCGGCCGTCGACCGCGATGCCTGTCGAGTTGCCCGGCAGCGGGACGGGCTTGGTCATGAGCGGCTCGTGGAACGTGACGCCGTGGCTCGTCGCCGACTGCACGGTCTCGGGCGCGACGACAAAGATCTCGGCGGGCGTGCCGTCGGGCCCCGCGATCGGGCCGGGGGTGGTCAGTGCCCAGTGGAGCGCCGCGATGCCGGGCGCGCGGATGCCGTCGTCGTTGGTCAGAAGGATGCGCATGGCGGAGGGTACGCCGGCAACAGCGAACAGCCTGTGCCAAATGTGCAGGCCGACGGGACGAGGTCGGGGTCCTCAACCGTGCCACTGACCCGGCTCTGTGGGTCAGTGTTCTGGGTCATGACCGCGACCGGCACTGACCCACAGAGCCGGGTCAGTGGCACGAAAGAATCGGACACCGCGCCATCAGCGGTTCGTCATTGCGCCATCAACGCCTCGATCTCATCGACGGTCTTCGCGAGCCCAGCCGTGAGGTTCTCGTGCCCGGTCTCCGTGACGAGGATCACGTCCTCGATGCGGATGCCGATCTCTTCCTCGGGCAGGTAGATGCCCGGCTCGACGGTGATGAGGCTGCCCGGCGTCAGCGGCTCGTCGTACAAGCCCGTGTCGTGCACGTCCAGGCCGATGAAGTGGCTCAGGCCGTGCGGCATGTCGTCGGTATACCCAGCCTGTTCGATCACGTTGCGGGCGATCATGTGCAACTCGTGCACCGTCACGCCCGGCTTGATCGCCGCGATTGCTGCTTCTTGGGCCGCGAGCACCACCTCGTACACCTCGCGCTGGCGTGCGGTGAATGTGCCATCGACGGGCCACGTCCGTGTGACGTCGTTGGCATAGCCCTGGTACTCCGCGCCCACGTCGCACAGCACCAGATCGCCCGCCTCGAACTTCCGCTGGCCCATCGGCGACACCGCCGGGTAGTGCAGCACGCACGAGTTGGGCCCGCCCGCGACGATCGGTGTGTAGGCAGTCCGCTCGCAGCCGGCCTCGAAGAACGCGTCCTCAAAGACGCGTCGCAGCGCCGACTCGGTCATGCCGACCCGGGCTGCTTTCATCGCCGCGACGTGCCCCTGCTTGGTCGCGTCGCTCGCGCGGCGCATCAGCACGAGCTCGGCCTCGCTCTTGGTTTGCCGCATACGTGGCAGGACTTCGTTGTCGAGCCGAACCGAAGCGCCGGGAATGCGCGCCGCGGCGTCACGCATCGTGCTCAGCGCCTTGGGGATCGGGCTCGAAAAGCCGACCACGGGCCCCAGGAACACAAGCTGCTTGCTCTCGCTCCGAAGCACCGCCTGCGCGAGCGCGCCTGGCAGGCGACTCGTTCGGTGCACCTTCGCGATGCCAGTGCCCAGCTCGATCGCCCGGCCGAGTTTCGCGCGGTGCCCGTGCCACACGTTGTCCTCGACATCGAGCGTCTTGAGGTAGAGCGTCTCGGTGTACGCGTCGTTCTCGGGCGCGAGCAGCAGGGCCGAACCTGGTTCGGCGTTGATCCCGGTGAGGTAGTAGAAGTTCAGGTCTTGCCGGCCGCCGTCGCCGATGGAGTCCGCGCCGAAGATGACCGTCACGCCGCCGCCCGTGTCCATGATGTGCTGCATGAGCGTGCGGCGACGCTCGCGGTAGACCTCGGGCCCGAGGTCGCCGGCGGGCATGGGCACGCCCAGCGCGTCGTCGCCGGTCGGGCGGGTGATGTCGGGCGTCTCATGGGGCACGACGATGCGGATGTCATCGCCCGTGGTGGTGGTGGTCATGGTCTGTCTTTCCTGGGCGAGGGCGGGCGGCGCAATGAGTGCCGCGATGAGCGTTGAAACAAACGTGGTTATCCGGCGTCCGATGCGATTGCGGGACTGCGAGCGGCGGGTACGTGCGGAAGCTTCTAGAAGCATTTTCAGTCTTCCTCGATTCATGTCGTCCGCCCGGTCGAGAGCGTCCGATGGACAGTATCATCTAGCGCGGCCGCACACCGCAGAGCCGCAGAAAGGCTCGCGCGCACATGTCCGCCACCGCACTCACCGAACCCCAGGGTCTTTTCGCGTCCGCCCTCGAGCGACTCGGCCCGGCCGCGGAGGTCGCGGGCATCCACGCAGAGACCGTTGACCGCATGCGCCACCCGATCCTCATCTCGGAGGCGACGATCCCCGTGCGCATGGACGACGGCTCGCTGCGTCTCTTCGCCGGCTACCGCTGCCGACACGACGACACGCGAGGCCCCGCCAAGGGTGGCATCCGCTTCCACCCCGACACCAACCTCGACGAGGTCAAGACCCTCGCCTTCTGGATGACCTGCAAGTGCGCGTGCGTGGGCATTCCGTTTGGCGGCGGCAAGGGCGGCATCACCGTCAACCCGCGCGAGCTCTCGCTCGCCGAGCTTGAGCGCCTGAGTCGTGGCTGGGTCCGCGCGCTCGGACACGCGATCGGCCCGCGCACCGACGTGCCCGCCCCCGATGTCTACACCAACGCGCAGGTCATGGCCTGGATGGCCGACGAGTACGCCAAGATCGCCGGCCGCCGCGAGCCGGGCGTTATAACCGGCAAGCCCGTCGAGCTCGGAGGGTCGCTCGGCCGCAACGACGCGACCGCCCGCGGCGGCGTCCACTGCTCGCGGATGCTCATCGAAAAGAAAGACTGGAACCCCAAGGACGTCACGATCGGCATCCAGGGCTTCGGCAACGCCGGCCAGCACTACGCCACCCTCATGGCCGAGCTCGGCTGCACGCTCGTCGCCGCGACCGATTCCCGCGGTGGCGTCTACGACCCCAAGGGCCTCGATGTCGCCAAGCTCATTAAGCACAAGAACGACACGGGAAAAATCGAAGGCTTCGAGATCTCATCCGAGGGCCACACGACCGACAATGACGACGTGCTCACGATGGACGTGACGATCCTTGCGCCCGCAGCCCTCGAGAACGCGATCACCGAGGACAACGCGGCGGACATCAAGGCCCGCGCGATCGTGGAGCTCGCCAACGGCCCCGTCACGCCGGACGCCGATGAAGTCCTCAAAGACAAAGACTGCATCGTGATCCCCGACATCCTCGCCAACGCCGGCGGCGTGACGGTCTCCTACTTCGAGTGGGTGCAGAACATCTCGGGCGATCGCTGGACACTGCCGCAGGTGCACGAGCGCCTCAAGGGCATCATGGAAGATGCCTTCGAGGCCTGCTGGTCCACGCGCAAGAAGCACGGCGTCGACATGCGCACCGCCGCGTACGCCGTTGCGCTCAAACGCCTTGGCGAAGCACACGAAGCAGGCGGCACCGCCGACGACTTCAAGTCGTAGCGACGCGCCGATCAAAGCATGACAGCACAATCGAGGACCACTGACCCGCTTCGGCGGGTCAGTGTTTATGTGGGGTGTCAATGCGGTCAGCGCGCGGCGCGGCCGCCGGGCTCGCTGGGGGGGTATGCGAGTTGGTCGGCGGCCGGCCGCAAGCTTGCGTGGTGCGCATCGGAGCGCCGTGCCTGCATACCAAACGCCGAAGCGTCGGGTTGCAACGCGCGATCCCCATGCGCAGCGAGCAGGTGTCCGAAGACCGCCCGCGTGCCCACTCCCGAGGGACCGCCCAAGCCGCGACAAACGCAACGGCAACCACACCGGCCCGGTAGCCACGGGCCATGCTTCGAGTGCCCCTACGCCAATCCAGTGATCGCGGTTCCGCGCCATCGGATTTCGTGCGCACAGTTCTTGCTGCGATCGCCTTCTTCGGAATCCTGACCTCCTACTTTCTGCTGCGCCCATGGCGCGAGGCGATGGGCCTCGAGGGCGGTGTGTCGAGCGTCAGCCGGCTTTTCCTGATCACCGCACTGGTCACGCTCGCGCTCCAGCCGATCTACGGCATGCTGGTCAATCGGGTCTCGCGCCGCCGACTCGCGCCAGCGATTCTGCTGGGTGCCGCGATGTGCCTCGTCGGATTCGCATGGGTGCCGCAAGCCCTCGACGCGGGCGCGAGTGATGCGACACGTAGATTCGTCGGACAGGCGTTCTACGTCTGGCTGAGCGTCTTCAACCTCTTCGCTGTCAGTGTGTTCTGGCAGCTCATGGTCGACACGCACCCGCTTGACGCCTCGAAGCGCCGCTTCGGCCCGATTTCCATCGGCGGCACGCTCGGCGCGGCGATCGGCAGCGCAATCACGATGCGCTACGCAACCGCGCTCGGCCCGCGTGCGAGCTTTCTCATCGCAGCGGCACTGCTCGCGGTCGCCGCGATCGTTCTGATGATGTACGCCCGGCGTTCGCTCGTGAGCCCACGCGGCTCGGAATCACGCCAACCCCCGCCCTGGCAGGGGCTCGCAGATGTGGTGCGTCAGCCCTACCTGCTCGCGATCGTCGCGTATCTCGCGATCTATCCAGTGCTGTCGACGTTCTGGTACTTCACGAAGCTCGGGCTCATCGAGTCGGCGATAGTCGGCACCGCCGAGCGGGCGGCCTTCCTTGGCAAGGTCGAGTTGATCGCCCAAGTCGCCACGCTCGTCGTGCAGGCGGTGGTGCTCGGACCAGTCTTGCGTCGCCTCGGCACCGGGCTCGCTCTTGCTGCGCTGCCCGTCGCGTTCGCGCTCGGCTTCTTGGTGCTTGGGCTCGATCTGCTTCCAGCGCTGGCGCTGGTCGCGTTGCTCGATGCCGGCCGCCGCGTCGCGAACAACGGCCTTGCCAAGCCCGCCCGCGAAACGCTCTTCACCGTCCTGCCACGCGACCAGCGCTACAAGGCGAAGAACGTGCTCGACACGTTCATCTACCGCGCATCCGACGCGGCCGGCTCGCTCGCCTGGCGTGCGGGCGTCGGCTCACTTCCCGTCGCGGGCCTCGCGACCGTCGCGGTCGCGTGCTGCGCCGTGTGGACGTGCGTCGGTCTCGGGATCGGCCGAGCACAGGCACGACGGGCCCGCGCGTAGCGCTCTGCTCAGTGGTGGGATACTCGGTGGTGAACGCAAAAAAGCGCGGGCGGGATGCCCATGCGCATCCCGCCCGCGGAGAGGTGGGGTCTGGTCGGCCCCTCGCGAGAGTCTGGATTGGTGGTCCCCGTTCGGCTAGCCGAGCAGGCCGGTCAGCCGATCGGGGCCCGCCTCGTTGCTCGAAGCGAGCAGCGTGACATTGACAGCCTGCAAGATCGAAGCGCGGTTCTCCTCGGCGGCCGCCTGCGCGTAATCGGTATCAACGATCGAGCTCCGCGCAGCCGTGATGTTCTCGAACTCGACAGCCGACGCTCGGCCGATCGCTGCCGACTCGCGCTCGAACATGCCGATCGCTCCGCGGACACTGGCGATCTGTTCGATCGCGCTGTCGAGCATCGAGGCCGCCTTCTCGGGCTGCGCGACAGACACCTCGTCGATGCCCAGATCGGTCGAGTAGACCTCGGGCAGCTCGAGCCGGGCGTCCTTGATCGCGATGGTCATCATGCCGTCGAAGAGCGGCGTGTCGTTGAACTCGGCGGTCTGCGCCACGCGGTCCGCAGCTTGCGCGGCCGATGCAACTTCGATCTCATACGCCCGTTGCTCGGCCTCACTCATACCACCGGTGTTTGCCGCTGCGACAGCGGCAGCCTTCGCATCGACGAGCGTGTCGGACAGCGCCTCGCGCGCACCGTCGGCGGTGCGCGCGATCGCTGAGGCGCGCTCAGACGCGCGGGTCTCGGCCTCAAGGGCCGCGAGCTGGCTGTTGAGTGCTTCGGCCGCGATAAGCCCCGCCGGATCGTCCGCCGCGCGGTTGATCCGAGAACCCGTCGCGAGCTTCATGAGCGCCTCGGTCTGCTTCGCCGTGGCAGCCGCAAGCGAACGCTGCCCTGCATTTCCAGGGTTCGAACGCACGCTTGGCGGACCAAAGAAGTTGTCTGGGGCACTTGTGGGCAGCATCGGATTCCTCCTCCGACTTGGGCGAGCCGAGCGGTATCCGTACCGGCCGGCCGTCGCGGCGTCGGTGTTGCACGCACCGGGGCCGCTGGCGGAAAGTCTCACCACGCACCATCGCAAACCCACCGCCCGGCAACAAGCCGAAGACTCACCCCGCGGGCACATCGCGGTCGGTCGTGCGGCTTGGGAAAACTCCGCATCGACTTCTCGGCTGATGCCCGAGACATCGGACCTGCATCGCATCGATTCGGACGCGGGGCGTGCGTGACAACTCGGACGTGCCGCGCTTGCCGAGGCTGCGCAACCGCGCAGGTTTGTGTGTGCTGACATGCGCTGCAAGGTTGGGCGAAGTGCTTCGATCAAAACCGCGAGAAGCTCTGTAATCACCGACCGCCGATCCGCGAGTGAGTGCCCGCCAACTTCGCTCCGCGTGCGCGATTATCTCGCGCTCGTTGCCTACCGATTGGCGATCGTCGCACGACCTTCGTGGCGGTCGCCGAAGGCACTCGGAGAAAAACTCGCAGATTCGTGCGGGTGCTCGTGGCTCGTTCTCGGATTGTGATCACGCGACCGGCCGGAGGGAGTCCGGATCGCAGCGCACGGATCGGCCCGGTGAGAGGGGTTGCAACGTGTTGCAGGGAGCGGGGGGTAGAGAGTCGGCCTCCTTTACCAGGGGCTGGGCGAACTGCTTGGGCAATGTCGTTGGGCCGACCATGAGAGAGGCGGCCCAGCGACGCCCGAGCGATTCGGGAGCGTGTGATCAAACGTCGGCCGCCGTGTGTGTGGGAGGTGAGAGAGCCCACATCCGGCGGCCGCGTTGTGCGCACATCGCTTGAGGGCCACATGCGAGCGCCGCGCCTCCGTCGCACCGCTATCCTGCCGCGTCGTCCACGAAACACAGATCGCACATCCGCAGGAGATCCACTATGGCAGCCACAACCATCACCCGCTTCGCACTCGTCGGCGCCCTCGCACTCGGCGCAGCCGGCACCACGGGCTGCGAATCCGGCGGCAGCAGCTCGCTCTTTGACATGGGTACCAACATGGCGTCCCAGCTCATGGGCGACTGGAACCTTTCGCAGTTCCAGGGCGGCGACGTGGCGAGCCTCATGCCCGAGGGCATGAGCATCCCCTCGCTCAACATCGGCGAGGGCGGCGACGTCTCGGGCAGCACCGGGCTCAACCGCTTTACCTCGGGCCTCGACTTCGGCGAGATCGCCAAGGGCAATTTCGACCTCGGCAACATCGCGACGACCAAGATGGGCGACTCGTCCGAGGCAATGGGCTTCGAGCGCGCGTTCCTCCAACAGCTCGAGCAGGTCACCGGCTTCAACGTCGGCGAGGACACGCTCACGCTGCTCGAGCAGGGCAAGGAAGTCCTCTCCTTTGTCCGCGGCTGAGTCGACGCACCCACATGCGGTCCCGCGCCGCATCGCGTGGGTCACATGCCGAACCCTGCCCGAGCCCGACGCCGACGAACAGCCGGCGCTCGATGCCCTGCGCGCCGCGGGGTTCGACGCGGAGCTTGCAGCGTGGGACGATCCGTCGATCGACTGGGCACGCTTTGAGTTGGCGATCATCCGATCGACGTGGAACTACTTCCACGATCCGGCCGCGTTCGAGGCCTGGCTCGGGCGCGCGAGCGAACTGACGACGCTCGCGAACCCGCTCGCCGCTTGCCTGTGGAATCTGCACAAGGGCTATCTCCGCGAGCTCGAGGCCGCGGGCGTTGCGATCGTGCCCACCGCGTGGCAACCCCGCGGCGAGCCCGTGCTCGACCTCGCAGCCGCGATGGACGAGCGCGGCTGGTCCTCGGTGGTCGTTAAGCCGACCGTGTCGGCCGCGAGCTTCGGCACGCGGCGGTTCGAGCGTTCACAGGCCGCCGAGGCGCGGGCGTTTCTCGAAGAGCTCGCCAGCCGCGGCGACGCGATGGTCCAGCCCTACATCGAGGGCGTCGACGGCGCGGGCGAGCATTCGATCATCTGGATCGCTGGCGGGTACACCCACGCGATCCGCAAATCACCACGGCTCGCGGGGGACGACGAGTCGGTCTCCGGCGAACTCTCGGTCAGCGTCGACCAGCAGCAAGCAGCCGACGCGGTGCTCGCAGCGATCCCGGATGCTGCACGGCAGAACCTGCTCTACGCCCGCGTCGATCTGATGCCCGCGGGCGAGCGCTGGCTGCTCTCTGAACTCGAGCTGCTCGAGCCGAGCTTGTTCTTGATGCAATCGCCGAGCGCCCTCGCGCGGTTCGTGGCCGCGTGTGCGCAATATCCGCGCGTTGATTGAGCATGCGTGTCACGCGATCGAAGCCGTGTAGCCGATAGACGCCGGTTTCGTCCCTCGATGAGAGGTCACCGAAAAACTCACCGGTACGATCGCTCACGCTGCAGCCCGCGGCGCTCGATAAGGGTTTCCACGTGGCTCCGCACCAACACCAAGATCAAGACTCGGTCGCGCACGCGGTCGCATGGCAGAGCGCCCCATGATGCTCGCGTCGCTCATCGCGCTCGCGCTTCTCGCGGCGGCCTCGCCGTTCCTCGCCCGCATGCCCGGGCGAACGCTCGGCATCGTCGCGTTCGCCGTGCCCTTCGCACTCGGCTGCTGGTTTGCCACCGAAATGGGGGTGATCGCCAGCGGTGCTGAGATCGTCGAGCGCTATGCGTTCGCGCCCCAGCTTGACGCAAACATCGTCCTCCGGCTCGATGGCTTGGCGTACTGCTTCACGCTCTTGATCCTCTTTGTTGGTTCATTCGTGATGCTGTACGCCGGCTCGTACATGGCAGCCAAGCCGCGCCGTGGGCAGTTCTTTGCGACGCTCGTCGCGTTCACCACCGCCATGCTCGGGCTGGTGCTTGCCGACAACCTCATCCTGCTCTTCATCTTCTGGGAACTGACGAGCATCACGTCGTTCCTGCTCATCGGCTTCGACGACGATCGCCTCTCGGCACGCAAGAGCGCGCTTCAAGCACTCCTCGTCACCGGCCTGGGCGGCCTCGCGCTGCTCGCCGGGCTCATCCTCATGGGCATCGGCGCGGGCACCTTCGAGCTCAGCCAGATGTCGGGCGCAGCGATCCGCGAGAGCGGGCTCTACACGCCGGCCGTCATCCTCGTGCTGCTCGGCGCGTTCACCAAGTCCGCCCAGTTCCCGTTCCATTTCTGGCTTCCCAACGCGATGGAAGCGCCCTCGCCCGTCTCGGCCCTGCTGCACTCCTCGACGATGGTCAAAGCGGGTGTCTTCCTCGTCATGCGTCTGCACCCGACCCTGGGCGGCGACCCGATCTGGAACACCACGCTGATCGCCTTCGGCGGCTTCACGATGCTCGCCGCCGCATACCTCGCCACACGCAGGCGCGAGTTCAAGAAAGTCCTCGCGTACACAACCGTCTCCTCGCTCGGCACGATCATCTTCCTGGTGGGTCTCGACGAGCCCAAGGCGGCCGCGGCCTACCTGATCGCCCACGCCCTCTACAAGGCGTCTCTCTTCCTCATCGCAGGCAGTGTCGTGAAGAAGACCGGCGAGAAGAATGTCGAGAAGCTCTCGGGCTTGTTCACCGTCATGCCCATCGCAGCCGGCCTCGCGCTGGTCGCATCCGCCTCGATGGCGGGCTTCTTCCCGTTGGTCGGCTTTACGGCCAAAGAGCTGTTGATCAAGGGCGGCCTCCACGGCATGCACGGCGAGCACGTCGCGCTGCTCACCGTCGCCATCGTCACGTCGGCCGTCTTCATGGTCGCCGCGGGATTCCTCGTCGGTTGGAAGCCGTTCGTCGGCCAGCCCAGCGAGCACGCCGGCAGCGCTCGTGAGCCCGACGCGATGCAACTCGCCGGCCCGGCGGTCTTCGTGACGCTCAGCCTCGTCGCGGGACTGGCTCCCTCGCTGTTCTTCGCGCCGATGGTCAAGAGCGTTGCGGCCTCAATCGAGCCGGCCGCGACCGCGCTCGTTGCCCATGCCGACACCGCAGCCCCTGCAATCGCCGATGCGGTCCATGCTTCATCCGACCACGCCGCGACGGACCACGCTGCGACGGACTACGCCGCGACCGATGGCGTCGCGCACGCGGCCGATCACGCCAAGCCCGCCAAAACCAAGCTCTCGGCGATTGCCCTGCTCATCCCGCCGACCACCGCGACGTGGCTGAGCATCATCGCGATCGTCCTGGGCTTCGGCCTCTACGCCGGCCGCGCCGCGTACGCCAAGGCGCTCGCGCCGGTGGATGCGCTCGATCGCGTTGGCCCCGAACGCGCGTACGAAGGCATTCTCGCCGGCACGCTCACGTTCGCCGCTGCACAGACCAAGGCGCTCCAGTCCGGCTCGCTCCGCTGGTACGTCCGCATCACGCTCATCACGCTCACCGGCATCGCGGGCGCAGCCCTCTTCCGCGTCGAGGCGGTGCAGACGCTGCACACGCAGCTGGGCCCGATGCTCGAGGGCGTGACCTTCATGGACTCGATCATCGCCGCAGCCATCATCGTCGGCGCGATCGCAACGACGATGCAACGCCAGGCCCTCGCCGCGGTCGCGGTGCTCGGGCTCGTCGGCTTCATGTCGGCGCTCTTTTTCGTGACGTTCGGCGCGCCCGACGTCGCGAGCACGCAGTTCGCCGTCGAGACGCTCGTCGTTGTCATCTTCGTGCTGGTGGTCTTCCACCTGCCGCGGTACCGCTCGCTCACGACCAAGACGCAGCGGCTGGCCGACTGGGTGCTCGCCGGAGCGTTCGGGCTGCTCATGGGCACCGCCACGCTGCTTGCCGCGGTCTGGCAAGCGCCGACACCTGTCTCCGAGGTGCACGCCGCACTCTCGTACCCCGAGGCGTACGGCAAGAACATCGTCAATGTCATCCTGGTCGATTTCCGCGCCTTCGACACGCTCGGCGAGATCTTCGTCGTGGGCGTCGCCGCGGTGGGCGTCTACACGCTCATCCGCCTGCGATCGGGCAACCTCTGGACGATGCGTGGCACAACCGCCCCCGCCGACCAGACCGAGAAGGGCAACCTGGAGGCGACGCGATGAGCACGATCATCTTCCGCACCGCGTCCATGGTCATTGTGCCCGTGCTGCTGCTCGTCAGTGTTGTTGTGCTCCTCCGCGGGCACAACGAGCCCGGCGGCGGCTTCGTGGGCGGCTTGCTCGCCGCGTCCGCGCTCGCCATCTACGCCCTCGCGATCGACTTCGACCGCGCCCGCGCCATGCTCCGCGTGCATCCCACCGCGTACATCGGCATCGGCCTGCTTATGGCCGCGCTCAGCGGCATCCCCGCGCTGTTCTTCGGCGACCAGTTTCTTACCGGCGAGTGGATCTCGGCGCACGTCTTCGGCTTCACCGATCCGATCAAGGCGGGCACGCCCGTGATCTTCGACATCGGCGTCTACCTCGTCGTGTTCGGCTCGGTCCTGCTCATGGTCTTTACGCTCGTGGAGGTGCTGCGTGACGCTGCTGATGGCAATTAGCGTGGCCGTGCTCTTCGCGACGGGCGTCTTCATGCTGCTCCGCCGGAGCATCGTGAAGCTCGTGATCGGCCTTGCCCTGCTCGGGCACGGCGCAAACCTCTTGATCTACACCGTCGCGGGCCTCGTCCGTGGCCGGCCGCCGCTGGTCGCTGCTGGCCAGTCCGCCGCGCCCGAGGGCTTCAGCGATCCGCTGCCCGCGGCCCTCATTCTCACGGCGATCGTCATCGGCTTTGCGATTGTTTCGTACACCATTGTGCTCATCAAACGAGTCGATCAGGACGTCGGCACGGACGACCTCGATCGCATGACCTCAACGGATTGCGGCTGATGCTTGTTGTCCTTCCAATCCTCGCGCCGATGCTTGGCGCCGCGCTCTGCCTCACCCTCTGGGGCCGGGCCCGCGGCCAGGCAGCTGTCGCCGTGCTCACCACCGGCGCGGTGCTCGCGTGCGCGATCGCGCTGCTCTTTACCGTGCGCGCTAGCGGCACGCAGGTCGTCGAGCTCGGCGGCTGGGCCGCACCCTTCGGCATCGTGCTCGTCGCAGACCTCTTCGGCGCGATCATGGTCCTTCTCGGGGCCGCGGTCGGGTTCGCCGTCGCGATCTTCAGCGTCGGCACGATTGATCCGCTCCGCGCCCAGCGCGGGCACTACCCGCTGACGCTCTGCCTGCTCGCCGCGTGCAGCGGCGCGTTCGTCGCGGGCGACCTCTTCAACCTCTACGTCTGGTTTGAGCTGATGCTCATGAGCTCGTTCGTCCTGCTCACGCTCGGCGGTGAGCGCGGGCAGCTCGAGGGCGCGATCAAGTACGTGACGCTGAACCTCTTTTCGTCGGTCGTCTTTCTCGCCGGCGTCGGCCTGATCTACGGCGTCACTGGCACGCTCAACATGGCACACCTCGCCATCCGCATGGATGCGCTCAACGACCCCGCGCTCGCGACCGCACTCGCCGCGCCGCTGCTCGTGGGCTTCGGCATCAAGGCCGCGGTCTTCCCACTCTTCTTCTGGCTGCCCGCCTCGTACCACACGCCGCCACCCGCCGTGTCTGCGCTGTTCGCGGGTCTGCTGACCAAGGTCGGCGTCTACTCGATCATTCGCACGACCATACTGATCTTCGATCAGGAATGGACGCTCCTGGGCGACGCGCTGCTGATCGTCGCGGGCCTCACAATGGTCTCGGGCGTGCTCGGCGCGATGACGCAGAACGACATGCGCCGCATCCTTTCGTTCCACATCGTCAGCCAGATCGGCTACATGCTCATGGGCTTGGGCATCGCCCTCCGCCTGCTCGGGCAAGGCCAGGCGATCGAGGCGGCGGTCATGGCGCTCACCGGCAGCGTCTTCTACATCCTCCACCACATCCTCGTGAAGACCAATCTCTTCCTCATCAGCGGCGCGGTGCTCAAGCTCCGCGGCACCTGCGAGCTGAGCGACCTGGGCGGCATCACACGCACCAACCCGTTCCTGTCGGCACTCTTCTTCATCACGTCGATGAGCCTGGCCGGCATCCCGATCCTCAGCGGCTTCTGGGCGAAGTTCACGCTCGTCCGCGGCGGGCTCGAGGGCGGCGCGTACGGCATCGTCGGCGTGAGCCTCTTCGTCTCCGTCTGCACGCTCTTTTCGATGATCAAGATCTGGTCGCAAGGCTTCTGGCGCGAAGCGCCCGAAGACGCGAACCCCGCTGCGATCACCGTCGCGAACCGTCCCGCGATATATGGCCCGATCATCGCGCTCGCCTGCGTCACCATCGGCATCGGCATCAGCGCCGGCCCCGCGTTCTCGCTCGCCAAGACCGCGGCCGAGGAGCTCATCGACAACTCGAACTACATCGCCGCCGTCCTCGGTGAGGACGCGCTCGAGGCCGACCCCATGGACAACTGGGAAGAAAAATGGGGGCCTAAAGACGAGTACGCTGGCAAGACCGACGGTGCCCAGCCAAAGCCTGACCTCGCCGCGGTGATGGAGGCCCAGCCATGATGCTCGCTGCCAACATCGCGATGGCCGTGCTCTGGGCGGTGCTTGTCGGGCCCTTCAGCCCGGCGAATCTGCTCGTCGGTTTCATCGTCGGCTTCGTCTCGCTCCGGCTGATGACCGCCGCCTCGAAGACGAGCACCTACGCGTTCCAGTCGCTCGCCGTGATCGACCTGATCATTTTCACGCTCTTGGAACTCATCAAAGCCAACTTCAAGGTTGCTTGGCACACCGTTGCCAGCCTCGCCCATCTCCGCCCCGCCATCCTCGCGATCCCGATCAAAGACGACACGACCGACACCGAGATCATGCTGCTCTCGAATCTCATCACCCTCACGCCCGGCACGCTCACGCTCGACGTCTCTGAGGATCGCTCGAAGCTCTACGTGCACTACATGCACGTGGGCGATGCAGACGCCGAGATCCTCGCGGTGAAGCGCGGGTTCGAGCGTCGAGTCCGCGCCGCGACGCGTGGCGAGCGTGCCCCGGCACGATCGAGCGTCAGTGCCACCACGCCGAGGGCCGCCGCATGATCGCCAGCCTCGCCGCTCTCTCGACCGATGTTCCCACACTGCTCGCCGCCGAGGCGCACGTGCATCCGATGTCGCGCATCATCGTTGCTTCGACGATCGTCTTCGCGATCGCCATCGCCGCGGTGGTTGTTCGGCTCATCAAGGGCCCGTCGCTTCCGGATCGCGTCGTCGCGCTCGACCTGCTCGGCTTCCAAGTGATCTCGCTCGTGGGGCTCGCCGCGATCACGTCGGGCCGGAAAGAGCTGCTCGGCGTCGCGCTGGTCGCCGCGATCATCCTGTTCCTGGGCACCGCGGCCTTCGCGATGTTCCTCCAACGGCGAGGCCACGAATGAACCTCATCGATTGGATCGTCGACCTTCTCGTGCTCGCCGGCGCAACGCTCGGCGCGATCGCCGCGATCGGCATCGTGCGCCTGCCCGATCTCTACACGCGCATGCAATCCGCGACCAAGGCCGGCACGCTCGGCGTGGCGTGCGTCATCCTGGCCGCGGGCATCGACTCGCGCGAGCCCGTGGTGCTCGCCGAGGCCGTGCTCGTGATCGTGTTCCTCTTCGTGACAAGCCCCGTCGCGAGCCACCTGATCGGTCGGGCCGCCTACAGCATCGGCGTGCCGAAGTGGGATCAGACCTTCCGCGACGACTTCGCCGATGACATCGCGACGGACAGCTCCACCGAGCGAAGCAGCACCGACGCCGCGTAGCACACGCCGGCAACTCGCCTAGCGTCCCAGTGCCCACTCGGTGATGCCCAAGTAGACCGGTATACCCACCGCCACATTCAGCGGGAACGTCACGCCCAGCGCCATCGGCAGATAGATGCCCGGGTTCGCGTTCGGCACGGTCAGCCGCATCGCCGCCGGCACCGCGATGTAGCTCGCGCTCGCGCTGAGCACCGCGAGCAACAGCGTGTCGCCCACGGTCATGTCCAAGAGCCAGCCCGACGCGATGCCAAGCGCTGCGCCGATCGGTGACAGCACCACCGCCCACGCGATCGGCCGCCAGCCCGCCCGGACTAAATCGCGCATGCGTCGCGCCGCAGCGATGCCCGCGTCGAGCAGGAAGAGCACGAGCACGCCGTAGAAAATGTCGTTGGCAAAGGGCTTGAGCGACGCGCTCCGCTCGGGCCCGGCGACGTACCCGATCGCGAGCGACGCGAGCAGCAAGAACACGGGTCCGGCCGTCAGCGCCTCGTGCGCGACCGCCCGCATCGGCAGCGACTTCTCGCCCGTTGCCATCCGCCCACGCATCACCAGCGCAACGATGATCGCCGGCGATTCCATCAGCGCGAGCGCCGCAGCCATCTGCCCGCCGTACTCCACGCCGCGTGCGTCGAGAAAGTTCGCTGCTGTAATAAAAGTCACCGCCGATACCGAGCCGTACGCCGCCGCGATCGCGCAAGCGTCGTCTACGCCGAACCGCTTCTTGAGCAGTGGAAACAAGGCGATCGGCACGACCGCGCTGATGACCACCGCCGCGATCAGCGGCTCGAGCACCTCGGCGCTGAGGCCCGCCGCCCGCAGCGCGATGCCCCCCTTGAACCCGATCGCCCAGAGCAGGTAGATCGAGAGCAACCGCCCGACCGACTCGGGCACCGCCAGATCACTCCGCACCGCGACCGCGAGCATCCCCGCGAAGAAGAAGAGAATCGGCGGACTCAACAGGTTGTCGAGCAGCAGGTCCAGGCCCATGCGGCCATGCTACGACGCGGCGCGAAACCCCGCCCATCCCCACGCACTGCTTCACAACAGGTTCATCGCCGCCGTTGCGCCCACACGACGCCGATCGCGAGCATCGCGATCGGTGCGGGCGCGGGGATCGTCCGCTCGGCGACCTGCGCGAGCCCGACCGCGTCGGCCTCGCTCATGCCCAGCCGATTGGCGACGGCCGTGAAGTCCAGATCGGTCAGCGTTGCGTCGTCGTAAATCGACGCGTAGATCATCAGCCCCGCGAGCAGTGCGCCGCGGTTCGAGGCGTGCCACACATCGCTGCCGTAGAGCGACGCATCAAAGCCCGCCTCGCCGAAAGCCGACCCAACGCGGGCGACCTCGGTTGCCGTGCCGCCCACAGCCGCGTCGACCGCATCCCGCCCCATGCTGTAGTGGTGCGCGAGCTGGGCCTGCATCGCTTCGGGGCTCGCCCACTCTCCCGGATAAAACTCGTGCCCTGGCCCACGGGCCCACGTCTCGAAGAGCACCACGCCCGCATCCGGCGAGTGCGCACGCACCGCCGAGGCGAGCCCGCTCGCCGCGTCATAAAACTTCTGCGGCTCGCCCATCGTCGGATGGTCCGTCGGCCGTGTTGAAAACTCCTGCATCACAACATGGTCCCACGTCTGCCCCGCCGGAACGCGATCGGCAATCAGGGGCGTGCCATATGCGAGATGCCAATCCAGCGCCCGCCCGCCGACCGCGAGTTGAAAGACAAACGGCTCGGCATGACCACCCGCCACAGCCAACTCGGAAACCAACTGCCCGACGCCGCCAGCCCCGCCGGATTGCGTGAAGGAGTTGCCAAAGAGCAGCAGGTTCTTCGCGGGCGCGACCGTGGCCTCAACGCCCGCGTCCGCGGCCGACCCAACAACTGCCAACACACCGATCACAACGCCGACGTGGTATCGCTTCACCATGCCCACAACATGCCGCCGTTTCGCCCGCGTGCAAGCGATTTCACGGCTGCTGGTGCGCCAAAACGAAACACGCCGCGACTCTGAAAGCCGCGGCGTGCGCCGAAAGTGGAGACGAAGAGATTCGAACTCTCGACCTCTTCCATGCCATGGAAGCGCTCTACCAACTGAGCTACGTCCCCATCCGAAATGTCAGTCCCGTAACGAACCCTGCCGGCCGGTCACGGGTAAACATCGTAGGTCGGCTCCTTCGAGCGTCAAATCCAATTTGATCACGCTTCGCCCGCCCGGCCGTCGTTACGGACGGTGCCACCGCCGGGGGCGAGAACCGCCGCCACAGCCTCACGGACGCGATCCAACTCGATCCGCTCGATCGAGCACCGCTCCGGATGGTCGTTCGCGGACTCGCTCTCGGGCAGCGTCGGGTCGGCCAGCACGAGCACCTCGGGCGTGCCGGGCCGGGTCGGCACGGTCGTCCAGCGGTGGTCGGTCGGGCCAAACAGCGTCACCGTCGGCACGCCCATCGCGACGGCAATATGCCGCGGGCCCGTGTCGTTGGTCACCAGCACCGCCGCCCCGCCCACGACCGCCTTGACCGCCGCGAACGACATCCCGATCGCTGGCAGCGACGCGGCCGCCCCATCCGACAGCGCCGCGATCCGATTGCAGAGCTCCCGCTCGGCCGGCGAGCCATTCACGACGACCGCCAGCCCACGCTCATCGCGAAGCCACCGCGCCAGCGCCGCGAACCGCTCCGCGGGCCAACGCTTCGCCTCGTTGTTCCCACCCGGGTTGAGCACCGCATACGTGCGATCGCCAACGCCCGCATCAGTCAGCACGCGCTGCGTCTCGTCGCGCTCCGCATCCGTCGTCGCGAGTTCCATGAACGCATCGGCCGGCGCGCGGGCTTCTTCCCGGCCGAGCATCGCCGACGCGACGCGCCAGTAGTAGTCGACCGCCGGCACCATCGCCCAATCGCCATCGCTGCGCTTCTCGGGATCGAGACGATGCGTGAGCAACAGCCCGCGCCCATCGCGCTCATAGCCCACGCGCTGCGGGATGCCCGCGACGCGCGTCGCGAGCGCCGTGCTGAATGAGTTGGTCAGCAGCAGCGCCGTGTCGTAGCGCCACGGCCGCATTTTCGAGGCCGTGTGCTTCGGCCCCATCACGCCCGAGTCGCGACGGATGTGCACCTCGTCGACCAGCCCCGTCCCAGCAAGCAGCACCTCGCACGGCGGCTTGACGAGCGCACCAATAAACGCGCCCGGCAACGCATCACGCACCAGTCGCAGCGCCGGCGTCGCCATGCAGACATCGCCAACCCACGAAGGGCAGACCACGCACAGGCGCATCGGTTTGCGGAGCTCACGCACGCCCAAAGCCTAAGGCCGGGCATCCGCCGCGGCACGCGCCGCAAGAATCACTTCGGTCGCCGCGCCGATATCCCCGAGCTTCGCCGCGCCGCCGATGAGCAGGCATCGGGAAGGGGCGAGCCCCGCGGCGAGCCCAGCGTCAACATCGCGCTGCTTGTCGCCCACAATCCAGCTGATCGAGAGATCGATGCCGTGCTCGGCCGACGCACGAAGCAACATGCCCGGCCCGGGCTTGCGGTCCGGGTGCGCCGTGTTGTAGGGCTGGACGATTCCGGCCGGATGGTGCGGCGAGTAGTACGCCGCCGTGATGAGCGAGGCACCATTGCGCGAGACCAAGTCCATCAGCCTGGCGTTGGTCGCGTCGACCTCTTCGATCCGCGAGCCACCCCGCGCCACCGACGACTGGTTCGTCACGACGATGAGCATGTACCCAGCATCCACCAGCCGCTCGCACGCCTCGAGCGCACCGGGAAGCAGCTCGACGTGCGCCGGATCGACAAGGTCGCCCGGTCGCAGGCGATCACGCCCCCGCGTGAGCAGCCCCCAGTCGAGTTCGGCGTTGACGTTGAGCGTGTCGTCGCGATCAAGGAAGACCGCGGGGCGCGTCCGCTCAATCATCGGTTGGTCCGCTGTCAGCTTGGGGTCGGGCGTTGGGCTTGAGCTCGGTGTTGGTGGCATCGGTGGCATTGTCACCGAGGGTATGGTCGACATCGACGATCGGCGTGAGACCCGCACGAATCGCGATCGCCGCCAGCTCGACACGGCTCTTCACGTGCAGCTTCTGCCCGATCTGATGCCGATGCCACTCGATCGTCTTCGGCGATCGGCTCAGTCGCTCGGCGATGCCCGCCGCGCTCAGGCCCAGCCCGATCAATCCAAGGATCTCGCGCTCGCGGCTGGTCAGGCAATCGAGCTTGCCCCAGTCCTCCACCGAGCCGCGCAGCTCACGCACGCCCTCGGGAAGGTCCCAATGCTCGGGCATGAAGTCGGCCATGTCGCGAGAAACGATGAGCAGGCACCGCGTGTCGCCGCTCGTCATGGGCCGGAGCATCGCGCGAACGCGCACGCCCGCGATCATCGTCTCGACCGCCGAGGGCACGCCGCTGTCGAGCGTTGCGCTGCACAGCCGCCGCCACTCCGCCCCGAGCCGACCCTTGCCGATGTCCTCGAAGAGCGATGCCCCGACGACGGGCCTTCCGATGTGCGCGTACTTCGCGCAGGTCTCTTTGTTTGCGAACAAAATGGTGCCGTGCTCGTCGACAACGAGCACGCGTCCCGACACGTCTTGGGTGATAAAGGACCAGAGCACGTCCGGGTTCGAAGCCGCGATCTCTTCCGGGGTCATGTGTGTCGCCTCGGCAATCATGGGTTTGCGCCTCTCTCCACCCCGATCGCTCGCGCCAGCAGGGGCCGGGCCCGAGCAGACGCACGAATCCAATTCCCGCGCCCCTCCCCGAGCGTGGTCCGAAGCCGCGTGCCGAACACCCTCATGCGGGCTTACCCAGCACTGACTTCTGGCGGATTTTACCCAGTTCTAAATCACGGCCAACAAAACACTTGGTCGCCCCCCCAGTTGGGTCGGGCCACGGTGTTCTTTAGATAAGAAAAACCCACGGCACGCGGCCGTGGGCTTGGTTCGTTGAATCTGTAACGAGCATGTGCCCGGAACGTTTACACTGCGATGCGCCCGCCGCAACAGGTGCGGCGAGTGCGAGAGCGAAGCACGATCACGCGATCGTGATCGAGTCGTCGAGGTACACGTCCTGGATCGCGTGCAGCAGCTCGACACCCTCGTTCATGGGGCGCTGGAACGCCTTGCGACCCGAGATCAGGCCCATGCCGCCCGCGCGCTTGTTGATCACGGCCGTGGTCACCGCGTCGGCCATGTCGCCCGCGCCCTTGCTCTCGCCGCCGGAGTTGATCAGCGGGATGCGGCCCATGTAGCCGTTGATGACCTGGTATCGGCAGAGGTCGATCGGGTGCCCGCCCTCGCCGTTCTCCGTCGAGCCCGCGAGGTCGGTGTAGACCTCGGTGCGGAACTTGCCGTACGACGAGTCGCCCGCGTTGAGTGCCTTGTACCCGCCGTTGAGCGTGGGGAGCTTCTGCTTGATGATGTCGGCCTGGATCGTCGCGCCGAGGTGGTTCGCCTGCGCGGTCAGGTCCGCAGCCGTGTGGTAGTCCTTGCCGCCAGCCTTGAAGGCCGAGTTGCGGATATAGCACCAGAGCACACACACCATGCCGTACTCGTGCGCCTCGGCAAACGCGTCGGCGACGTACTGGATCTCGTCGCGCGAGGTGTCGCTGCCAAAGTAGATCGTCGCGCCGACAGACGTTGCGCCCATCTCGAAGCATTGACGCATGGTTCCGAAGGGAATCTGCCGCGCCGAGTTCGGATAGGTCAGCAGCTCATTGTGGTTGAACTTCACCATGAACGGGATGCGGTGCGCGTACTTGCGCGCGACCGATCCGAGGGAGCCGAAAGTCGAGGCGACCGCGTTGCAGCCGCCCTCGATCGCGAGCTCGACGATCTTGTCGGGGTCGAAGTACGCGGGGTTCGGCGCGAAGGAAGCGCCCGCCGAGTGCTCGACGCCCTGGTCGACCGGGAGGATCGAGACGTAGCCCGTGCCGGCGAGTCGGCCCGTGTTGAGGATCTGGTTGAAGTTGCGGAGCACCGCGGGCTTGCGGTCGGTCTGCGCGACGACTCGGCTGACGAAATCGCCGCCGGGCAAGTAGAGATCGTCCTTGGAAACGGTCTTGGAGGTGTGGTCCAGCAGGTCGCTGGCGCTCGCGCCGAGCACCTCGCGCACGTTGATCGTCAGGTCGGCCATCCGAGGTCTCCCCGGGCCGTGTGGCCCGTCTCTGAAAGAGGCGCCGAGCCTGTCCAACGCGGCCCGGTCTGCCGTGCAGGGCCTGCAACACGCGGCCCAACCGAACCCTAGGCAAAGCAACCCACACCCGGGTCCAGAAACTCACGCCAACGTCCGAGATTCGCTGGCAGCCCCCCCGGTCCGTGGCAGGGTTATCCACAACACCCATTCGAGAGAGGAATCCCCATGCACTCCAGCATCAACGTTCTCGCCGTCGCCGCAGCCGCGTGCGCCGCCACATCCATCGCCCCCGCGACCGCAATCGCGGGCCCCATCAGCCCGACCGAGCAGTGGGAGGGCCAATGGTTCAACGACACTTTCAGTTCGTCCGGCGGCTTCACGTTCGACATCGTCACGATGGGCACCGATGTCACTATCACCGTCGACCTCAGCGGCAACGTCTTCGGCGGGCCCGATCCCGATCCGTTCACGACCTCGGCAACGCTCGATGGCGGGGGCAACGCAACCCTCTCGGGCTCTTCCGCCCTCTACACCAACATCTCCGGCGGGCGAACCGCCGACGGCACACTCTCGGTCGACATCGAGGGCGCCGGAGGCTTCTTCCCCCTCGTCGAGATCCGCGGCACCTGGGACGCGACCGACATCGTCGCCTCGTACACCATTTACAGCGACCCCACCGGCGGCGGCCAGCTCGCCGTCTTCGCCGAGGGCCGACTCATCGGCGAACTGATCCCCGCGCCCGGCTCGCTCGCGCTTCTCGGGCTCGGCGTTGTGCCGTTCGCCCGCCGCCGCCGATAACCGGCCGGTCCCATCATCCGTTTTTGCCCACGACGCCCGAGAAATGCTCGGGCGTCGTGTCATAGGGGGTACAGCCGGAAAATCCCGCAAAGTCGCTTGCATCCCCGAATTCCTGTGGCACGCATAACAGGTCCGTCCTCTCTGGGGGAGGTGTGCATCGGACGGTGCGCGAGTCAGTGGGTCGGACGACAACCAGAGGTGGGGCGGTCTCATGCGTTTCGTGCTCGCCCGCGCCAAAGACCCGCAAGCGATAGGAGTTCGCGAGATGTATGCGATAAAGACCAGCCTGACGACCCTCATCGCCGCCGCAGCCTTGGCCGCGCCGGCTTCCGCCATGACCGTCGTCTACGAGAACGACTTCGAGTCCGGCGCCGCCGGGCCCGAGTGGTCCAAGACCGACACCGGAACCTCGCCCGCCGGCGAGAACTTCCTCGGCAACTTCGGCCGAAACATCGTTGAGCTCACCCTCACCGATCTGCCCGCCCACAACGAGGTCACGGTCTCCTTCGACCTCTACCTCATCAAGAGCTGGGACGGCGTCGGCGAGTTCGGCAACGACTCGTGGTGGCTCGCCGTTGATGGCGAGAAGCAGTTCGAGTCGACCTTCTCGAACGCCGCGGAACTCCCCGGCGAGGGCCAGCACTATCCCAACCCGGCCAACGACACGGACATCCACGCCCCCCGAAGCGGCGCGACGGCCAACAACTCGCTCGGCTTCACCTTCGCCGGCGTGCCGACCGACTCGACCTACCGCATGAACTTCACCATCCCGCACACCGGCGGCGACCTGGTGATCCGCTTCCGCGGCGGCCGTGAGCTCGAGAGCCTCGGCAACGAGTCATGGGCACTCGACAACGTCGAGGTCGGCGTCTCGGCCATCGGCGAGCCCGTCCCCGCCCCCGGCGCAGCCGCCGCCCTCGCGCTCGGCCTCGCCGGCGCGACCCGCCGCCGCCGCTAATCCCGCTCTCGCGCTCGGCGCGACCAGCGAACCCTGTCAAACACGCGCACCGGCGACCCATCACGGGTCGCCGGTCTTTTCATATCC
>ERZ1740067.555-NODE-555-length-29370-cov-6.992802_pt1 | contig 29370 bp, 20 predicted proteins | sample MGYA00581736_ERZ1740067 | MGnify/ENA primary metagenome ERZ1740067 (study PRJEB43018, sample SAMN04849236) | marine metagenome | isolation source: floating plastic debris | place: Pacific Ocean | collected 2008-08-27 | study: EMG produced TPA metagenomics assembly... | reverse complement strand
GACCGCCATGTGCTGGACCTTTGGACTCGCGTGGTCCGCTTTCCTGCTCTTCGCCCGATCTGTATGCCCGCGCGCCGCCGTTCTTGTGGGCGTGTTCGTCATCGTGGTCTCAGCACCCGCAGCCACATATCAACCCGAGGACACGACCCGCCTCGAACTGGCAAGCCCGGACACGCCGCGGTTGTTTGATTTGGGTTCCGGGCGCGAGCTGGTCGACGGGCGGCGCGGCGTGACGCTGAACGACGCCGTGCAGTCAACGCCCGCGATCGAGTTTCGCCCCGCGGCCAACGGATTCGACGTTCTCGCCACGTACACCAACCACACCGACAGACCAACGCCGCTCGGCACACTACGTGTTCCAAGCATCGCGATGCCCAAGGGTGTGACCTGGTATGACTTTCGGCGGGGCTCGGAGCCCCAAGACCTCGCGCACACGGGCCATGTGATTCGCCGTGCCGACCACCCATACCCCGGCGACCTGTACAGCCCGGTCGCTGTCATCGCAGACGAACATCTGGCGATCGGCGCGAGCCTGCTCTACGACGTCCTCGAACTCCAGCACTCGATCAACATCGTCGTACGCAGCCAACGCGTCGCGCCCCTCCCCACGCACAGCAACGACGACGCGGCGACTGATCGCCCCGCCGCTTGGAGATGGGAAATCCTCTTTCGACTCAATGGCAGCCTCCCACCGGGTCAGACGCGCACATACACCCTCTGCGTACGCGTCACGGATGCGGGCGCTTGGATCAACACCCTTCTGCCGTACCGCAACCACTTCCAGTCCACCTACGGCACGCTGGCCTATGTCGCTGATCCGAGGCCGGTTCGCGGGTACTCAGTCGCCGCCGTGCACGAACAATCCCGAACCAATCCCCGCGGTTTCACCTATCCGAAGCGTCGCCCCGATCGCGTCGGATTTGCTGCGTGGGCACGTGAGATTTCCACCGCCGCACGCAAAAACGGCTTCGACCGGGTCATGCTCTGGGCACTCTCGGGCCTCCATGCCAACAACAACTTCAACTACCCCCCCATCTTTGTAAGCGGCCTTCGAGAGTCGCCGCGGGCAGCACAGACGACGCAGCACCTGAACACCATCACAAGCAATGGCATCACGCTTGGATTGTGGTGGGGACGATCACAACAAGTGCTCGACTCATTCTCCGACACGACGATCGAGTTTCTCGATCCCACGAAGCCCACGCACGTCGCGCACGCCCTGCGCCAGCTCGATGAGGCCGTCGCGCTCGGTGGCACGACTATCGGGCTCGACGCCTTCGCATACCTCCCCGCGTGGCGGGCCGAGCAGTGGCTCCACACTCTGCAAGCCCGCACCCCCGCGGTACGCTTTGTTCTTGAACCAACGCCACCTGATGTGCTGCACCGCCTAGCCCCGTCTTACACCCGGGCCGAGGTGATTACGCGCCGGCACGCGCTCGCGGATCTTCTTTTGCCGGGGCATGAGAGCTGGGCACAAATCCGATTCGACACGCTGCGCCACACACTTGGCCCGCTGAGTTCTCAACAGATGCAACTCGAAGCAGAGCGTGTCGCGATGCTCGGCTTTGTGCCGGTGCTCTTCGAACCGATTCCAGACCCGCATCGAGCGGCGGCTCGCGTCGGGCCACGCGTGCCCCACGAGCCGTCGGGCCCGCACCGCACGCCCAGGCGTTAGAACCCACACGGGTTGCCACGCACTCAATCGTTTCAACGCGTGTTCCCTCGCCACGTCCAACGAAGAACCGAAGGTACGTGGTACCTGGAGGCACACCATGCATTTCATCTCGCGACTCACCGCGGTCACGGCCTTTGCCATGACCACGATCATCACGTTCGCCGCCCACGGCGCCGCCTCTCGCAATGGCGTAGGCCCATTTTTGGGTCGGCCCGGCGTCACGATCACCAACGAGGGCCGACTTCGCGTCACGCACCCACGCACCGGTGAAGTGATTATCAGCCCCCGCGGACCGCTGTATGGACGTGACACGGTCCAGCCGAGCATCCAAGCCAAGCCTGTCCCGGGCGGGCTTGACATCGTCGCCAAGTACCGAAACAACACCGGCTCTGCGCGATCACTCGGCGTCCTCACGCTGACATGTCCCACCATCGATCGCCAAGCCCAGTGGTACGACTTCCGCCGCGGCACTGAGATCGGCGCAATCGATCACAAGGATGGTCCGATCATCCGCGGCTATCACCCCTACCCGAGCGACCTCTACAGCCCAGTCGCCATCATCGCCGACGACACCCTCGCCATCGGCGCGAGTCTGCTCTACAACCCCCTCGAGTATCAGCACGAAGTTTTCACACTGGTTCGAGCCGCGGGATTCGATCGCACCACACCAGCCGCACCCGGAGAGTCCGAGCGCGAATGGCTCTGGCAGGTCTCTTTCCTTCTCAAGGGCGAGCTCGCAGCGGGCGAGAGCCGCACGTACACGCTCGCGGTGCGCTTCGCACAGCCACGAAACGCGATGTCCACGCTGAGGCCTTACGCCGATTACTTCCGCGAAACCCACGGACAAGTCGCGTACACAAAGGATCCGCGACCCGTCAAGGGTTACTCGTTCGCACAAGTCCATAACCAATCAAGCGCGAACCCGCGCGGATTCACGTACGGCACCCGGCGGCCCGACATGCACGGTTTCGCACCATGGGCCGAAACACTGCGCGCCAGCGTCGCAGCATCCGGATACGACCGAATCATGATCTGGGCGCTCTCGGGTTTGCACCGCAACGACAACCTCAACTACCCGCCCGCATTTGTAACGGGTGCCGATCGCTTCACGCCCGCGCGGCGCTCCCGCGGACAGATCCGCGCACTGCGGCGCGAGAACATCGACATCGGTCTCTGGTGGGGCAGGTCCCAGCAGGTCATGGAGGGATGGCATAGCGATCAGATCGAATTCCTCGATCCCCAAAATCGCGCGCATACTCGCAAAGCGATCACCGAGTTGGAAAGCGCCGCGGTGTACAGCCCTAGCGAGATCGGTCTCGACGCCTTCGCATATCTTCCCGTGTGGGAAGCCGCGCCTTGGCTCGAACGCCTCCAACAAACTCTGCCGAGCGCCCGCTTCATTACCGAGCCCAGCAGCAATGACATCCTTCACCGTATGGCCCCAACGTGGGTCAACGCCACGGAGGTCACAGCGACCAACGAACTCGCCAACATGGTCAACCCGGGCCACGAGACGTGGGCGGGTGTTCGGTTCGACATTCTCCAGGGTCGTCTCGGTCGACCAATCACTCAGGACGAACGTCGCAACGAGCTTGAGCGGCTCATCGACTTGGGATTCGTTCCAGTGCTGCTAGGCGAATCGCCCTATCCGCGCAATGTCAACGCGCCGGCGAATGATGACTCGCTCGCTCAGGACGAGCCCAGCGACACCGCGGAGCCCGGCCCTCGTAAGGCAGAGCGCGAAATCGCACGCCCAGGCTGGCTCCGTCGCCAGGCGACCCATCCGCCCGAGTAAGTCGGCTCGATACCGAGTCGCGTTCAGAGCTCGGCGAGCCCACCCTCGTCGCACAACCACCGGTAGTGCGCCGCCAGACCCCGCATGAGCGGGGTCGCTGGCGCGTAGTCAAGCTCTGCGCGACTTCGCGTCAGGTCGGCCCACGTTCGTTGAACATCGCCCGGCTGCTCGGGGCCTGCTTTGACCACGGGCTCGCGCCCCACCGTCTGCCCCACTGCTGCGATCAGCTCGTCGACGCGCACTGGGCCGTCGGAGCCGAGGTTCCACACGCGGTAGCCGTGCTCGTCGATGCGATCCATCGCTGCGAGGATGCCCGCGACGATGTCATCGACGTACGTGAAGTCCCGGCTCATCGAGCCGTCGCCGAACATGGTGATTGTCTCGCCCGCTGACACGGCGCGCAGGAACTTGCTGATGGCAAGGTCGGGCCGTTGCCGCGGGCCGTAGACCGTGAAGAAGCGCAGGCACGCGACCGGCGTGCCCGTGAGGCTGTGGTGCGTGGAGCACTGGAGCTCGTTAGCGCGCTTGGTCGCCGCGTACGGGCTGATCGGCTCGTCGACCGACATCGTCTCGGCGAACGGCGCGGTCGGGCAATTGCCATACACGCTGCTCGACGAGGCGCACACGATTCGTGCGGCGCCCACGCGCTGCGCCGCAGCGAGCACGCTCGCGGTGCCCAGCACGTTCGCACGCGCGTAGCCGACGGGGTCGGCGATGCTGGGTCGCACGCCCGCCTTGGCTGCCAGATGCACGATGGTGTCGCAGCCCTCGATCACACGCGCGAGCTCGACCTCGTCGCACAGATCGATCTCGTGGAGGGCGAAGGTTCCCGCACTCGCCTCGGCCGACGCTGCGACCTGCCGAGCGTTGGCCCGCTTGATCGCCTCGGCATAGAAGGGGTCGAAGTTGTCGATGCCGACGACGGTCGCGCCGCGTGCGAGCAGCGCCTCGGACAGGTGCGAGCCGATGAACCCGGCGGCGCCCGTCACGGCGATCTTCCGGCCGGGATCCTGAGGTCCGCGCTGCGATGTGGATGCTGGTGCCGGGGCTGCCATCGTGCCGTCCTCCGCCGCACCCATCGGTGGGGCCGCCACGGGCCCCAATCGCGTGCTGCTGGTCTCGGTGTTCTCGCGAACCACGGTAGCGGCCGAAGGGCAGCCGGATTCGGCTTCGTCGCGGGTGTCGGAATTGCCTCTGGGCGCGTTGATGCCGTGCTCGAGATGCAGAACTGCACAGCTTCTAAATACTCGCACGTACGACTACTTTTGCACGACCGCAAAACCAAAGCAGGGCGCCATCGTTGGACGGCGCCCCGCTGGAGGAGAGAGAGATCGAGTGGATACTACCGAACATCGGGCACAACAGCCCACGTCCGGTAAATATTCCAACAAGGATTTCGTCGGCAAAACTACCCAGCTTGCCACTGAGGCCTCTCCAGAGCGTTCTACGAGGGGTCGGCCGCGTCGCCGACACCACGACGCCGAATCGGGTGTGTTGCCGCGTAATCGGCGGTGGCGTCCGCGATTTCGCCTTAACAATTCTCAGGAGATCAACCCGCTTCGGTTGACTGCCTCATACATACCCACCCTGTTCGGGCTAGGTGTCTTCGTTGGTTGGTTTGCCCGATTTTTTTGCGTCGCCTTGGTTTCGTTCCAGGCGTGAACGATCTCTCTCGCGCTGCATCAGCTCTCGGCGCTGCTCGGGCGTCATGCTCCGCAGGCGTTCGCGGGCAACATCGGCAGCCCGGTCCTTGCCGGTCGACGCCATCTCTGCCATGCGCTCGGCCCGCTTTTTCCGAAGGATTTCGAGCTCTGTCTGGAGTGCCTGCTTGACGAGTGCCTGCTGGTCGGCGGTGAGCAGTTCCCACACACGCCTTTGGTACGACGCAGCATCGGGCATTGCCTCGCCGAGCGAGCGCATCGCCGCAACGCTCATCGCCCCCTCCTGCTCGCCCTGCACGCGGGCCCGCTGCGAACGCCGGGCGGCGCGCTCCGGCACCGCTTCGGCGTCGGCGGTGGCTGTCGTGCCTTTCGCCTCTCCCGCGGCCGGTCCGCCTCGCGGGGCGAGGGCTTCCCGGACATCGTCGCGGTAGGCGAGCATGACCTCGCGGATGGACTCAGCTTGCTCAGAGCTGAGCCGGAGGGACTCGTCCTCGGCGTCGCGCAGCGATCGAAGCGCACGGGTGTACGCCCGCATCGGCACCCGCTGGCCCGCCTCGCCCGCGGAGCGTTGCATCGCCTCGCCGAACTTCTCAGGCACGCCCGGAGGCCCCGCGTCCTCGACCTTCGGCCCACGCAGCACGTCCTGCTGGGCCAGCGCGACGCCACCCAGCGAACAGCCCGCACCGAGAATCAACACAGTCAGATATCCACGCACGGGTCGCGCTCCTTCGAGTAGCAGCCGACGGCACAACGCTCGATCTGTGTCTCCATTGCACACCTTCGGCTCCGCCACCCCTGCCGTCTAGCATCAAATCGGCCACTGTTGCACACGGCGTGCACGAGTGGCAGGCATTGGAGCACACCGTTATGGGCCTTACCAAAACCATCGTCACCGACGCCCTCCGCACCGTCACGGGCCCGGGCCAGGTCGATCTCGTCACCGGCCGGGCAGTCGAGTGGGTCGCGGCGTGCGACGACTACGCGAGCGTGAAGCTCTTCACGCCCTCGATCGACGATGACGACGGACGCAAGGCGCTCGCCAAGCGTGCAACCCAGGCCGTGGTCGACGCGGCGGACAAGACCGGCAACGCGCTGGCGACGCTCACCATCGAGTTCGTCAACAAGCCCGGCGACGTGCTGCTGACCTGCAAGTACCAGCCGGCTGATGGCGGCGAGTCGCAAGGGCTGAGCGCCACACCGCCGCCCGCCCAGCCTCCCCCCGCCCAACCGGCCCCCCAGCCTGCCCCCCAGCAAGACTCGGGGCACCGCCCCATCGCCGGGCTCAAGCAGCAGTCGCCGCAAGACACCGCGGGCAACATGCCTGGCGTGAAGCACATCATCGCCGTCGGTGCGGGCAAGGGTGGCGTGGGCAAGAGCACCGTGAGCCTGAACCTCGCGGTCGCGCTCGCTCGCGCCGGGCACGCGGTCGGCCTGCTCGACGGCGATATCTACGGCCCATCCATGCCCACCATGCTCGACCTGGGCGCACACGAACAGATCGTCCGCAACGGCCAGCTCCAGCCCTACCTCGTCCACGGCATCAAGGCGATCACCGTCGGCAAGCTCGTCGACCCCGAGAAGCCACTCATTTGGCGTGGCCCGATGGCACACGGCGCGTTCAAGCAGCTCACCGAGCAGACCGAGTGGGGCGAGCTGGACTACCTCATCATCGACCTGCCGCCCGGCACGGGCGACGTGCCCCTCACCATGGCGCAGCTGCTCCAGCTGACCGGGGCGGTCGTCGTCTGCACGCCGCAGAAGGTGGCGCAGGACGATGCCGTGCGCGCCGCACGCATGTTCCAGCAGCTCGGCGTCGAGGTGCTGGGCGTCGTCGAGAACATGAGCTACTTCATCGGCGACGACGGCAAGGAATACGACATCTTCGGCCGAGGCGGCGCACAGCAAATGGCCCAACGCCTCGGCCTGCCGTACCTCGGCCAGATCCCCATCACCATGGCGCTGCGCGAGCACTCCGACAGCGGCAACCCGAGCGGCAACTTCGACGCCAAGCTCGCCGGCGAGGCGCTGCCCAAGGCCCTGACCAAGCTCGCGCGTGAGCTGGAGAGCCAGGTCAATCTCGCGGCGATGAAGCAGGGGCAGACGAAGCCGACGCTGACGATTAGTTGAGGCGGGCTCGCTGGATCCACTTCCGCGATCGCGTTGGCCACGCGATATTTAGCGGAACAGTCCAGCTGGGCGAGAGGTTGCGTGTCCCGGGCGCGCCTTCGATGGGTTGAAGCGAGATGGTGATACACACGGCAGTGTGTTCGTGCCAAGGGGGAAGCATGACGATCTGCGGCGGCCAGAAGTCGCCGGGCGGGAAACGTTCCTTGTGTGCTTGCCACCCTGGCGACGCGGGAATGCAATACCACTGGTAGAGCGCAGGTTGATCCGGTGGCCCGAGGTCGATGATGACGGCGCGTCCGTCTCCCAGATGTGGAAGCGCTAGGAGGACCTCGATGTCGACTGATCGGTCGGCACCGATGCGCGTTGGGGTGATTCGAACATCACTCGCGCGAAGTGCCGTTCGCAGTTCTGTGTCAGTGACGTATCCACGATCAACGAGCACCTGCCACGAGCGTGCCCACGCATGCTGCCCTGGTCGTAAGAAGGTCGGCCCGAGCTGAAGTCTCTGCTCGAACCGGACGGCCGAGGTCACAGTGAGGTGCCATCTGTCCAGTCCAAACAACAAGTCACTATCGGATGCGCCAACTACGGGCTCGACGAGGCAAGCACGCACCACGAACCAAGCTTGCCAACGACGCAGTTCCGTCCGATCGATCCGTTCGTAAAGCTCGTGGGCAAGGTCTCGAAGCACGTTCGGCGTCGCGAGCCCGAAGAAACCCGCCGGTCTGTGTGCGCTCTCGGCGAACATGGACAAAATCGCGTGACTGCCAATCGCCAACGCCGTGGTGGGCACCGCCCCGGCCCATCCCCGCTCACGCACACGCGGCGTCGCCACCGCCGCGTACGCCAGCCCGAGCACGCATCCGCCAACAAGCACGCGCCGCCAGCGACGCCGCGTTCTGTGCAGCCCGCGTTGCTGCTTCACCGCCCGCCCGCACTCAGAGCAGGTGAACCGCCCGTCGCCATCGGCCTTCGTGGCGCCCATGTCGTACCAGCACTTCGGGCACCGCCGCCGGCCGCGCGAGCGGTCCCACAGCAGGGCCCACGCGATCACCGCCAGCCCCGCGATGGTGAGCACCCACGCCGAAATCTCGAAGGCGCGATCCTGCATGAAATGAGCCTACCGCGTTCCGATACACGCACGACGCCGACGCTGACGATTAGTTAGGGCCTTCGGTTCGTGACTGGGCTTCCCGTAACCCGTTCTCGGTCATGAAGATGATCTGGGGGTGGCGCGTGAGGGGATGAAGATGCCTCGGAGTGGGGTGCATCGGCCATTCAATTGATCCGGCCCAGCCGCGTTCCGCGTGTTTGTCGCGAATCGCAACTTCGGCACAACCGCGCACGCGCAGTGTCAGTGCACTGGTCGCGAGGTGGTCGACGTTGACATCGTCGAGTAATCGGAGTGGCTGTGACCGCACGAGCGTCAACTGAGATGTAAAGCTAGTCGAGATTGTCGGAATGAGCATCGCACCGTCCGCGACAACCTTGGTGTCGCGGAGCAGCTCGATGCGGAGGCCTACCGCAGGCCGGGCATCGTGAAACAAAGCAGACTCGGGCCGACGCATCGCTTCGTACCCGAAGAACACCGAGGCCCACGCCCCTTCCGGATCGATCGACACGGTCGGGCCCATCATGACGGAGAGTTCGCGCGCGATCGTCTCGTCGCGAACCATCTGCACCCGGGTGGTGGGTTGGGCGTCAAAGCTTGGGTCGATGACGATTCGATGCGTCACGGCGTGCGCAGCACAGGACCCTTCGGTCAGCGTGATCGTCACTTCGATCTCGTGCGGTGAGTCGCTTGGTGGAAGCATGATGTGCCCTGCTTCCCACCCGTTCGCCGAGGGGCCGTGTGGCGATCCGCCGAAGCCGTGCCCGTAGACTTGGCTGAAGCTACCTGTCCAGAGCAGCTCGCCACGCGCGTCTCGTACAAACACGCGGGCAGCCATCTCGCGAACCGGTGGAACACCAATATGGAGTCGAAGTGGCAGCGAACGATCTTGCCACCACACGGACGGGTACTCCGCACGCACGCTCGAGAACGCGAGCACTCGGCCGATTTGATGTGGTGTCGTTCGCTCGTTGCCCGACAGCATCTGCCAGAGCCATGTGTGCAGCTGTTGCCCCTGCGGCGGCGTTGGCATGTTGCGTAGTCGAACCGGGCCCTCGTCGATCGTTCTCTCCACACCATCGTGCCAGTTCGTGACTCGGTAATACTCGTGCAGATGCGGCCCGCCCGTGCGAACGATGTTCCGGATCAACCACCCAGCGTGCCAATTCCATAGGTCTTGCCCGCGTACCCGCGAGCCGAGTTCTTCGCCCAAGAGCCACACCACAGGCGCGTCTTCTGGTGCTGGGTACATATACGCATCTCGCGGCGCGAAGTCAGCGAGCCACGGGTGCGCCAAAACCAATGCCGTCGTCGGCACGACTCCCACCCACCCTCGATCGCGCACGCGTGGATACGCCACCGCCGCGTACGCCAGCCCAAGCACGCACACGCCAGCCACCCCCCGCCGCCATCGCCGTCTCGTCCTCAGAAGCCCGCGCTCGCGCCGAACCACCCGCCCGCACTCCGAGCAGGTAAAGCGCCCATCCCCATCGGCCTTGGCACCGCCCATGTCGTACCAGCACTTCGGGCAACGCCGCCGGCCGCGCGAGCGGTCCCAGAACAGGGCCCACCCGATCACCGCCAGCCCCGCGATGCTGAGCACCCACGCCACGATCTCGAAGGCGCGGTCGATCATGGGTCTGGTGTTTCGGCTGGCGCGGGTGGGCCCGCAGGGCTCCAGTCGATCACGGGCGTCGGGTACCCCGGCAGTGCTTGCCCGCGCGAAGAGGTTCCATTCGCGATCTTCCAGAGTTCGTTCGAGATCATGCCGTGGTCATCGGCAGCAACCGGAAAGCGTTTGGAGAACACGAGGAAGCGATCCGCCCCGAGCTGCTCGCGTGCGACATCTTCGCACGCGGAGATTTCCAGCTCGAAGTTGACCTCTTGCATCTTCGCTCGCGCGTCACGCACGATTGCCCAAGCCTCCGCGGCCGTTGGCAGTGGGTGCAGTGCGACGTTGGCGCTCGTGCCCGGGCCGGTCGAGAAAAAGCCCCAACCGAACTGCACGCCGCCGGTGCCCGAGATCAGGTCGGCCAAGCTCTCGTACGCCGTAGTGCCTTCCGCGAACGGCGTGCCGTTGGCGAGCAGTGTGAAGCGAAGACCAATCGCGCCGTCGAAGACCTCCCGCGCGATGCGCTCGTCTACCGGGATGCCCCAATCCGGCCAGGCGGCGTGGTCCGTGATCGCGGCATGCCGGACCGCGAGCGAGGTTGAATAGAAGACGTCGTTGCCCAAGCTACGCACCGAAAAGGTGAAGGGCTTCGACCAGAACGACGGCTCGAGCCACACGCCGTCGAACATCTCGTAGTAGTCGACGATCGCTTTCTCGACCTCCTCGCATTTCACGGGCCCCGCTTCGAGCGGCGGCTTCGCGATACGTTCGACGTGGAACGTCCAGTCGCGATTGACCGCGTCGATATCGCGCCCGATCGTCGGTGATGTCGCGAGCCTCGCACGAATGCGCACCTCACCGTCGTCGCTGATCGTGCGCGATGCGATCCAGGACTTACGGCTCCAGAACACGCGGTCCGGATGAAATTGCCTCGATGTGTAGTTCGGCATGAGCGGCTCCCACACCTCGTCGACATGGTCGTAGACCTCGAAAGAGCCATAGCGCGGCATCTTGCGCCATTCCCAGAACCTCGGCTCGATCTGCACAGCAACGCCGAAGTCGCTTGTAGTTGTCGGCGGAACATGGACGCGAACGTCTCGCCCCGAATCGAGCATGTTGCGATGCGCTTCGGTGATGATGTTTGTTTGAAGCGCGTGGTACATCACCATCCGACATATCGCTGAGCGATTGGTCTCCCTCAAGAATGGGTCGTACACCGTGTCGGCGTTGTACCTGAGCAGCAGCCGAAGCATGAGCGACCATTGCCAGTCATGCAGCTCTTCGTCACGGACTCGATCACGCAGGTCGCCCAGCATCGCTGCTGCCACTGCCGCCTGGTTGTCGGCAGCCGTGAGTTCTGCTCGCTCGACGCGATCGAATAGAAATGGATGAACCACGATCAGCGCAGTCGTTGGCACGGCACCGACCCAACCGTGTTCGCGAACACGCGGTGTTGCGATTGCCGCGTACGCAACGATGAGAACGACGAGTGAGCCGAGCACGCAACGCCAGCGGCGGCGGCGTTTGTGAAATGACCGTTCCCGCTCGGTGACCCGGCCGCATTCCGGGCAACGCACACCGGCGTCGCCGACCTCGCCGGCAGCGCTCATGTCGTACCAGCACTTTGGACAGCGGCGTCGGCCTCGTGGCCTGTCCCAAAACAGGGCCCACACGATCACCGCCAGCCCCGCGATGGTGAGCACCCACGCCGCGATCTCGAAGGCGAGCTCTCGCATGTTCGCAGGCTATCGAACAGTCGGGGTTGTCCGGTAGGCTGGGGGGCTTATCTGTGACACACATATCCGAGAGGAGCACACACATGCCCGAATTCCCCGAAACCAGCCCCGAGGTCGCCGCACGCATGGCCGACAGCGAGCGGATCGGCAACGCCGTGGTCGCGCACATCAACTCCGGCGCCGATTCCGACGAGCCCATCTGGGCCGAGCACTATCACCCGAACTACGCGTCGATCGAGGCCGACGGCATGACGCACACGGGGCTCGATCAGATCCGCGAGAAGCACGCGCAGTGGTTCGGCATGTTCGACGTGCACGACGTCAAGGCCGAGGGGCCGTACATCACGCAGAACGGGTTCTGTGTGCGCCTCGAGATGGATGTAGAAGCCAAAGACGGCTCGATGCCGCGCATGCAGATGGCCGAGATCGGGCACTACACCGTTGAGGATGGCAAGGTCACGCGCGAGGAGTTCTTCACGCCGCCGATGACGCGCGAGTGATCCACGCCGCGGACATGTGACAACGCGGCCGACGGGGGAGGTGCTTCCCCGTCGGCCGCGTGTTGCGTTTCAGGCTCGCGTGCGCTGGTGCCGAAGAGAGTTCCAACCGTCCCGGCGACTGCGCTCCCCCACGAGACCCGATGCGCTGCTTTGGAGATGTAGGTCCATCCGTGTATTCCGATTGCGAGGCGTCGCGTTTCGTAACAGCGCGTGCGACGCACGCCCGGATTGCGAAGGTGTCGCAACGAGACCGGTGCAACGCTTGGTTACTGGGCGACGAATCCGCCGTCGACCGTGAGTGTGTGACCGGTGACGAAGCTGCTCTCGCCCGACAGCAGGAAGAGCACCGCGTCGACGATTTCGTGGGGCCGACCGACACGCCCGATCGGGTGCATCGAGGCGAGCCCGCCCTTTGCTTCCTCGTCGTGGCCCGTGAACCGGTCGATCATGTCGGTCTGGATCGCGCCGGGCGCGACCGCGTTGACACGGATGCCTTGCTGGGCGACCTCGAGCGCGGCGGACTTGGTCAGCCCGATCACCGCGTGCTTGCTCGCGATGTAGACCGACGCGCCGGGCATGCCGATGAGGCCGACGATCGAGGCGTTGTTCACGATCGCGCCGCCGCCGCTTTCGCCAACGCTCGCGAGCACCGCGGGTATCTGGTGCTTCATGCTCAGCAGCACGCCCTTGACGTTGATGTCGAAGGTCTTGTCGTAGTTCTCGGCGGTCTGTTCGGTGACGGGGCCCATCGCGCCCTCGATGCCGGCGTTGTTGAACGCCAGGTGCAGGCCGCCGAAGCGATCGACCGCTGTCTTCACGGCTTCTTGCACGTGCGACTCATCGCTCACGTCGCCCGCGACGAACGCGGCCCGGCCGCCGAAGCCCTCGATCTCGGCGATGAGCTCCGCCCCGCGCTCGGCCCGGCGGCCCGTCGCGACGACCGCCGCACCCTCGCGGGCAAGTGCGACCGCGGTATCGCGCCCGATGCCGCTGGTGGCACCTGTGATCAGTGCGACCTTGCCCGCGAAACGTTGGCGTGTGTTCTCGCTGTTGCTCATTGCTTGGCCCTCTCGGCGATGCGTGTTGGTGTCTGGCTGCTGGTGGGTCCGCCTGCTGTGTGGCGGTCGGAGTCTCAGAGGCGTCGGCCGCTCGATCCGTTACCGCAGGCTTTTAGTGCGTGGCATCGGGGTGACAGTTCGCCGGTGGGGCCGGCGCTGGCGGTTCCCCTATGCGTGCCGAGCGTCCACGGGCGTGCACGACACGAAACCGTGACGCGCCCCCGCAGGTACGCTCTCGGGTTACGCGAACTTCTGCCCGTTCTGAAAGGACACCCATGCGCTCCACAACTGTTCTGACGCCTCTTCTCATCGCGGCGCTCGCCGGCGGCGTGATGCTCACGCCCCTTACCACGCCCGCCCCCGCCTATGCCCTCTCCGCCGCGGCCCAGCCGGCCGGTGGCGAGAAGGATGGCGAGAAGAAGGGCGAGGATGCCAAGGACGAGAAGCCCGATCCCGAGGCCGAGCGTCTGAAGGAGATGAAGCGTGAGCTCGACCTGCTCCGCATGGAGTCGAGCCTGCGTGAGCAGAAACAGAAAAACAGCCTGATCGAAGAGTCGCTGCGGAAAGACAGGCTCACAGCCGAGGCGTCACTCCGCAAGGCCGAGCTCGAGGATCAGCTCGCGTCGATGAAAGCCGAGGCCGCCCGCCTCCGCGCCGAGGCCGAGCGCATCGGTGCCGAGGCGAAGCTCGCCGAAGCCGAGCGAAGCCAGGAGATTGCCGACCTCAAGGCGCAGATCGAGCGGCGCACCACCGAGAACCGCGTGCGCAAGCTCGACCGCGAGCAGGCGCTCGAGGACCTCCAGGCCGAGGCATCCAAGGCCCGCGCCGAGAACGCGCTGCTCGAGCTCGAGCTCGCCCGCGCGATGTCCGAGACACAGCTTGCCAGCCAGGAGTACGCCAAGCAGCTCACGGAGATCCAGGGCAAGATGGGCCTGCTCGATAAGACCGACGCGCTGCGCGACCGTGTGACCGCCGACCCCGAGTACCCCGAGAACCCGTTCCAGGACGGCGTGCTCCGCATCAGCGACCGCCGCATCGCGCTCAACGGCCCGATCTTCGGCGGCACCGCGGACTACGTCACCGAGCGCATCGACTTCTTCAACAACCAGATGACCGACGCGCCCATCTTTATCGTGATCGACAACTCGCCCGGCGGCTCGGTCATGGAGGGCTACCGCATTCTCAAGGCGATGGAGTCGAGCCCGTCGCCCGTGTGGGTCGTTGTGAAGAGTTACGCGGCGAGCATGGCCGCGTGCATCACGACGCTCGCCGAGCGGAGCTTCGCCTATCCCAACGCGATCATCCTGCACCACCAGATGTCGAGCGGCATGCGCGGCAACCTGACCCAGCAGCAAGAGCAGCTCGAGGACGCATTCGAGTGGGCCAAGCGCCTCGCGGTGCCCGTGGCCGACAAGATGGGCGTCACGTACGACGAGTTCACCGAGCTGATGTACGAGAACAACTCCGACGGCGACTGGGCCGAGTTCGGCGACGTCGCCCAAGAGCTCAACTGGGTGCAGACGATCGTCGACGAGATCCGCGAGGAGGGCATCCGCGAGCGCCCGACCTCGACACGCTGGGGCATGCCGTTGTTCTGGCAAGATTTCGAGACCGACGCGAGCGGCCAGAAGTATCAGGAACTCCCGCCGCTGCGGCCCTTCGACTTCTACTTCATCCACAATCCGGGCGACATCTACCGCTGGTAAGCATCACTGCAAACACGTGAGTGCAAACGAATCCCCGCGCCCCGGCGCGGGGATTTTCACTGCGCGCTGCGTGGCGTCGCGCGGGCCAGATCCACGGCTGCGACCGATTCATCGATCGCGCGGTCGAGGTCGTCGTTGGTCACGAACCGGTCGTACACGCCGCACTCCCGCGCCTCGGCCATCTCACGCTGCGCCTCACCGAACCGCTTTTGGATCTGGTCCTCGCCCTCGCGCTTGCGGTCGCGAAGCCGGCCGAGCAGCACGTCCTCGCTCGGCGGCAGCACAAAGAGCGCGAACGCGCTGGGCAGCTTCGACTTGATCTGCTTCGCGCCCTCGACATCGATCTCGAGAATCACGACACGCCCGCGGCGGAGCTGCTCGTCGACCCATGCGCGGGGCGTGCCGTAGTACCGGCCGTAGATGCGGGCGGTCTCGTAGAAGCCGTCCTCGATCTTGAGCTGCGAGAACTCCTCGGGCGTCGCGAAGTGGTAGTCGACACCCTCGGTGTCCTTCTCGGTCTTGTCGCGGGTGGTCCACGAGACGCTGAAGACCGCGTCGCCGATTCGGCGTTCGAGCCCGCGCGTGATCGTGGTCTTTCCAACACCGCTCGGCCCGCTGACGATGACGAGCAGCCCGTCGTCGGTATCGGTCTCGAGCCGGTGCGATTCGTTGTCTTCGGGTGCCATCGTCACGTCCCCCACTGTCGTTTCCTGCCCGGTCATCGCGCGAGCATCCGGTCGCGCGCCGCGACGCAGAGGTCGAGCGCCGCCATGCGCACGGCGACGCCGCTCTTGACCTGGCGGAGCACCACGCTCTGCACTGTATCCAAGAGGCCGTCGGCAACCTCGCGGTCCATCTCGACGCCCCGGTTGATCGGGCCGGGGTGCATCACGATCACGCCGTCGTTCCCGCTTCGGCCGCGAAGCCGGGACGCCCGCTCGCACGTCAGGCCGTAGTCGGCGCGGTACGCCCGCACACTCGGGATCGCAGCCCCGCCCGCGCCGTGCCGCTCGAACTGAATCCGCAGCATCATCACCGCATCGAGCCCCTCGGCGATCACACGCTCAAAGTCATGCTCAACACGACACCCCAGCGCGGCGAGGCTCTTGGGCGCGAGCGACGGCGGGCCGACCAGCACCACCTCGGCCCCGAGCGCCTTGAGCCCCCAGGCCGAAGATCGCGCAACGCGCGACGACACGATGTCGCCAACGATCGCAACGCGCACGCCCGAGAGGTCGCAGGTCTCGAGCTTGCCGAGCGCATCGCAGAGCGCGTAGGCGTCGAGCAGCCCTTGGGTCGGGTGCTCGTGCCGGCCGTCGCCCGCGTTGATGACGGTGCACCGCTCGACATGCTCGGCGATCGTCGCGGCCGCACCGACTTGCCCCGCCCGAACGACGAGGGCATCGACGCCCATCGCCTCGACGTTGCGCGCGGTGTCGATAAGCGTCTCGCCCTTGGTCACGCTCGATGCGGAGCCGCCCGCGTCGACGACCGCTGCGCCTAGGCGCGTGGCAGCAACTGCAAAGCTCACGCGTGTGCGCGTCGAGTTCTCAAAGAACAGTGTCGCGACGATCCGGCCGGCGAGCTCGTTGCCAAATGTGCCGCCATCCACGCGCGGGCCGAGTTCCGTGGCGCGATGGAGGATCGCGCGCACCTCGTCGGGCGCGAGCCCCTCAAGCCCGAGCAGATCACGCCGGGCCCACGTCTCGGTGTGCGGCGTTGATGCCAACGTCGTCACACTCCCCCACCACCGCCGACACTGGCGGGCACGTCGGGCGCGGGCCGGATGTACGGGTTGTCACCGCTCGTCGCGGGTTGCTGCGCGGCGGGGGCTTGCTGGGCCGGTGCTTCACGCGGCGGGAGCGGCGCGAAGGGATCGGTCTCGTCGCCCGCATCGATCGGTTCCGTCGTTTCAACGGGGGCCGGCGATGGCTGGCGCAGGCGTGGCTCGACGGGCCCGCCCTCGCTCGGTCGCGTTGGTGCCGCGACGCCGGGCGTTGTGTCAAGGTCGCCGCCGTACCACGCGGGGGGCACGAGGAAGACGCCGACCTCGCGCTGCTGCACACGCTCCGTGCGATACGGGCGGACGCCGCCGACCATGCGGATGGTCAGCGCGTCGTACGCCTCGTGGCTCGCGGGATCGCGCCCGCCGATGGGCGTGAGCACGTCGACGATCGCGTGATCCGCCCGCACCCAGACCCGCGCGATGTGATAGATCGGCACCGACGAGGGCGTGCCCGCCTGCAGCACCTCGCCGCCCACTTCCGCGGCGATGCGCCGGGCGGTCTCTGGGTTCGTGCCCAGCGCCGGATTGATCGCAAAGCGACCATTGGCCGATGCCGGCGGCGGCCTGCGGTCGACGGCGATCTTCAGCGCCGCGATCGTCGCAGCCGGGAACAGCGACCGGTTCACATCCGAGAACGCGACATCGTTCACCCGCGGGTAGGTCGCGTAGCTCGAGTGGCACGCGGTCAGACCCGCCGCGAGCGTGCCCGCGGCAAGGGCCAACCCAATCAAACGCCGTGCAGGCTTGGCCATCGCCCGGCGCGCGCTTGTGGGTGTGTTGGCGTGGGTGTTGGTGGCGTTGCGGGGGCCGTTGTGATGGTGCTCGGGGGCAGTGCCGATCATCCGTGTGTCCTTTCTCGTCGAACCCATCAGCGAGCCCCCGTTCAATTCCTTGGAATGTGGGTGCGGGCGGGGCCGGTGGGTTCGGTTTCGAGTCGCATCACTCTACCCTCACTGTGCGCCACAAGGTGCGAGAAGCGGAGCCCGTCCGTGCCCGACAACTTCCCCAAGCCGCTGCCCCGCCCCGCGCCGCCCGCGCCGCCGACATCTCAGGATCGCCCCAAGCGCATCGTGCTGGGCATCTCCGGCGCGTCGGGGGCCGACTACGCCCTCCGCTTCCTCGATCTCGCCCTCGTCGCCGGCTACGAGGTGCACCTGGTCATCAGCGACTACGGCAAGCGGCTGCTCTTCGACGAGACCGACATCAAGCGCTACGACCTTGCCAACCTCAGCCCCGCACTCGCCGCGAGCGATCGGGCCGACGAGTACGAGTCGAACCTGATCATCCATCCGAACAAGGACGTCGGGGCCGTCATCGCCAGCGGCTCGTTCCTGCACGACGGCATGGCTGTGCTCCCCTGCTCGAGCACAAGCCTCGGCGCGATCGCGACCAGCGCCGGCTCGAACCTGCTGACCCGCGCCGCGATGGTGACGCTCAAGGAAAATCGGCCGCTGGTGGTCTGCCACCGCGAGATGCCCGTGAGCCTCGTCGACATCGAGAACATGCGCACGCTCGCGCTGGCTGGTGCGACGATCTGCCCGACCAATCCGGGCTTTTATCTGAGGCCGCAGAGCGTGCAGGACATCATCGACTTCATCGCGGGCAAGGTCGCCGATCTGCTCGGCGTGCCGCACACGCTCAGCACACGGTGGGCAAACGCGCTGCCCGACGCGACACCGACGATGGACGCGTGAGCCGGTGCGCCGCAACCGCTACTCGCTCGCGCGGTTGCGCCGCCGACCCCTTGGCTCCTCGACCTCCACGCTCACGCCCCCGACCAGCCGAACGCTCTGATCACCGAGCAGCTCGCTGACCTCGCGGACAAGCTCGGGCCGTAGGGCCACGCGGGTCTTGGGCTCGATCGATGCCCAGCCGAGGTCCGTGTCGACGACGAGCTCGATCGGGACGGGCTTGGTGCCCTCGGGGCCGACGACGCCGTCGGCCGAGATCATGCAGCGGTGCAGCGCCGCCAGGCGGTCGTTCGCGTCGCCGTTGAGCCGTTGCTCGCGGACGACCACGCGCAGCGTCCCCTTCTCGAGCGGCACGCCCGCGATCGGCACAAGACGATCAACGATGATCTGCGGCTCGCCCCGGCTGTGATCGACCCGGCCGAGCAGGAAGAAGGGCTCGTCGTCCTCGAGCACCGAGCCGTAGCGCTCGAAACAGTCGGCGAACATGACCGAGTCTGCCGTGCCCGTCGCGTCCTCCATCGTGATGATCGCCATCTTTCGGCCCGCGTTTCGGCCCGTCTTCATCACGAGCTGACGCACGGACTGGGCCATCACCGCGACGATCACCCGCGCGTCCTGCCCGAGCCCCTTGAGCTCGCGCACCGGCTTGGTCGGGAAGGCCTGCACCCAGTGCTTCCACTGCTCGAGCGGATGGCTCGACACATAAAACCCGAGCGTTTCCTTCTCCTGCTTGAGAGTCTCCGACTCGCTCCAAGGCTCCATCTTCTCGAGCGTTGGCTCTGGTGCCTCGACCTCGGCGGTATCACCTCCGCCGAAGAGCACGCTTTGGCCCGCGGCACGGTCCGCAGCAATACGCTGCCCCGCGCTGACCGCGCCCTCGATGCTCGCGACGAGGCTCGCCCGCGCATCGCGGCCGTGCACCGAGTCAAAGGCACCCGCCTTGATCAGCGCCTCGATGGTCGCCTTGTTCACCGCGCCATTGGAAGACCCGCTCGGCATGCGCTCGCAGAAGTCATGCAACGACCGGAACGGCGCCCGCAGCTTCTTCGTGCCGCCGCTTGCCGCAAGACCCGGTGGGAGTCCGTTCCCGTCAATCCCGCCTCCGTGCGCCACCGGGTTTGTTTCCGTTGACGTCTGGCCCTTGAGGCCGTCTCGCTCAGCAACAATCGATTCGATCGCCTTGCTGCCCGCGCCCTTGAGCGCCCGCATGCCGAAGCGCACGTGACCGTGGTGCGCATCGTGCGGCTCGCCATCCTCAAAGACCACGGCAAAGTCCGAGTCCGAGCGGTTCACGTCGGGCGGCTTGATATCCACCCCGCGCTTGATGACCTTCGCCTTGGGGCCCTTGGTCTTCGGATCAACAAACACCGCCCGCCGTGCGTCGTCGAGGTATGGAATCCAATCCGCGACCTTCTGTGCCTGGCTCTCGAAGGTGAGGAAGGCCGCGTAGTACTGCGCGGGGAAGTAGGTCTTGAGGTACGCCGTCTGATACGCGACGATCGCGTAGCCGGTCGAGTGGCTCTTGTTGAAGCCGTAGCCCGCGAACTTCAGGATCAGCTCAAAGAGATCGTCGGCCTGCTTCTTGCCGAGCCCCTTCTCGCCCGCGCCCTCGATGAACTTGGGCCGCTCGGCGTTGATGATCTTCGCCTTCTTCTTGCTGATCGCCTTAATCAGCGAGTACGCGGCGCGCAGCGGGATACCGCCGAGCTCGTGCACGATCTGCATGACCTGCTCTTGGTAGACCATCACGCCGTAGGTCTCGGCGGTGAACTTGTCGACGATCGGGTGGACGCTTGGAACTGGTTCACTTCCGTGCTTGCGCCGGTTGTAATCGGGGATCAGGTCCATCGGGCCAGGGCGGAAGAGCGCGTTGGCCGCGATGAGGTCTTCGAGCCGGTCGGGCTTCATCTCGACAAGCAGCCGGCGCATGCCGCCGGATTCAAACTGAAACACGCCCGACGTGTCGCCGCGCTGGAAGAGCGAAAAGACACTGCGGTCGTCATAGGTCAGCCGCTCGAGATCGAGCGGGTGCGGCCCGCCGTCGCCGCGCCCGCCGCGGTACTCGCGGCCCACGCCCGCGTAGATCGCCGCCTCATCAAGCCCGGACCGGATCAATGACTTGGCCCGCTCGATCACGCTGAGCGTGCGCAGCCCAAGGAAATCCATCTTGAGCAGGCCCATCTTCTCGCACGTGGGGCCGTCCCACTGCGTGACGATCTCGTTGTCCCCCGCACCCGCCTGCTTGTAGAGCGGCACGATCTGATCGAGCGGCCGCGTCGCGACGATCACGCCCGCCGCGTGCACGCTCGCGTGCCGAGCCTGCCCTTCCATCACACGCCCGTTGTCGACGATGCGCTTCACATCCGGGTCGGTGTCGTAGAGCTTCTTGAAGTCGGGCTCGTCTTTGAGCGCGCTGTCGAAGGTCGTGCCCAGCGCCTCGGGAATCGCTTTCGCGATCGCGTCGGCCTTGGGCAGCGGCACCTCAAGCACGCGCGCGACATCACGGACCGCAGCACGGGCTTTCAGCGTTCCGAATGTGATGATCTGCGCGACGTGTCCGTACTTTTCGCGCACGTACTCGATCACATCGCCCCGGCCGTCTTGGCAGAGGTCGATATCGATATCGGGGTACTCGGTTCGGTCCGGGTCGGTGAAGCGCTCGAAGAGCAGGCCGTAGCGCACGGGGCAGGCGTTCGAGAAGCCCAGCACGTAGCCCACCATCGTGCCCACGCCCGAGCCACGCGCCATCGAGGGCACGCCGCGTTGCCGGCCCCAGTTCACGAAGTCCCACACGATCAGGAAGTACGCGCTGATGAGCTTGTCAGCCAGGATCTTCAGCTCGCGGTTGAGACGCGCCCACTTGTCGAAGCTGTCTGTGTCAACGCCGTCGGCCTCGCGCTGTTTCGCTGCTTCGCTCGTCCCCTCGATCCACTCGTGCCGATGCTCGAGGATCGAGCCGCCATAGCGCCAGACCATGCCGGCCTCGGCCATCAGGCGCAGCGCGTGATCGCACGCGTCCTTGATCGCGCCCTCGTCGACATCTTCTTCGGTGTCCGACTCGAAGGGCTCGAGCTCAAAGCGCGCACAGTACTCGCCGTACCAGCGCGTCAGATCGCCCGAATACGACGGATCGTCGTGCCTCGGTAGGTCCTCCGGCGCGACCACACGAACCATCGGTGCGTGGTTGGCACCGATAGGCAGCTCGACATCGCAGCGGTCGGCGATGCGCACGGTGTTGTCCATCGCCTCTCGGCCGTGGTCGCCGTACTCGCGATGAAAGATCTCGCGCATCTGCTCGGGGCTCTTGACGTACAGCTCGGGCGTGTACCGCATCCGCTGCGGGTCGGCCTTCGCCTTGCCTGTGCTGATGCAGATGAGCGTGTCGTGCGCGTCGTGGTCCTCGGCCTTCAAGAAGTGGCTGTCGTTGTCGCCCACCAAGGGCAGATTGAGTTCTTCTGCGATCTTGATCAGGTGCGGATTGATCGCGATCTGCTCGGGCACGTGGTGCTGGAGCTCAACGAAGAACCTCGGCCCCGTGCCCTCATCGGCGAACGTCTCGGCGTGCCACTCGGCGCTCTCCACAGCCGCGGCCCACTTCGCCTTGTCCTTGCTCCGCTCATATGACAGCAAGTGCTCGCCCATCTCGCTGCCGAGGTGCCCATTGATCGCGATCAGGCCCGACGAGCACTCGCGGAGAAGTGCCCGATCAATCCGCGGCTTGAAGTAGAACCCAGTCAGATACGCCTGGCTGCACAGGTGCAGCAGGTGGTCCCAGCCCGTGCGGTTCTCGGCGAGCAGCACGAGGTGGTACCCGCCGTCCGAGGCGCCGGTGTACGTGCGGTCGGTTCGGTCGCCGGGCGCGACGTACGCCTCGACGCCCAGAATCGGCTTGACGCCGGCCGCCTTCGCCTGGCTGTAGAAGGACACCGCCCCGAACATGTTGCCGTGGTCGGTGACCGCGACCGAGTCCATGCCGAGCTCTTTGACGCGAGCCACCAGCCGGTCGATGCGGTTGCCGCCGTCGAGCAGCGAGTACTCGGTGTGCAGGTGCAGGTGCGCGAAGCCCCCCGCGTTCTCAGCCGAGAGTGCGGACATGCCGCAACGGTCTACATCTTGAGCCTTCTTCGCCACGGAGCCGACCTCACGCACAAGAGCTTGGGTGGAGCGCCACGCCGATGTCTTCGTGCTTCAATGCCAGCATACGCCCGCCGAAGACCGCCGCGGTCTATCGACAGGTGGTCCACGGCAACGCAAGCGCAGAGTCTCCCAACAACACCCGCGATGACCCACGCCCGACCCATACCATTTGTTGTGGACCCCCGATACGCCCAAGACGCAGCCCGCGCGTACGTGCGCAACGTCAACATCCGCGCCGCCTCGCCCGGCGCTCGGCTCGCCGTCTCGCTCGCCCTCGTTCTGGGGCTCGTGCTCGGCCTGCTGCTGTTGCTCCTCCTCATCCCGGTGCTGCTGATCGGCGTCGTGGTCTTCGCGATCTGGTCGCTTATCCGCCGGGCCCGCGTAGCGATCTCGGGGCGAACCGACGGCCGGCAGAACGTGCGGGTTATGACCCGCCGCGGCCGCTAGGCACGAAGGGCGCACGAAAAAACCGGCCCGCGAGCGGGCCGGCATGAGTCAAATCCCGGAACGAAGTGAACTCAGCCGCGACGGCGACGAGTCGCAGCCAAGCCCGCAACGCCAAGCATCGCGAGAGAGCCGGGGGCGGGGACGAGCATGACGTTGTCGAGGCCCGCGTCGTCGCCGCCGCGGTCGCGGAACTCGCCGCGGATCTCCAGCGACGTGAGGTTGCCCAATACCGCCGCGATCTGCGCGTCGGTTGCCGCGGCTCCGCCGAGTGTGTCCACACGCCAGTCGCTGGCAGTGCTCAGCGAGACCGAGTACGGCGTCCACGTCGTCGCGGGGCTCGCGCCCGCGTCGATCACGAGCGTCTGGCCGGCGCCGACGAGCACCACATCGGGCTGGTCGTCGATGTCGCTGCCGGGCGTGCTGATCTGGATGAGGTCCCAGGACAGCATGCCGCCGACGAACGCGGATTGGTCGCCCAGGAACTTCGCCGGGGCGTTGAAGTTCCAGATGATGCCCTGGCCCACGTCGTTGGCGAAGACGTACCCGTCGTCGGTCCCACCGGTGTTGCCGCCAGTGGCGGACCAGGTGAAGTTGTTGGCGTCACCGGTCACGCCCCAGCCGTCGGCATCGGTGTCGAAGGTGCTCACCACGCTGCCCGACGCGGTGCTGACGCATGCGGCGGCTCCGATGGCGATTGATGCGAATCTCATATGCTCTCTCCTCTGCTCTCTGTCAACGCCGAGCCGCCCGTGCGGCTCGTGGGGCAAGTGTCCCTAGTTGTGGGGTAAGGATCAACCGGCGCGGCGGGCTCACAACAGGATTTTTTACGTCTGTGGCCCCGACGGCACGCTCTTGGCCAAGTAAAAACACCGGCCCACATCGGCGGACCGGCGTCGCTGGTGTTCCGTGATCTTTGCCAGACCAATCAGCCGCGGCGGCGGCGGGCGATGCCCATGCCCGCAAGCCCGACTATCGCCAGCGAGGCGGGTGCCGGGATCATGACGACATTGTCGAGCCCCGATCGGTCGCCGCCGACACTGCGGAACTCGCCGCGGATGACCATGCCGGTGAGCGACGAGAGCACCATCTCGAACTGCTCATCGGTCACAACGCTGCCGTTGAGGCTTCCCATGCGCCAGTCCGAGTCGGTCGACAACGAAACGCTGTAGCTCGTCCAGGTTGTCGCCGGGTTGTCGCCAGCGTCCACGACGATGGTCATCCCGGAGCCGAAGAGGGTCACGTCGGGGTGGTTATTGGGGGAGCCGGGGCTCGCGAGTTCGATGAGGTCCCACTCGAGCATGCCGCCGAGGAACGCCGACTTGTCGCCGACGAACTTCGACGGGGCCGCATAGCCCCAGATCGAGCCGGCGCCGCGGTCTCGGGCCTCGATGAAGCCGTCCGGATTGCCTCCGGCGTCGGTCCAGGTGAGGTCCGTGCCGTCGCCCGTGAGCAGCCAGCCGTCGGTGTCGGTGTCGAACGTGCTGGAGACGGTGATCGAAGCCGGGGCTGCCGTAGCAAAGCCCGCGGCGATCAGCAGTGCTGTGGTGTGTGCGTGCATGTGAAACGTGTCCTCTCTCGATGTGCCGGACTGCGTGCGCACGGAGACCGCGCGCTTCACCCCCAACGTGCCCCAGAAAGGGGCGTGTGCCCATCGAAAACGTGGTTTGTTTCGGACGTGCCGATCGAATCCCAAGGCCCGCGAAGCGTTATCCCTCGCCGCGCACCGCCGCGCGCCACCACTCGAGTGCCCGCGATGTGATCGGCCCCACCGTGCCCTCAGCAATCACCTTCGACTCCACCCCAATCACCGGCATCACGCCCCAGCTCGCGTTGGTCAAGAAGACCTCGTCGGCATCGAGCACATCGTCGACCACGACCATCCGCCGCTCGACCGTCAGCCCCTCGTCCTCGGCCCAGTCGAGCATCGCCCCGCGGGTCACGCCCGGCAGCACGGGGCTCGGGATCGCCCCCGCCCCGCCGATGTCCGACTCCTCGCCCCGCGCGATCGGCGTGACGAGCGTGCCATCGCGCACGATGAACGCGTTGCTCACGCACCCGCCCGCGAGGTGGTTCGTGCCCGTGAAGACCAAAGCCTCGCCAAAGCCCTTGCCAGCAGCGGTTTGCAGCTCGCGCAGGCGGGGCCAGTACCAAATGGTCTTGTGCGACGCGAAGGGGTCAAAGGCGTTGGTCTTCCAATCGCTCAGGCCCGCGCGCACGCCCCGCGTGTACATCTCGTCTGGGTAGGCCGTGGCGGGCTGCGCGACGATCATCACGCCCGCCTGGTGCCCCGGCTTTGCACTGACCCCCCCACTGCCGCCAGCCCCGGCAAGCAGGTTCAGGTCACCGCCGGTGATGGTCATGCGGACGCGGGCCGAGTCGCCCGGTGCTGTCAGCGCGCCGCTTCGGCGGACGGTCTCAATGATCGCGTCGGCCAGGCCGTCGATGCGCAGCCGCTCGCTCAGCCCGAGCTCGCGGGCGCTGGTTTGCAGCCTTTCGAGATGCTCGGTGAGGCGGAAGACGCCGATGTTCTCACCCTCGGGCGCATCGATCATGCCCGCCCGCATGGTCTCGAAGAGCCCGATGCCGTGCTGGACCGACGCGTCGAACGCGCTGATCATCGCGCCGGAGCGTTGCACGAACTGGCCGTTGATGAAGACCTCGCCGGACGCCTCGCCAGACGGCGCGGGTGACGGATCGGGATTGCTGTGCGGTTGATCGACCATGCCCGAGCGTACGCCCGGTGTGGCAATGCCGAGCGCGCAGCAGAACGGGCCGCCGAGCACTCCAGTCCGGCGACCCGTCCCACAGGCTCCCGTAGGCCCGGCGCGGCACACACACGCGGCGGGGCGGGGCCCTGCTCTCCCTCCCCGGGAAAGCTCCTTCTCCACGCCGATTCGTCTGCCGACGAATCAGCTCCTCCAACGCGCTGCGCGACCGCTGGGTCGCGCAGCACGTACACACGTTTGCCCGGGGCGCACCCCCCGGGCCGAGACGCGAGCGGACACGTTTCCGGGGTATGCCGGTCGATGCCCCCGATCGGTACCCCACGTCGGCCGCACACACAGGCCGATCGCGGAGCACCATTTGTTGGTCGTGCTCGGCCCCCGCAAACGGATCAGGGCCACCGAACACCCGCTCGAATCGCGTGCGATCGACAGTGCCGACCATCACACGCTCTTTACGCCCCGCGTCCCGGCTCTCGAACACCCCGTCGTGCGCGCGGAGACCACAACCCACTCATGTGGACTCGATCCGCATTGACGTGTGTTCGTGTGAGAGCCGGAGCGCCAGGCCGATTCTCTTCCCGCGAGCACCACCCGTGCTCGCCTGTCTCGGCCCCCGCCTTTCGCAGTTGCGGTCACCCGCATCAGCGGATGATTCCCAAGGCCGAGATCCGCCCTCCGGGCGTGTCAATTGGTACGAGGCTGGAAAGTGAGTGGTTGCTCTACCGCCTGATCGGACTCCGAGAATTCTGCATGTAAACGCTTCGCATGCCCATAAACACGGCCGACTACACAGTGGCGTGACACAAACGACGAGACAACCGTGGTTTTGGCGATCCGCGACGGCCATTCGGAGGCAATCGCAGCGAAAAGAAAAGGCCGGTGCGACGCATTGCGTCGAGCACCGGCCCAGAGAGAGGGGCTTGGTTGTGTGCCGACCCGAGAAACACCCGGTCCGACCTCATCCATACGACCGAAAGTTCGGGCGGTTCTGTCTGGATCGCCTCCGACGCGCTCGGGTGACACGAATGGGCGTTTCTGCGTATCCGCCGAATCAGAAGCGAGTTGCCGCGTCCTGAGCCCACCCAAACAAGAACGCCGGCGCCCAACCCGAGGGTGGACGCCGGCGAGAGAGAGGAGGCGGTCTTTCGGGCTCGCTGCGGCGGACTCGCACCCACGCAGCGGGAAACCTGGGGCTTTACCCTGTGTGGCTTTCGGGCCATTTTCGCCGGTGGGCGCAGCTATCCGCGGATTTGTTTACCGGACCCCAGTTCGTGACTGGGCGAACGCGTCGGTTCCCTCGGACACAACCCGGAAGAAGGGGTTGAACCGCTGGCGGATCAGCCATGACGGACTGAGCGAGAGCACGCCGGTCTCGCCGCGCATGGACAGCGTGCCGAACGGCAGGCCGCTGACTTGGGTCGCCTCGGCCGTGCCCAGGATCGGGTCATCCGCGGGGATCGCCAAGCACCCGTGGCTTAGGCTGAAGACATCCTCGGGCCAGCGCAGGTCAAGGGGCGTTGTCGTCGTGTCGGTCGTGCCCGGGGGCCGATGGATGCTCGCGACCGATCCGGAGTCGTCGTCGGTGCCGATGACCGTCAGCGCGAAGTCGGTCGCGGGGCCGGCGAGCAGCGCCGTCGCGACGCGATCGACACCCTCCTTGAGGAGGTCCGCCTCCATCGCGCGAGCGTTGACATCGAAGAGGACCAGCCGATGCTCGCCGCCGATGGCCGGTTCGGCGGGCAGCTTGGACATCAAGCGATCGACCAATGCCTGCGCGTTCACGGTCGAATCGACCACGGACTGGAACGCCAGCACCGGCGGCATCGCGCCGAGCTCGCCCCGCTTGTGCAGCGTCGCGATCCGCGACTCCACACGCTTGGTCAGCAGCCACGCCCGCTCGCTCTGGTCTTGGCTGAACGACGAGTACTTGAAGGGGTCGATCTCCGCCTCGACCTTCAGCCACTTGAACTTCTCGAAGGGTTTCATCCAGCTCAGCACATGGCTCACGCGCGTGAGCTGGGCGAAGGGGCTCACGCCGATCATGGGCGAGATGAGCACGAGCCCATCGGTGTGCACCTCACCCGCGTCGATCTCGCGGAGGGTTTCGCTCACGACGAGCGCTCCGCCATTGGAGAAGCCGACCATGATGGTCGGCGCGTCGCCGACGCGCTCGCGCACGCCCGCAGCCGCCACGCGGACCGCGGCCTTCCAATCGGCGATGCGCGCCTCGCCGAGTGCTGCGGGTGTCGTGCCGTGCCCGGGCACGCGTAGGCCGACCGCAAGCCAACCGCTGTCTCGCAGTTGTTCGGCGAGCGCACGCATCGAGTAGGGCGAGTCGCTCAGGCCGTGGACGAGAAGCACGCCGCCGACGGGATCGCCCTCGGGCGCGAGCACGAACGTGCGGTTCCAGTTGCGGTCGAGCACCGCGCGCGGATCGGTCGGTGAGCCGGCCCGATAGCGCGACAGCAGGCTCTCGGTCGCGCCCGCCCATTCGACATCGATCAACTCATCGAGCTCATCGAAGATCGCCGCTTCTTGGGCGAGGTAGTCGTCGAGCGTGTAGCCCTCCGCCGCGTCGGACGCGACGAACTCGGATTCGGGCCCCGCGCGGTGCCATGGCTCGAGATCGCGGTACCCGCGCGACGCGATCGCCCACCCGATGACGAACGCAACAAACACGGCGATGAGTGTCACCACCGCGTGCGTCGCGACGACCGCGAGCAGCCGGCGGATCCAACGCTTGCGCACCTTTTCTGTGTCGTCCGCCTCGGTGTTGTCTGCGATCGATTCGACGTCGGCGGGCGGGGTTTCGTGTGCGTCCATGCGCACACGGTACCCCAGCCCGTTGGTCTATCGCGCCCACCGCGTGGCCTATGCGTTCGTACCCGTCGCTGGCTCGCTCGCGCCGGCATCAGCGCGCTCGAACGTGAATCGGCCGTCGGCGAAGTCGACTCGAACGGTATCGCCCGGCCCCAGGTCGCCATCGAGCATGCGAGTCGCGAGCTGGTTCTCGACACGCTGCTGGATCGTGCGCTTGAGCGGGCGAGCGCCGTACGCCGGGTCCCAACCCTCGCGGGCGAGCTCGGTGCGGGCCGCGTCGGTGAGCTCGAGTGACATCTGCCTGCCGGCAAGACGCGTGCGGAGCAGACCGAGCTGGATGTCGGCAATGCCGGCCATCTGCTCGCGCTTGAGGCGGTGGAACACAACGACCTCGTCGATGCGGTTGAGCAGTTCGGGGCGCATGAACTCTTGCCGCATGCCCATGTTCAGGCTGGCATTCAGCTCACCGCGCTCGGCGATCTGTTCGGGGCTCAGGCCCTTGCCCTGGAGGTCCATGCCCGGTCCGCGTCGGATGAGATCGCGCACGGCCGCCTCGACTTCCCAGTCCTCGGCACCCGCTTCGGTCATGTCCTGGATGCGCTGGCTGCCGATGTTGCTGGTCATCACCACGATCGTGTTCGCGAAGGACACGGTGCGTCCCTGGCCGTCGGTCAGGCGTCCATCGTCGAGCAGCTGCAGCAGGATGTTGAAATCGTCCTGGTGCGCCTTCTCGCTCTCGTCGAGCAGCGCCGCGCAGTAGGGCCTGCGGCGCACGGCCTCGG
>ERZ1740067.552-NODE-552-length-29467-cov-6.280362_pt1 | contig 29467 bp, 33 predicted proteins | sample MGYA00581736_ERZ1740067 | MGnify/ENA primary metagenome ERZ1740067 (study PRJEB43018, sample SAMN04849236) | marine metagenome | isolation source: floating plastic debris | place: Pacific Ocean | collected 2008-08-27 | study: EMG produced TPA metagenomics assembly... | reverse complement strand
CCCCCCGCCAAGAGCCAGGGCGTGGCCCCGTCATAAGCGCCAAGGACAGACCAGTCGAACACCGCCCCATGCCCCCCTTGAGCCTTTTCCCCCTTTGGTGGTTTCGCATCAAAAAGGAAAAAGTCGGCAGGGACTTGGGCAAGACGCTTCAGGTCATCCGGTGTCGAAATGCCTCGCGCCACCCAGATTTGTGGCGCCACCAAGGGTCCGCCAAGGGCATCTTTAACGGCAGCGATCTGATCTCCGGTCTCGTTGCCGTGGAGTTGGATCACATCAAGCCTAAGGGCGAGGGCCCTCTTTTTGATCTCGTCAGGTTCGATCTGGGAAAAAAGGCCCACCGTCGTCAGATCTAATGATTTCGCCTGGGCGATAAGGCCCGGCGCCTCTTCATCGGTCACAAATCTCGGTGAGGCCGAAATAAAGTTGAAGCCCACATAATCGGCCCCAGCCTCCGCCACCGCCGCGATGGTATCTTCCGTACGGAGCCCACAGATTTTGATATGCATTTCAGAGCCTCGTCACCCTCTAAGATGGTCTCGGTCGCGGTGGTTTTTCCTTTGTCCCGCTCACCCGCACAAAGGTGGGGGTCTGCAATCCCAAGCGCCGTCAAAATGATAAGCAGATCCCGCCTACGCGGGGATGAGCGGCCGTCAAGAGAACCGCTTGAAACGAAAGGCCTACCGCCGGAGCGCCACCGCTTTACCCGCCGACGGAGATGGGGAGGTTCCCGCCAAATCCAGCTCGGTTTTCAACCGCTTGATCTCCCGCTTTCGCTCACGGGCCTTTTGCCGAAGCGACCCATCGCTCATCCACATGGCAAAAAGGCCGAGAAAGAAGCCCACGAACAGGGTGATCGCAGGCAAGACAAACATGGGCATCGGCCCCACAAAAAGAGCCGGACTATCGGTAGAGATCGGATCAAAGCTGATCACCACTGGCTGGCGATTGGCGACGAAAAACACGACCAACGCCAACCCTAAAAGGCCCAACAAAGCTGTCGACAACAGTTTACGCATGGGGAGGGACTATCGTGTTTCTACCGCCCGGACCAGGGGTCAAAGTCCCTCACCCTGCCTTATTCGGCGGCCAGCGCGGAGGGCTCTGGACGATTGAGGCGCTCGCGCATTTCTTTGCCCGCTTTGAAGAAGGGGGTCCATTTCTCCTCAATGTTCACCGCTTCACCGGTACGGGGATTACGGCCCACCCGGGCTTCGCGATGCTTAACAGAGAACGCCCCAAAACCTCTCAATTCAACGCGGTCCCCCTCCGCCATCGCCTCGGAGATGGTGTCAAAAATCGTCGCGACGATTTTTTCCACGTCTTTGACAAACAGATGTGGGTTTTCTTCGGCCAAACGCTGCACAAGTTCCGACTTGATCATACCCCGCAATCCTTTCGCCACCGCCCGTAAAGAATTGGAAATTAACCAATCTTTACGCGTTGCGCTAGCGATGTCGGCAGCTTTTGTCGAACCTTTTGAGTAATCCCGAACAATATTTGCGAAAGATCGCCATTATATGACCCCATCAGAGACAAAAGGCCCTCCTCATTCTTCGGCGCCTGAGTTGCAGGGACCAGACCCATCCGCCACATAAGGCCCTCGAATTGGGACGATGTTGAACCATGGACACAGTGAGTTTCGGCGACCGCACCGTCGCGGCAGAGGACAAAGAAGAGCTGGTGAAGGCCGTCTTCGATTCTGTTGCCCCGGCCTATGACCTCATGAACGATTTGATGTCGGGCGGTCTCCACCGGGTGTGGAAGTCAGTCCTCCTCGATCGGCTCGCGCCCCAGCCGGGGCAAACCCTTCTCGATGTCGCCGGCGGCACCGGGGACATTGCCCGGGGGTTCTTAAAACGCGCTAGCGAACGACCACCCCGCGATCGGGCGCCCGCGAAGGCCATTATCTGCGATATTAATCACGCCATGATGGTCGCCGGTCAGGCGACCCACCAAGAGGGAGGAGGCGATGGGCAGCTCACCGCCGTCTGCGGCAATGCCGAAGCCCTGCCCCTACCCAACAATTCGGTTGATCGGTACACGATTGGCTTTGGCATTCGGAATGTCACCCACCGGGACCGCGCCCTGAAAGAGGCGTACCGGGTCTTAAAACCCGGCGGGCGGTTCATGTGCCTTGAATTCTCACGGCCCGTCACCGACGGGTTTGAAGAATTGTACAGGGCCTATTCAGATCATGTGATCCCCACCATGGGTGGTCTCGTTACCGGCGACCGGGACAGTTATCATTATCTTGTGGAAAGCATTAAACGCTTCCCCCCCCAGGACGCCTTCCAATTAGAGGTGGAGGCGGCTGGTTTCGTCCGTACCGGGTATGAGAACCTTACCGGCGGCGTTGTCGCCCTGCATGGGGGGTGGAAAATCTAGTGCTTCGGAGCCTTATCGATTGCGGACGGCTCTTGCGGGCGGGGTGGGTCCTCGCCCGATATGACGCGCTGGTGCCCAAAGAGTTCGCGCCAATGGCCCCCGGGCCCTTGCGCCTTTTGGGCAACATCACCCGCATTGGCGCCCGGGGAAAGGGTCTACGGCCCGGCCAACGGCTCGCCAAAGCCCTAAGCGGTGAAGGCCCGGCTTACGTCAAATTCGGCCAGCTCCTGGCCACCCGCCCTGATATTATCGGCTTTGAAATGGCTGCGGACCTCGGGGAGCTTCAGGATCGGATGAAGCCTTTTTCCACGGATGCCGCCAAGAAGGAGATTCAAAAGGCCCTAGGAGCGCCGGTGGACACGCTGTTCACAGAGTTCTCTGACCCTATCGCCGCCGCATCTGTGGCCCAGGTGCATAAAGCCATCCTGCCATCAGGGCAGAAGGTAGCGGTGAAAGTCCTCCGTCCCGGGATTGAACGAAAAGCGCAGCGGGAGTTTCGGGCCTTCCTCCTCGGGGCGAATATGCTGCAAAGCACGTTTAAGTCCATCAAACGCATGGAGCCGGTGAAGTTCATCGAGACCCTGCGCGAGGCCGCCGCCGTAGAATTGGATTTGCGCATTGAGGCGGGGGCCGCCTCGGAACTCAAAGACAATCTCAAAGACGATCCCGAAACCCGCATTCCAGAGATCGTCTGGGAACGCTCCTCCCGCCGGGTGCTGACTATTGAATGGGTGGACGGCGTTCGCATGGCCGACAGTAAGGCGCTCGACGCGATGGGTGTCGACCGCCCGGCCTTGGCTCGAAAAGTCATGCGCAGCTTTCTATGGCAGGCCTTTGAGAAAGGCTTCTTCCACGCGGACATGCACCTGGCGTACTAGTTCGTCTATCAAGAGCGGCGCCTGGTCTTTATCGATTTTGGGATTATGGGCCGCCTTGATGAACGCTCCCGCCGGGTGTTCGCTGAAATCCTCTACGGGTTTATCCGGCGGGACTATTATGCGGCGGCCAAGGCGCACTTTGATGCGGGCTATGTCCCCTCTCACTATTCCGTGGACGCCTTTGCCACCGCCCTCCGCTCAGTCGGTGAGCCTATCTTTGGCCGCGATGCCAATAAGATGGACATGTCCAAAGTCTTACAGCAACTTTTTGACGTCACTGACGTCTTTGACATGCACCTGCGGCCCGAACTCGTCCTCCTCCAACGCACCATGGTGGTGGTGGAGGGGGTCGCCCGGATCATCGATCCGCAAATCAATCTGTGGGAAACCGCTGAGCCCGTGGTCAGAGACTATATCGCTAAACGGGTCGGCCCCCGCGCTCTTTTAGACCAGGCCAAGCAAAACGCGGATGCCGCACGCTCCTTGTTTGAGGCCTTCCCCCAATTCGCCGAAGCCGCCGAGCAGGCCGCGCAACAATTACTGGATGGGGGTATCACCCTCTCCGATGACACAGTGGATCGCCTTGCTGAGGCCATTCGTGGTAAGCGGCGCCGAGACAAGAAAGGGCAGCCCGCTACGTGATAGCAATTGCTCTAAAAAAACAGAATGTAAGCGGTGCATCTTTTCCTCGTGCTTCGAGACGCCCCGTCCATTGGACAGGGCTCCTCAGCATGAGGAAAAGGATTAGGAATAGCTGTCTATGATGCCCTCGTCCTGAGGAGCCACCTCAGGTGGCGTCTCGAAGGACGGGGGCATTATCGATTGTAGGCAGCAGTTAGAAAGGTAAGAACCGTGCAGGGAAAATCAGTCCTTCTCATCATTGGTGGTGGCATTGCGGCGTTCAAGGCGCTGTTGCTCGCCCGTCTGTTGGGACAAGCGGGGGTCAAGGTCACCTCTATCCTCACGAGGGGTGGATCGGAGTTCATTACCCCCCTGTCGGTGGCAGGGCTGACAAAGCAAAAGTGCTACACGGACCTATTCGACCTCACCGACGAAGCGGAAATGGGTCATATTGAGCTGAGCCGCGCGGCGGACCTTGTTGTCTGCGCCCCCGCCACGGCGGACCTGTTGGGGAAAGTGGCAAATGGTCTCGCCGACGATCTCGCATCCACCGTCCTTCTGGCCACCGACAAAAAGGTGTTGTTCGCCCCAGCCATGAATGTCCGCATGTGGACCCACCCTTCCGTGCAGCGCAATGTTCGGCAATTGAAAGAAGATGGCGCCCTGTTTGTAGGACCCACCGAGGGGGAAATGGCCTGCGGGGAATTTGGCCCGGGGCGCCTATCGGATCCTGAAAATATTGTGCGAGCTATTAATGACGCCCTGTCGCGGGACACAACATTGCCCGTGGCGGCGGCCAGTAGCCTCGCCCCCAGCGGCGCTATGGCGGGCAAGCATGTCCTGGTCACCGCAGGGCCCACCAAAGAACCCCTGGACCCCGTTCGCTATATTGCCAACAGATCCTCGGGCAAGCAGGGCTACGCCATTGCCGAAGCCTGCGCCGGCATGGGCGCGCGGGTGACCCTTGTTTCCGGGCCCACCCATCTGCCCTCCCCCGTGGGGGTGGATACCATCCGAGTAGAGACGGCAAGACAAATGATGACCGCCTGCGAAGAGGCCCTACCCGCGGATGCTGCCATTATGTGTGCTGCCGTATCAGATTACCGGCCCGATATAGAAACTGAACACAAGATCAAGAAAGAGCGCGGCGGCCTGACGGCCATTGGCCTTGCGGAAAACCCCGACATTCTCCGCACTGTCGCCCAGCTTGAGCTTGGCCGCCCCAAATTGGTCGTCGGCTTTGCGGCGGAGACGGATGATGTGGTCAGTCACGCCGAAGTTAAACGCCGACGGAAGGGCTGCGACTGGATCGTTGCCAATGACGTGTCCCCAGGGACCGAGGCCATGGGCGGCGACAATAATAGCGTCATTCTCTTAAGCGATGATGGCGAAGAAGTGTGGGATCATATGCCGAAAGCCGCGGTGGCACGGCGTTTGGCAGAACGGGTCGCCGAAGTAATTGGGTGAGACAGCTTAGGGCGTCTCCGCCGCGCTCACCCCATCATTCGCAACACGAAGAAGAAATTTCGATAGACCTTCATCATTCCGCACAGGTGCAGAATATGGGCTACGTCCCGCGGACGCGTCGGGGTGGCGATCAAAAAGAGCTTCCTCAACCAACTAACAATAGGAGCAGCTATTGTTCCCCACGGTCCGATGGATCCGTGGGGTTCATTGGACGAAAGTACGCTTAAGACCTATAGACCCCACGCATAAAGCGTGGGGAACGGATAGGTTGAACCATCTCAGATAGATCCGGGACGACAACCCGCTACTCGCCCACCCTTACGGTGCTAATCCCTGCTTCCGCTAAATAGTCCTGCACGGAGCGTTCGCCACCAAGGTGCCCGGCGCCTACGGCTATAAAGATTGTGCCCGGCTCATCAGCCATGACTTTCGCAATCTCAGCCGCCCATTTCTCATTGCGATCATAAAGAAGCACATCCGCCACTTCAGGCGCAGCGGAGACACCAGCACTGATCATGTCGGCGAGTTTCTCGTTCTCGCCCTGATACCATGCCCCCACAAGGTCAGCGAAATACCCTTCGACATTTTTAAGGTCCGGCATACCGTCGAGGAACACTTTCGCCTGGGCCTCGTCATCGGCACTGGCCAGCATCTCTAATTGCTCAGACACGGTTTCGAAAAAGCGCAGGGCCTTACCCTCTTCCATCGCGCGCTTACCCAGGATCATCTCGACCCCCCCTTCGGCGGAACCGCCAATGCTCTGCAACGCCACCTGGGCAGTTTGAATGCCGGCAAGCCAGGGGCGCATATTCTGGAAGGTTTCGATGCTCATCCCAAACCCGCCAATGGCCTCATTGATGGTCACCTGTTCATCGCCGGAGTAATAGTCAGCAAGCTTCTTCCCCTGCTGATCAAAACCCAAGGACATGATGAGAGGGGCGGCAGCTTGTGCGGCATCGGGTGAGAGAATATCCGCCTCGAAATAAACTGTCTCCGCCTCGGCCCAGGCGCCTTCAAATGTCTCATTCTTCCACTGAATATTCGGGTTCAGAATGTGTACTGTACCCATCATATAGACGGTCGTATCCTCATCCATTGCCTTCCAGATAATCACCTGGGAAGGCCCTTTCGTGGCCTCCATCAGCGTAGATTGAGGTGCCTCGCCCGCAGGGGGCAGGGCCCAGGCAGCGGAGCCAATACTCAACAGCGCCGCAGCGCAGACGGACAATAGCGACTTCATCGGAGGAGACGTCCTTCCCTAACGCGAATACCGATAGCTAGCACAATTTTACGCAGCCGTATCTGATCCGTAGGTCATTTCTAAGAATACATCTTCAAGATCCGCCTCGACGGTGGAGAGGTCCTTTACCCGCACGCCGGCCTCGTAAAGAGCGCTCAAAATATCCCCTACCCGGGTCTGGCTAGGGCGATAATCCACATAGAGCGCGCCGGCTTTCACCGTGACCTTGGTATCCGGCCCTAATGTGGGCGCGGTCTCAGCTGGCACATCGGGCACCACCATAAGGGTTTTTCGATCAAGGCTTGCGATCAACTCATCCTTGGCCTGGACGGTTTTCACCTCGCCATGGTGGATGATGCCAATCGTATCACACAGCTCTTGGGCCTCTTCGAGATAGTGGGTGGTGAGAATGACCGTCACCCCCCGGTCGTGGAGGGCCATGACCTGCTCCCACAATTGTTTACGCAACTCGATATCCACCCCGGCGGTGGGCTCATCGAGAATAAGAACAGGCGGATCATGCACCATGGCTTTGGCCACCAAAAGGCGGCGCTTCATGCCGCCAGACAACATCCGGACATAGGCGTCCGCTTTGTCTTCAAGCCCCAAGGAGCGAAGAATCTCCATCGTCCGGCGCTTCTCCGGCGGCACACCATAAAGCCCTGCCTGGATCTCAAGCCCCTCTTTCGGCGTGAAGAACACATCAGTTGCGATCTCTTGGGGCACCACCCCAAGGGACGCCCGCGCCTGGCGAGGGTTTTTGTCGATATCGAACCCCCAGATGGACACCTCGCCCGCGCTTTTGACCACAAGACCCGCAAGGATATTGATAAATGTCGACTTGCCCGCGCCATTCGGGCCAAGAAGGCCAAAGACCGACCCGCGAGGGATCGTTAAATCGATCCCCTTTAGCGCCTCTTTTGGGGCCTGCTTTTTATTGCCTGCGTAGACTTTACGCACGCCCTTCGCGACGATGGCAGCATCAACACTAGCGGGGGATGAGGTACGGGGCATGACGCCTATGTCGGCGTGACACCGCGGCCCGTCAACCACGGGTGGGGCACTTCCTCTAACGCCCCTTGAAAAATGCGCAAACGCTGGGCAGACGAACAGGGTCTTTTCCGCCTCCAAAGGTGATTACTATGGACCTTCCCGCTTTGCCCGTCCGCCCGCTACAAGAGATTCTGGATGAAGCCGTTTCCCGCGAGGAGGCGATGGAAATCGTCTTCACCGACCAGCGGCGTGTCGCCTGCACCGGCGGCGGCGCTCTTGGCCACCCAAAGGTCTACTACACAATCGGTGAAAAGGGGTATGCGGAGTGCATGTATTGCGACCGCCTTTATGTCTTTGATCCCTCGAAAGCAGGGCAGGTGATTGAAGGCGGCCATGGGGATAAGCCATTATTAGGGTAGACTTTTCGTCGCCCGTCCCTTCCCTTGCCAACCGCCTCATGCCGCCCCATGTTATGCTTACCTGAAGCAACTGAAAGGAGGTGGTCCGATGTCGAGTCAGATTATGCGTCGTCGGGACGAGTTATGTGGGTGTGGCGCAAATGGGGAGCAGTCTCTCCACTAACCCCTCCTACTTCTCATTATAAATGATTACCCGTCCGGCGACGGGTCTGGCGAGGCCGCTTTCTCCGCAAGGAGAGAGCGGCCTTTCTTCTTTTTGGAGCGTCGCGCCAAAGGCGATAATCGGTTTTCGCTTTTCACGACGCTACAAATAAAAACTTCAGAGCAAACTGCTGATGCAGGTTCAACGCCGTTTGCTCTCGGATTAGTGATCGGATCGACCGCGATGTCATCTCGGCCGTCAGCCTATGGCGGAAACCGGGATGGCAGTCAGATCAAAAAAATGGCTCACCTCACCCCACAAGGCTCGAAAACAGGGCCTTCTTCGCAGGGTACAGATCCCGGGCAGCATAGCGATCCACAATGGTTTGGCGGGCAGCATTGCGCAGCTCATCATACTCTGCCCGCATCGAAAGCGCATGCTCAAGATCGTCCGCGACCCGATCCGCGTCCTTAAAATCCGTCAACATCCCATTTTGCCCATTGGTCATCACCTCCCGCACCGGCGCGGTGTCAGACCCCAAAATGAGGCAGCCTGTGCTCATCGCTTCCATCATGGACCAGCTGAGAACAAAGGGAACCGTGAAATAGATGTGAACGGAAGAAATTTGCAATACCTTCTTATAGGTCGGACGCGGCACAAGACCGGTGAAGGTGATCCGCGACATGTCAAGGTCCAAATCCTCAAGCGCAGCTTCTTTGTAAGTTTTGCCTGACTTCAACGGCTTTCCATAAGCGGTGCGATCCTCCCCCACAATAATGGCACGCAAGTTTGGTCGCCGCTTTTGTACCGTCGCTAGGGCCTGCATGAATTCAGGGAAACCGCGATAGGGTTCCATCCCGCGGGCGACATAGGTGACAATTTCATCACCTTTATGGAACGTCTGATCGTCAAACTGGACCGGGCCAGGATCACCAGGCGCGTAAAAACCTGTATCGATCCCATCATGCATCACCCGAAGTTTTGACGAAAAAAGATCCGGGAACTGCGATGCCTGATAGCGCGTCGGCACGATACCAAGGTCGCAGGTGATAAGGTCGGCAACAATCGGACTGTTCCGGATACGCTCCCGCGCGCCCTCCATCGCAGGTCGGCCGGGGCCATTCATGAAGACGATATCGTCAGCCTCTCCCCGATAATACCATTCAAAGTATCCCACATAGGCCGCGTCCGGCCACACATCTTTCATAAAAAGACCGGGGCCCCAACCAGAATGGGCGACAATGATATCCGGGGTATACCCCTTTTCATGGGTCAGGTGCTGCGCCACCTCTAGTGCAGAAGTGCCGGTCACCACTGCCTTCCCCGTTGAAGCCAAGAAGGGGTGCCGGATCTTATGTTCTTCTTTCACGTCACGGTCGCGATAAACCACCGCATTGATGCCGTCTGCCTTGGCCCCTGTTCGCTGGGTCATGAAGGTGACATCCCATCCGTCTCGGGACAAATATTGACCGATAGCACCGAACTGTGCAGGGAAGTTATTGTGTAAGAAAAGTATGCGCACCCGCGCTCTCCCAACTCCGTATGGATACTGCCTGCCCCTTCGTCAGCCCAAAACCTCTATCCATAAACGCCTCTACGACTGACCATTGAGCGGTAATTTCCTTATCTAAGTCAAGAGACTAGGCGACAGACTCATTCGCTAAAGCGAGCAGCGCTTGGCCGTACGCACTTTTCGAAAGGGGTTTGGCAAGCTGGATCAGCGTATCCCGGTCGATGAACCCTTTATTGAACGCGATCTCCTCCGGTGAGGCCACAAGCAGGCCCTGCCGCTCTTGCACCGTTTGGATGTAGTTCGACGCCTGAAGCATGGACTCATGGGTGCCCGTATCAAGCCAAGCATAGCCGCGACCCAACTGCTCCACGTCGAGTGTTCCCTCTTCAAGGTAGATCATGTTGAGGTCAGTGATTTCAAGCTCCCCTCGGGAGGACGGTTTGACGGTCTTGGCCTTCTCCACCACGCTGTTGTCGTAAAAATAAAGGCCGGTCACCGCCCAATGAGATTTGGGCTTGGCCGGTTTTTCTTCAATGGTTTCTGCCACCCCATTGGCATCGAAAGAAACCACCCCGTACCGCTCAGGATCGTGAACATAATAGCCAAAAACGCGAGCGCCTTTGTCGATGGCCGCAGCGCGGGTCACCTTCTCCTGTAGGCCGGAGCCATAAAAGATATTATCCCCCAACACGAGGGCCGCAGGCGCGCCGTCAAGGAACTCTTCACCCAGCAGGAACGCCTGAGCAAGACCATCCGGCGAGGGCTGCACCACATAGTCAAGATTGATGCCCCATTGCGCCCCGTTACCCAAAAGGGTCTTAAACCGCTCTTGCTCCTCAGGCGTTGTAATAAGGAGAATATCCTTGATCCCCGCCAGCATTAGCACCGACAGCGGATAGTAAATCATCGGCTTGTCATAGATGGGCAATAATTGTTTGGAGACAGACATCGTAAGCGGGTAAAGCCGTGTCCCTGACCCCCCTGCAAGAATGATCCCTTTCATAGCTTACGCCTTTTCGCTTTTAAGGATGGCGGCAACGGTGTCAGCGACCGGCGTCGCCCAATCGGGCCGCGAGACCCCTTCAATTCTGTCGATCTTGTTGCAATCTAGCACCGAAAATCCTGGCCGCTTTGCCGGCGTTGGGTACTCAGAGGTCGGAATAGGTGTGAGATCCACTTTAGTGCCCGTCTGCTGTTCCAGCGCCTTAAAGATCTCGGCTGCGAACCCGTACCAACTGGTCTGCCCCGCTGCGGTCAGATGGTAAAGTCCAGGTGCGGCCGCTCCTTGCCCGGAGAGTTGTTGGCTGAGAAGGGTCAAGGTCGCGCGGGCAATATCGTCCGCATGGGTGGGGGTGCCTATTTGATCATCCACAACATTAAGGGCACCGCGATCGCGCCCCACCCGGACCATTGTTTTAAGAAAATTGTTTCCCGTAGCGCCATAAACCCATGCTGTCCGCAACACCGTGCCACGGGATGCTGCCAGTACTGCTGTCTCGCCCACCCGTTTCGACAGGCCGTAAACCCCGAGTGGTGCTGTATCAGCCTCGGTGGAAAATGGCGTTTCGCCCTTGCCGGAGAAAACATAGTCCGTCGAATAATGAATGAGGGGACGATCATGTCCCGCAAGGGCGGCCAGCCAAGTTGGCGCAGTGGCATTCACCAAAAAGGCGCGTTCCACCTCCGCTTCTGCCTTGTCCACTGCGGTGTAGGCGGCCGCGTTAATGATCGGTGTGCCGGGATGGTCGGATATGAGCTGCTTCAGCGCCCCTAAAGAGGTGATGTCTACCTCAGCGGAACCAAAACCGAGAGGCGCAAACCCAGCGGCAGGAGCAAGAGTAGTGAGCGCTTGGCCCACTTGGCCGCCCGCCCCCAGAATGATGACATCACTCACCATGGCGCTAGAGGGTCCCTAACCGCTCACCCTGATAGGTGCCGGCGCGAATAGCATCCCACCAATCAGTGTTCGCCAAATACCACTCCACCGTTTGCTGAAGGCCCTCTTCAAAGCCCAATGACGGCTCCCAGCCCAAGTCGATTTTAATCCGACTACAATCAATCGCATATCGCGCATCGTGACCAGGACGGTCCTGCACATAGGTGATAAGATCTTCTGCTTTCGCAACCGCACCCTTGCCCGTTGCATCAACGGCAGCGCAAATCGCCTTTACCACATCGATATTTTGACGTTCCGCATTACCGCCAACATTATAGGTGGTTCCCGGCGCAGCTTTCTCCGACACCAAAATCAAGGCATCGGCATGGTCATAGACATAAAGCCAATCGCGCACATTCTCGCCATTGCCATAAACCGGTAGCGGCTTGCCATCCAATGCATTTAAGATCATCAGAGGAATGAGCTTTTCAGGGAACTGATAGGGACCATAATTGTTTGAACAATTGGTGGTCACCACCGGCATGCCATAGGTCTCGCCCCACGCCCGAACAAGATGGTCTGATCCCGCCTTGGACGCTGAGTAGGGTGAATTCGGCGCATAGCGGGTTTCTTCGGTAAAGAGGCCGGTCGGCCCTAAGGTGCCGAAGACTTCATCGGTCGAAATATGCTGGAACCGAAAGTCGTTACTCTCAGGCAAAGACTGCCAATAGGCCCGCGCCGCTTCGAGGAGGACGTACGTTCCGACGACATTGGTCTGCACAAAGGCCGCCGGTCCATCAATCGAGCGGTCCACATGGGACTCAGCGGCAAAATGCAGGAGGCGGTCGGGCTTATAGTCCTCAATCGTTTGATTGATGAACGTGGTATCGCAAATATCGCCGCGAACAAAACGGTAGCGGGGACTATCTTCGACCGACGCCAAGGACGCCAGATTACCCGCATAGGTCAACTTATCGAGGTTCAGGACGTCATGATCGGACTGCTCGATCAACCGCCGAACCACCGCTGACCCGATAAAGCCTGCTCCGCCTGTAATTAAGTACCGCATGTGATCCCCGATTTCTTGTCCTTAAGGAGCCTTCTGCCTATCGGTCCAGGCAGTGGCAATGGTAAGGTGCGTGCTCGTCGTAGACGAAAGGCGTGTCAAGGGCAGAGAAGGGCTCAGCCCCCTCGTCTTTCCCAGATAGGGACGGCTCCACATCTAACGTCGCCCAAGCCACCTTAAGGTCCTCATCGGACCATAGCACCGCCCCTTCACGGTTGGGGTCATAAAGACGATCCACTTTATAAAGAACGTGGGTCTCCGGGGTCAGAGTCTGATATCCGTGGGCAAAACCGTGGGGCACAAAGAGCTGTTTGCCATTTTCGGCACTCAGCTCGACAGCGACCGAGGCACCATAGGTGGGGGAGCCTTTTCGAATATCCACCGCAACATCGAGGATAGCCCCCGCCACCACTCGCAATAGCTTAGCCTGGGTCGATGGGCCATATTGAAAGTGAAGCCCACGGATCGTGTTGGGGGTCGCAGAAAAAGCATGATTGTCCTGGTTAAAGACAAATCCCTCGGCGAGAAGAGGCCAGTCGGCCTTATAGGTTTCGGAAAAGAAACCACGCTGGTCCCCAAACCGTTTCGGCGTTACCACCACCACATCCTCAATAGATGTTGGGTCAAAATGGCTCATCGTACGACACTCCCGCACCTGGACAATCAGCTGAGCCGTTACGTGCTTGACCAAAGTTAAACAAGCGGAGCGTTAAGTTACCCGCAAAACAGAAGGCACCAGCGCTTCCCCCTAGGGTGTGGTGATTGCTGAAGTTTCAAGGTACGGGCACTTCGCACATGCACCTATGTCCGCTATAGGCGCTAAATCGAGCGTTTGGCGTTCACCGTCTTAACCCTGGATAAAGAGACTTATCGCAGTCGCGGCAGGCTTACCTTCGCCGCTAGTAAGCATTTGGTCGTGATCTTGCATCAGAACGCTATCGCGGTATCGATACCCGCGGAAGGAGACGACCGACATGCGGTTTCAACTCGCGCCTGAGGACATTGTTGGCATCATTAAACGGCGCTTTTTTTGGGCGTTGGTGCCCGTCTTAGCGTTTGCAACCCTTGGTTTGTTTATCATTGATCGCCTACCGCCGGTCTACCAATCGACGGCACGCCTTATCGTGGAAGACCAGCAGATCAAGAACAGTTGGGTGCAGTCGGCGGTTGCTTCAGATGCGCAACAGCGCGTGGCGGCTGTGAGCGCCCGGGTGCGCGCTCGAGACAATCTCCTCCTCCTGGCCAATGAGTTAAATCTCTATCAAAACCAGGGCCTGAGTGCCCCCGCTCGCGCCACGAAGATGCAACGAAACGTCCTTATTTCATCGGAGAGGACCCGAACACGCGGGAATTCTAATTCAAGCGCGATTACCATCTCCATCGGCTTTAAGAGAAATGACCCCGGCGAGGCCCAGAAGGTGGCCAACCGGCTTCTCACTGCTTTTGTGAACCGAAGCATCGAGTTGCGGACAGAGATTGCCGACGACACCACCACTTTTTTGCGCGAAGAGGAAGAGAAAGTCCGGCGTGAGCTCGACCGCGTGATCGAAGGGATCAGCACCATCAAGCAGGGCAATCCACGGTCCCTGCCAGAGAACCGGCCCCTCTATGAGCGTGGTCTTGAGCGGGCCATCAGCACTCAAGCCCGGCTTGAGAACCAGCTCGAGCAAACCCACCAAGAGCTCCGTCTTCTGGAAATGCAAGCGCCGTTGATCTTGCAATCGAGTGCCGCTCTTTCCCCAGAGGAAGAAGATTTACGGCGCAAACGGCGGACGCTTGATGCATTAGAACGGGAATATACGGACACCTATCCCGACGTGGTCGCCATGCGTGAAGAAGTCTTAGCGCTAGAGCTCGACCTTGACCCAACCAGCTTCCGACGCCGCGCCACCGCAGAGGTCGCCACCATAAGTGGTCAGCTGGAAACGGAGGATCCAACATCTCGGACCTACGCCCGCCTCACCGAGAAAAAAGAGGATCTTGAGGGGAAAATAGCGAACTTGCCGGCTCAAACACGGAGCACTTCACTCTCAGAAATTCAGTATAATGCGCAATTATCAACTCTTCGGTCACGGATTGATGGGCTAGAACGCCAGCGTGAAGAAACCGTTGAGCAGATCGTCGATCTTGAGACTCGCCTCGCTTCAACTCCAGCGGTTGAGGGCCAGCTCTATCGCCTCGAGCAAGAAAAATCCCAACTCGAAGAGGACCTAGCGCGTATTCGTCGGAACCGCGGCGAAGCCGAACGGTCCGAGTCCCTTGAAGAACAAGCAAAAGCGGAACGTTTCTCCGTCCTCGAACAACCTATCCGCCCGGACGAGCCCATTAGCCCCGACAGGCCACGCTTAGCGATCCTAGCCCTCGGCGCCGCAGCAGGCCTTGCTGGCCTAATGGCGTTATTGCCGGAAATTTTGTTCGCGCGCGTGCGGGCCAAACACCATTTGGCAGAGATGTTTCCCAATGCGCGTATCGTCGAAGTGCCGCTTTTCAAGTCTAAACAAGCCCGCATCCCACAAATGGCGCATTTGGCGGTTGGAGCGGTCCTGACGCTGGGGTTTGGCGCTACCTTTGCGTGGATGGTGCTAGAGACCTTGGTTCGTCCAGCGATATAGATAAACCCACTATTCTCGCAGTCATAGATAAAGAGATCGGTATAGGTGCAACCATGAAAGAGTTTGAGCAAGCCCTACAGCGTGCCCGCTCATTAGTGAACGCGCCCGCCCCCGAACCATCCGCGCCGCCCGCCGACGGACCCCCGACCATTAAAGGGGTAACCGGCAGGCCATTCATGGCAGAGCCAAAACCAGAATTTACCGCCAACCCCGCTAGAGAGGCCACGTCCCTCCCCCTCCTGGATGCAGACATGGACCAATTCCGCGCCTCATTCGGCGCCGATAATCAAGGGGGTCGGAATATAGATGGCGCTTTTCGCTTATTACGGACACAAATCCTTGCCTCTATGAAAGATCGGCAGGGGCAAGTGCTTGGCATTACCTCAGCAGGCCCCGGTGCAGGAAAGAGCTTCACCGCCATTCATCTTGCAATGGCTTGCGCCCGGAGAAGTGAGCAACACGCCGTCCTCGCAGATTTCGATTTCCGCCGCCCCTCCATCGCCTCTTATTTGGCGGCCGTCGATTTCCCATCCTCCCTGGGATATTTCCGGGGTGATGGACCGCTTGATCAATTCCTGACACGGAATGAAGGAGGTAATCTTCGGTACCTTCTGACTGATCGTTCATCGGAGCTGAGTGCGGAATATCTAGCAAGCTCGAAAATGGACGCTGCCCTCACAGAGCTCACCGCAAGATCCAAAGACACGCTCGTTATTGCTGATCTGCCCCCCCTTATGGGATGTGACGACACCCTCGCGATCATGCCTAAGCTCGATGGGTTGGTGATCGTGGTCGCAGCGGGCGAAAGTAGTTTTGGCGATGTCGAGCAAGCCGTCGCTCAGGTACCGCCCGAAAAAGTTGTAGCAACCGTCCTCAACAAGGTGGATGGCACGTCGTCTACGTATGATTATTATTAGAACGTGTCCCCGTCGTATCGGGTGTTCTGGCCCCATCAATCCAATGCTATAGGGTCTTTGTCTTTCACGCGTGCGGGCACTTTTCTCTGATCCGATAGGATCGCCCGACACGGTTAAACAGGTTCTATTGGTCTTGGCGAGTGGCGGAAGAAGCGTTGAGACCGCCGACGCCGGATGAGGCCAGCGTCCCAGCCACCATCCGTCAGTATTAAGGTGAAAGCGCTGCCGCTATCATCAAGAGCGACAAACAAGCTTAAAGCGTCTGCCTACTCTAGAGCCGTTTCATTTCAATCGGAGTCATGAACGGCTCTAGCATTTTTGTTTTGAGCCCTTGAGCCTACTTTCTCCGTGACTATGATTGTTATGAAAGCGCTTTAATTGAGGAGAAGGCGCTTAGGCGTTGCCGACTTCCGGGGGACCATCTTGCTGCGATGCGGCGGCCTTTTGGCGTTCAGACAATTGCATCGCATACATGCCCCCAAAATCGAGGGGCTCAAGCATGAGGGGGAGCATGCCCCCGTCCCGGGTGGCCGAGGCCACGATCTGGCGCGCAAAGGGGAAAAGCAGCCGCGGTGCTTCAACCAGCAGGGCAGGTTCCAGCTGCGCCTCGGGCAAGTTCTGGATAAGAAACAGGCCCGCATAATTCGTCTCAACGACAAAAACCGTGTCATCGCCGCGCTTGCCAGTAGCACTACAGGAAAGTTCCACCTCATACTGATCATCGCCAAGCTTACGCGCATTGACATCCACCGCCACTTCCACATTTGGCGCTGGCAGGTCAGGGCGGAGCGAATTGGGCGAACCAGGGCTCTCGAAGGAAAGATCTTTCAAATATTGGTTCAGCACCCGCATCATGGGGGCGCCTTCAGGAGCACCAGCGGGATTTTGGGGGGTCTCAGACATGTAAGCGTCGATCCATCAATAAGCTTCTCGAAGGCTCGCGCGCTATCATGCGACGGCGGTCAGGGGCAAGCGTCTCGCTTCTTTTATACCGCCTATCTACGGGCGAATAATGGTCACCTGACCCTTGTCCATTGCCTGTTTGAGACGACTAAGGGCCATCCGCGCAATGGAATGGCGCACCGGGGGCACCAATAGCAAAAATCCAATCGCGTCCGTGACAAATCCCGGGGTCATCATCAGGGGTGCCGTCACCAAGAGGAAGACCCCATCCACCACCGGCTCTACCGGCGCTTTGCCCGACCCCATTGCGTCGCGTAGATTTTGCAGCGCAGCAAACCCTTGCCACCGGATAATGGCAGTGCCAGCAAGAGCGGTGAAAATCGTCGCTAATATAACATTAAGCCAACCAATCGTGGCGCCAGCCTGCACAAAAACCACGATTTCAATGATTGGAAGGCCTAAAAGCAGCAGGAAAAGCACTACGCCCATAGCAAGACTTTCTCAGAATAAACGCTGAGTAAGAAGGCGAACGCCGCCTTTTCAGATACCCAGCGCGATAAACAAGATCTTCGACCCCTCACCGATTTTGATTTATCAGTTGATGATCGAGTAGAGGAAACGAAACCTTCGCCCTATATAGTGTGGATGTTCTCGTCTACGAGCCTGGGCCCCACGTCCAAAGGCAAAAGCCATGATTGACCCAACGCTGATATTTTTTGCGGCCCTTGCGGCCTTCCTTTGCTACCGGCTCTATACCGTGCGGGGGACGCGAGGTGGCCATGAGCCTGATGAGGCGGATCGGCTCCGCCCGGGCTCACCGCCGGAGGCCTCTGGCCCCGCTGACGAGACCGATCTAAGGCCCGCAGATCCTGCGCCCTCATCTCTACCCGAATGGGCAGAGACCCTTCGTCTTGAAGATGATCCTGATTTTGACCCGGGCCATTTTGTCACAGGCGCCAAGGCTGCCTATGAGATGATTGTACAAGCCTTTGCCAAAGGCGAGCTGCGAGATGTCGAAGCCTATATTGACCCGCAGGTGCGCCAGGCGTTCGCCACCGCCGTTTCCGCACGCGAAGGCGCGGGGCAAAGCCTTGAGGTCACCTTTGTGGGTATTGAATCAGCCGACGTCGATCTAGCCGCGAGCGATGGAGGTCGGACCCATGTGGTGGTGGCCTTCCAATCCGACCAAATCCGAGTGGTCCGCAACGCTGAGGGCGAGGTGGTAGACGGAGACCCGAACCGCATTGATCTTGTCAAAGATCGCTGGACCTTCTCCCGCGAAACCGGCTCCCGGGACCCCAATTGGATCCTCACCGCGACCGACGGCGCGGCCCCCGTCGCCGGCTAAACCCGTGGACAAGGCCGGCTCACCGTTGCGCATCGCCCAGTGGGGCGCGCTTATTCTCGCCGCTCTGGCCATTGTGGATGTTTTTTGGCCGAAACAATCCAGTGATGAAAAGCCTGATGCGCCTCAAGTCCAGGTCACTTTTCTAAGCTTCGAGGATCTTGAAGGCTGGTCCGAGGGCACCCAGGCCGAGGCGTTGGGGGCGATCGCCTTATCCTGCAAACGGATGTTTCGGTCCGAGGCGTTGGGCGACACGGATCCTCCCGCCGAACCCCGGCTAGAGGGGTGGACAGCCCGGTCATTGAAGGCAGCGATGTTGAAAAAAGGGGGGTGGCTTGAAGCCTGCGGGTCCATCGACACCCTTATGGCCACCGGTGAGAACGCGGATCACACTATCGCCCGAGACTTCTTCGAAACGCATTTCCAACCTGTCCTTATCCGCGCGGATGACGAAGAGCCCAAATTCACCGGTTATTTCGAGCCCACCTATGAGGCCCGCATAACCCCCGAAGGGCTGTTCACCGCGCCGGTCCTGACCCCGCCCGATGACCTTATCCAGGTCCAGCTTGGTGCGTTTGACCCCGATCTTGCCGGCAAGCGTGTTGCAGGCCGGGTGAAGGGAAACCGGCTTGTTCCCTATGCCGATCATGAGGGCATTATTGACGAGGTTCCGCCAGGCAGGGAGCCGCTTGGCTACCTTAATCCCAATGATCTCCTCTTTATGCAGATCCAAGGATCAGGCCGCCTTGCCTTTGACGATGGCCAGGTTGAGCGGGTTGGCTATGCCGCCCAGAACGGGCACAAATATGTCCCGGTCGGACGCACCCTGGTGAATGAAGGCCATATGGCCCTCAGCAATGTCACCATGCAGTCGATCAAGGACTGGCTTACCAAAGCCCCCGGCGAGGATGCGGCCGCGATCCGTTATTCGAACCCATCCTATGTTTTCTTCCGTCCCCTCACCGACCTACCGGACCCGAACCTTGGTCCCTTGGGCGCGCAAAGTGTGCAGCTGACCCCTCACCGCAGCCTGGCGGTGGACCATCGCTACTATGTCTATGGCTCCCCGGTATGGGTAGAGACCGAGGCAACAGAGCGAAACGCCGCCATTCGCCGTCTCTTCATCGCCCAAGACACTGGAGGCGCCATCAGGGGCACCCAGCGCGGAGACGTCTTCTTTGGCGCGGGAGCGGCCGCCGCCGACGCCGCGGGCACGATGAACGCGCCGGGCGAAATGATCATTTTGCTTCCGAAAGCACTATTTATCGAGAAGACCGATGAGCCGTCGTAACCGCCGCGCTCTATCCGCCAATGAAGAGGCCCTATGGGGGGCCGTAAAGGCCACCGTCACGCCCTTGCCCCCTCAGACCGCGGCCGCTCTGCCTGCCTCAATGGCGCTGGAGCCCGCTCCCGCAAACGGGCCCCAAAAAGGCCCGAGGAAATCCAAAAGCGCCTTCAAAGCCAAACGCCCCGGGACCGCAAAGGGCCCTTCTTCCCCCCCAGCGGGACGGACCACCGCCTCTCCGCTTTATGAGGGGGAACCCGGTGTGGCAAAGCGGGTGGCCCGCGGGCGATTGCCGATCTCGGCCACCCTGGATCTCCACGGGCTCACCCAAATCGAAGCCGAAAGCCGGTTGAAGCATTTCGTCGAGTTTGCCTCTATCAGCGGCGACCGCGTCCTTCTCATCATTACGGGCAAAGGCGGCGCGGGCTCAGACACTCCTGCGCCCTTTGAAGCGGCCCCGCGAGGGATTCTGCGCCGCCGGTTTTTGGAGTGGATTGAAACGCCGCCCCTTCGCGGGAAGATCGCCTCGGTGAAATCGGCCCACCAAAAGCATGGCGGGCGCGGCGCGTTTTATGTGTTTTTGCGGAAAGCGGGGTAGGCATCTCTGGTGAAGGCCTCCCCACAGACACGGTTCACTTGCCGCAAGAGGACACCAATCACCCCTTCCCCATAGCATCCCCCCAACTGATCCGATAACAGGCCCTCAAGGGACAGGGTCTACGGGCCTGTCACGAAAGCGTTGCAATGCGTCGGTAGGCCGGGGCACTTGAATTTGGGCGAGGAAAGTGACCCCCATGGATATTGGTATCGAAGTCTGGGCGGCCATTGGGTTTATCTTTGCCGCCTACGCTGTGGTGGGGAACGACGCCCTTCAAACCCTCGGCACCTTCATCAACTCCAACCGTAATATGCACTGGACGATCTTGTTCGCGTTCGCGTCCCTCGTCCTCGTCGTGACCTTCACCTATGGCTGGTACATAAATGGGGGCGATCCATCCTATGGGCGCCTTGCGAACACGGAGAAATATCCGCCCATCGCCATCCAATGGTACCACACCCTTCCGCCGCTGGTTCTATTGATCATCACCCGCCTTGGGATCCCCGTCTCCACCTCCTTCATGGTGCTGACAATTTTTGCGACCCTGGGCGGTCTAAGCTCCATGATCGAAAAGTCACTCATCGGCTATGGTCTCGCCTTTGTGGTGGGCGGCGGCGCATTTCTTGTTCTCAGCCGCACCCTTGAGACATGGTTTTTAAAGAATGAGCCTGGGACGGTGGTGCCCTATGGGTTGATCACCGCCGTGGGGGTCGGTTTCCTGGCGCTCCAGCACTTTGTATTTGGCCTGATAGAATCGCGGCAGGTTTTCTATGTCGGCTCAGCGATCATCATTACCCTCGAAGTTGTTGCCCTATTCCTCGCCGCAAGGGTGAGCCGCACCCTCTATTGGGTCACGGCCCAATGGACGACGACCGCCTATCTTTGGGGCATCTGGCTGGTCCAGGATTTCGCCATTATCTTTGTCTTTTTGCCGCGGGAACTCACCGCGCTCCAGGGGTTCTCCGCCATGGCGGTGATTGTGGTCCTCTTAGGCTTCACTTTTGCCAATCGCGGCGGGCCGGTGCAGAAGATTTTGGCGTCGAAGACCGCAGTCACCGACATCCGGTCAGCCACGGTCATCGACTTTTTCTACGCGTCGCTTCTTTTTTACTTCAAAGAACTCAACGATATTCCGATGAGCACCACCTGGGTGTTCTTGGGTCTTATCGCCGGTCGGGAATATGCCTTCGCCCTAACGCGAGAGGGCATTCGTCTTTTCGCGACGGCCAAGGGCACCCTTGGGGACCTAAGCAAAGCCTTTATCGGCCTTGTGATCTCCGTCGATCTCGCGGTCACCCTGCCCTTCATCGGAAAATACCTCACCGAAGAAGGCGTTGCGCTGACGGACGTTGTGAGCAGTGGTAGCTTTGCCTGGTTTGTAGGGATCGCGAACCTGATGCTCATCCCGGTTTTCTTCTTCCTGGCCGGGAAGTCAAAGAGCTCGATGATCCTCCTCGGGGGGGTCTTCGCCGCAGCGGCGGTTGCCTTCTTTACCACGGATATTGGCGGCTAGCTCTTGCCAGCGTCGCCCTTTGGCGTATAAGCCGCGGCTCTTTTATACGTTGCCTGGCCCATGGCATGCCTCGGTAACGGTCGATCAGCCCAGCAATGGGCCCCTCAATGGAGTAGAAAATGCCGAAGATGAAGACAAAGTCAGGCGCTAAAAAGCGCTTTAAGGTCACGGGTACCGGCAAGATTGTTGCCCGCGCCACCGGCAAACGCCACGGAATGATCAAGCGCACGCAGAAGCAAATCCGCCAGAAGCGGAAAGATGTGGTGCTGAACGATGCGGATCAGACCATCGTCAAAAAATATATGCCCTACGCGCGCTAGGAGGCCCAGATGTCACGAGTGAAAACCGGGACCGTCCGGTCCGCCCGCCACAAAAAAGTCCTGTCTAACGCTAAAGGCTATTACGGTGCCCGTCGGAAACTGTTCCGCACCGCCAACCAAGCGGTGGAAAAAGCCGGCCAGTATGCCTATCGCGACCGCAAAGCGCGCAAACGGCAGTTCCGCCGCCTTTGGATCCAACGGATCAATGCCGCCGTGCGGATGCACGATATGACTTATTCCACCTTCATGAACGGCCTTGCTCGCGCTGGGATCGAAGTGGACCGTAAAATGCTTGCTGACCTGGCCGCGCAAGAACCCGCTGCCTTTGCGACCTTTGTGGACAAGGCCAAAGCGGCCCTTTCCTAAAGTAGGAGCAGCACAAGACACGTAACGCCCGCTGTTCCTCTCTGGAGCGGCGGGCTTTTTTATGATCTTGAAGCCCCCTCTGCCTTCCGGCATCACCCAATAAACCTTTCCAACCGGACGACGCCCATGTCCCTTGATGATTTAAAACCGCTTGAAGACAATCTCCTCGCCCAGGTGACCGCCGCAGAGGACGAACGTACCCTTGATGAGGTGCGGGTCGCCGCCCTCGGTAAAAAGGGGGTGATCTCAGAACGGATGAAATCCTTGGGCAAGATGAGCCCGGATGAAAGAAAAGAAGCCGGACCGATCCTCAACAGCCTCAAGGCTCGGGTCGCCGATGCCATCACCGCCCGTAAGGAAACCCTCGAGAACGAGGCGCTGAACGCCCGCCTTGCGGAAGAAACGGTAGACGTAACGCTGCCGCCCGCGCCCCTGGCAAAGGGCCGTAAGCATCCCATCACGCAAGTATTCGAAGAAGTCGAAGCCATCTTCGCCGATATGGGGTTTGAAACCCGCGAAGGGCCGGACATTGAAGATGATTTTCATAACTTCACGGCGCTGAACTTCCCCCCAGGCCACCCCGCGCGGGAAATCCACGACACTTTCTTTTTTGAGGAAAAAGAGAATGGTGAGCGCATGGTCCTGCGCACCCACACGTCGCCGGTACAAGTCCGTACCATGATGAATGAGAAACCGCCTATTCGCATTATTGCGCCCGGTCGGACCTTTCGTTGCGACAGCGATCAGACCCATACGCCAATGTTCCACCAGGTGGAGGGTCTTGTCATCGACAAGGGCACCCATATGGGCCACCTCAAAGGCACGTTAGAGGCCTTCATCAAAGCCTTCTTTGAAGCGGATGAGCTTAAAACTCGATTCCGTCCCCACTTCTTTCCGTTCACAGAGCCCTCTGCCGAAATGGATGTCGGTTATGAGAGGGTCGATGGCGGCCTGAAGATCGGCACCGGGGACAAATGGATGGAGATTCTCGGTTGCGGCATGGTGCATCCCAATGTGCTCAAAAATTGCGGCCTTGATCCAGACGAATATCAAGGGTTCGCCTTTGGCATGGGCGTCGACCGTCTTGCCATGCTGAAATATGGCATCCCCGATCTCAGGGATTTCTTTGCCGCCGACACGCGCTGGCTTGAGCATTATGGATTTGCCGGATGACCGACAGTCCGCATCCTAATTCTACCCCTCGGGGCACCCTCGCCACCCGGACCCTTACGATGCCCGCCGACGCCAATGGCGCCGGGGACATCTTTGGCGGCTGGGTGATGAGCCAAATGGATATTGCTGGGTCCATGGGGGCCGTAGACTATGCCCAAACCCGAGTAGTGACCGTTGCGGTAGACTCCATGCATTTCGTCAAGCCGGTCAAAATAAGCGATATTGTCTGCTGTTACACGGATATTGTCCGGGTGGGGCGGACATCTATCACGGTACACGTAGAAGCTTGGGTTTTACGCAAAATGCGCGGCGAAAGGGAAAAAGTGACGGAGGCGGATTTCACCTTCGTATCCCTCAGCCAGCATGGCGTCCCCCAACCCATCAACCATCCTCCCTCCTCTCCTTTTAAGCCTGAAAGCGACTAGCCATGAAGTTCTCTATCTCCTGGCTCAAAAAGCACCTCGATACCTCGGCCAGTCTCGATGAGATCGTCGAGACCATGATCAAAATCGGCCTCGAGGTGGAAGAGGTTATCGATCCCGCCGCCACGCTCGCCGCCATCTCCGTCGGCCATGTCACCCACGCTGAACAGCATCCGGATGCAGATAAACTCCGTGTTTGCCGCGTGGATACGAAAGAGGGCGAGCAGCAAATCGTCTGCGGTGCGCCCAATGCGCGGGAGGGGATCAAGGTCGCCTTTGCGCCGGTAGGCACTTACATTCCCGGTATTGATGTCACCCTCTCCAAAGCCAAAATCCGCGGGGTCGAAAGCTTTGGCATGATGTGTTCCGCCCGGGAATTAGAGCTGGGTGAAGACCATGATGGCATTATTGAGTTGCCGGAGAATGCAGCTGTCGGCACCTCGATTGTCGATGTCCTCGACCTTGACGATCCGATCATTGACTTTGAAGTGACGCCCAACCGTCCGGACACAAATGGCATTGATGGCATCGCCCGAGATCTCGCCGCCGCGGGGCTCGGAACGCTTGTCACATCTGAAACCAAGGCGGTTGAAGGCACTTTTGACCAACCCATCTCTGTAGAAATTGATGACCAAGAGGCGTGCCCGGCCTTTGGTGCGCGGCTCATCCGGGGGGTGAAGAATGGCCCCTCTCCCGAGTGGATGCAGGAGGCGCTACGCGCCATCGGCTTAAGGCCCATTAATGCCCTTGTCGATGTCACCAACTATCTTTCTTACGACCGCGCACGACCCTTACACGTTTATGATGTCAGTAAGCTGAACGGCACCATCCGCGCTCGCCTTGGTAAAACCGGGGAAAGCTTCCTAGCGCTTGATGGCAAAGAATATTCTGTCGATGAGACGATGTGCGTTATTGCCGATGACGCCCAGGTGCTGGGCCTTGGCGGTATCATGGGGGGTGAAAGTTCAGGCAGTACCGAGGATACCACGGACGTTCTTATCGAATGCGCCTTGTTTGACCCCTTGCGCACAGCCCGCACCGGCCGAAAAACCGGTATTGTCTCCGACGCCCGTTACCGGTTTGAACGCGGCGTAGACCCCGCCTCGGTCATACCCGGCATCGAGCTAGCGACCCAGCTGATCCTCGACGCTTGTGGCGGAGAACCAAGCAATGTGAGCGTGGCTGGCACCATTCCGACACCGGAGAAAGTCATCGACTTTCCACCCAGTGAAGTCGAACGCCTCACCGGCATGGATATTCCCGATGGCGAAAAAGAGGCGATCCTCACCGCGTTAGGGTTCGAGGTCACCCGCGGTGGCACCTGGTCCGTGACCGCCCCCACGGCACGCCCCGATATTGAGGGCAAAGCCGACCTTGTGGAGGAGATCGCTCGGATCCACGGGCTTGACCATCTGCCCACCGACGCGCTGCCCATCGACGCCGACCAATCAAAACCTGGCCCCAGTGTGGCAAAGCGCCAGCAACGGACAGCCTCCGCCGCCCTTCGCCATGCAGGTTACCAGGAGTGTGTCACCTGGGCCTTTTGTGATGAGCTGGTGGCCGCCCTTTTTGACGGAGCGGATGCCCCCAAGCTCTCAAATCCCATTTCCTCCGACCTCGGCATCATGCGCCCAAGCGCCTTGCCCAACCTTGTGGCAGCCATAGGCCGAAATACGGCCCGGGGTGCCACCCACGCTCGATTGTTTGAAGTTGGCGGGCGGTATGAGAATGATACGCCCACGGGGCAGAAGACGGTTCTATCTGCCGTGGCCTATGGTGCCCTGCCCAAAAGTTGGCAGCGGGACAGCACGGCGCCGAGCGTTTTTGATGCCAAAGCTGTGGCTCTCAGCGCGTTGGAGGCCGCTGGCGTTGCCGTTCAAAATTTGACGAGTTTTGCAACGGGGCCAGATTATTACCACCCCGGTCGCAAGGGCGCGTTGGGCCTTGGGCCAAAGAAAATCCTCGCGCAGTTCGGCGAAATCCATCCGGGAGTCCTCAAAAAAATGGATGTCCCTGGGCCCATTGCGGCCTGTGAAATCTTCTTTGACGCGATCCCCGCCCCGCGGGCGAAGGCGGGCAAAACCAAAGCGCCGCTTCACCTGTCAAACCTCATGCCCCTCACCCGGGACTTTGCCTTTGTGGTGGACAGGGATAAAGGCGCCGAGGCGCTTCTCAAAGCTGTGCGCGGCGCAGAAAAAACACTGATTACAGATGTTCGGCTGTTTGACGTTTATGAAGGGGAAGGGATGGCGGAAGGCAAAAAATCCCTTGCCGTTGAGGTCACCCTTCAACCCCAGGAAAAAACTCTGACCGATGAAGAGATTGAGGCGGTGTCTGCCCGCATTATCGCTCAAGCAGAGATAGCCGTGGGCGCGACCTTGCGGGCGGGGTAGAGTTTCTACCCAATCCCTCCACTCGCTTTCCCGCGGCGAAGACCGCGGGGGAGCGGATACTTATTCTTCTCTGTCGCTGACTCTCGCCCGCACTTTATCTGCGACGGCCTGTGCCGATCCCGCAGATGGTACCCGCCGAGCGGATAGAATATCGCCATCCTCTTTGATCGCGAACCAGCCTTTGCGCGCCTCACCGGCTCGCTCCACATTGCTGGCGTACCAATAGGCGATCACCGCAAAGGCGGTCAGGAGAATAATGAAGGCAAATCCGCTCATGCGATGTCTCCTTAGCAGCACATTATCTTGCGCATTCTGACACAATCCATGCAAGATCCATGCAAATAAGTGGAGATCCCTTGCATGTATAAAGATCGTTGGGCCCTAGTGACAGGCGCATCGGCCGGGATTGGTGAGGCCTATGCCAACGCCCTCATGGAGAAAGGCGCCAACCTCATCCTCGTGGCACGGCGGGAGGATCGCCTTAAAGCGCTAGCGGAGAGCGTCGAGGCCAAAGGCCAGAGGGCGCTCATCGTGCCCACCGATCTCAGCGATCCGGGCGCGCCAGAGACAATTATGGCGCAGGTCAACGCCGCGGGGGTGCCCGTCGACATTCTAGTGAATAATGCAGGATATGGCTTGCCCGGCACCTATTCAGAAACGACGTGGAAGGATCAACAGGACTTTATCCAAGTCATGGTTACGGCCTACGCGCAACTGACCCATCTCGCTCTTGGGCCGATGAGGGAGCGGGGGTGGGGCCGGATCATTAATGTCGCAAGCCTGGCCGGTCTTATCCCCGCGGGCGCTAACTATACGCTCTATGGCGCCAGCAAAGCATTCGTTATCGCCATGACCCAATCCGTCGCCGCCGAATGCCGCGGTACAGACATTAAGGCGTCCGCATGTTGCCCGGGCTTTACCTATTCAGAGTTTCACGATGTCACCGAGACCAGGGAGGTCGTGAATAAGCTACCAAAATATGCCTTTATGGAAGCCGGCCCCGTCGCCGAACTCTCGCTAAGGGCCGTTGAAAAGGGGCATACGACCTATGTCCCCGGCGGGTTCAACAAATTTATCGCTGCCCTTTTACGATTGCTACCTCTTTCGATAGCGGAGCGCCTGGTCGATCGTCATTCCGGCTGGAAATAAGCCGTTCGATCAACTCAGCTCGTCTTCGTCCGGTTCATCCTCGGGGAGAACGACTTCGACCTGTCCACCAACAAGGTCGACCTGCGGGACGGCTTCTTTGGTAAAGGGGACGAGGACCACGCCTTTATGGTCAGGCACATCCATGAGTTCCAGAATGTCGCCGGCCCCATAATTAACGACCGCCTTCACGGACCCCGCGGGAGCACCCCTTTCATCGACGGCCTTCAGACCCACCAAATCATCAAGATAGAACTCATCATCATCTGTAGACGGTAGAACACTACGGGGAATATGAAGAAGAGCGCCCTTGAAAACGTCGCAATCCTCTCGGGAGGCCACTTCGGGCGCCGTCGCAACGAATAAGGTCTCTTTTGCTTCACGCACAAGGGTTGGGGTGAGTGTTAGGCCGCCTTTTGTCTTAAGCGGCCCATAGGTGAACAGGGAGGAAGGATCCTCCGTATAAGAGCGCAGCTTAAACTCGCCGCGCACGCCGTGGGGGCCAGCGAACTGGCCCACCACCACCATTTTGGGTTTTGGATCAGAAGACGATCCCATTGCCAAACAGCCTTATTCGGCTGCCTCTTCGGCGGGTGCTTCCGCAGGCGCTTCCTCTGCAGGTGCCGCAGCAGCCTCAGCGGCAGCTTCCTCTTTCGCTTTTTTCTCTTCAATACGCTCAAGAGCTTTGGCACCCGGCTTGCCCTTGTTGGGGTTGTTGCCGTGCTGCCATTTCACAAGATCGATGGCGCTTAAGAAGCGGGCGACCCGGTCGGTGGGTTGCGCGCCGCGGTCAAGCCAATGCTTGGCGCGTTCAGCGTCAATCTGTACCCGCTTTTCATCATCCTTCGCCAGGAGAGGATTATAGCGACCAATTTTCTCAATGAACCGACCATCGCGGGGCATCCGGGCGTCGGCCACCACAATTGAATAATAAGGACGCTTTTTTGCGCCACCCCGGGCCAAACGAAGTTTAAGAGCCATTTGTCTGTCTACTTTCTTTCAATCAGTTTCGGCGTCGATGACCACATCGCCGCCATAGGTTTTTCCATCTTCTGTACACTGCCGGTAGACGGCCTCATCGGCCCGTCTGACAGCAAACTCGGCTTCCCGCCGGTCCAGAGGCGTCGCCTCCGGGGGGAGCTTCACAAAGAAACTCACTTCCGCGGTCCCGTCATCGCGGGTGCGGATAAGGCTTGTCAGTGGCAAATCGCCATTGAACAGCGCCTTAAGCTCTGTGGCCCCTCCTCGCTCACGCAAAGAGGTGGTCACCGCGAACCCTTCTTCCGTCAACAGCGCGTCTCGCGCGCAAATGGGGGAGATAGGTTCTTGTAAATAATTCATGGAACTGACGATGCGGTCAGCAGATGGAGAAGAACACGCCTTCACCCCCCCGCACGCCACGAGGATCGCAAACCCTAATGGTGCGAACCGAGCCCTCATTTCTTTTTCGGCCCTCCCAACCCGGGGAGTGTACTACCCCCAAGACCTGGGAGGCCACCGCCTGCACCGGGGCCACCAAGACCTGGTAAGCCGCCAGCGCCCGGAGCCCCCATGCCAGGGGGAAGACCTTGGGGCATGCCCCCTCCGCCGCCAGGCATCCCGCCGCCCAGCATATTAGCAAGGTTTGCAGCCATGCCGCGCTTTCCGCCCTTACCCATTTTCTTCATCATGGTGGCCATGCCTTGGTGGGCTTTCAGGAGCTTATTTACATCCTGCACCTGCACCCCGGCCCCCGCGGCCACCCGCCGTTTGCGCGAGGCGTTCATGACCTTCGGATTGGTGCGCTCCTTTTTGGTCATGGAACTGATGATGGCTTCCTGTCGGCGGATCTCTTTGTCGTCAAAGCCGCCTGCGGCCTCTACCGCACCCTTCAT
>ERZ1740067.551-NODE-551-length-29548-cov-6.685722_pt1 | contig 29548 bp, 26 predicted proteins | sample MGYA00581736_ERZ1740067 | MGnify/ENA primary metagenome ERZ1740067 (study PRJEB43018, sample SAMN04849236) | marine metagenome | isolation source: floating plastic debris | place: Pacific Ocean | collected 2008-08-27 | study: EMG produced TPA metagenomics assembly... | reverse complement strand
CGGCGGTGTGGAGCTGGCCGGACTCGATGCGGATTGCGCGCACGCGGCGGGTACTCCCGGTGTTGGCGGAGGGGGGCGGAGGGCTGTTGGTTTGTGTGTGTCGGCCGATTGGTCGTTGCGGGATGAAGCGCAGCGTGGTGCGGCTGGCGATCAGCCTTCGGTGCCGAACGCTTGGACGGGCGGCAGGCCGCCGGGCGTGGACTCGGGCTCGTTGGGAGGTCCGGGAACGAAGGGAAGGTACTCGACGAACTTCTTGTCGCGTTGGAAGACCGGGTAGGTGTAGGGCCGGCGGGCGGCGAAGGGGTCGTCGACCGAGTCGTACCAGTCGAGCCAGTCGCGGCGGTCGAAGGCGAAGTCTTGGCCTGTGAGCGTTGAGAGCGCCCGGCGGGTGCTGAGGTTGACCGCGAGGGAGCGGTCGGCGAGGGAGCCAATCAGCGCCTCGACCACGCGGGACTCGGCGTACTGGCCGAGCGCGTCGGCGGCGCGGGCGCGGACCTCGGGGTCTGCCTCGGCGGGCACGTCGGGCCGCTCGAGATCGGGCTCGCGCGATGCGATGAGCAGGTCGTCGACGGCGATGGGGTTGTGCAGGCGCTGGAGGGCGCGGGCTGCCTCGCGGCGGACGAACTCGTCGTCGTCGCCGAGGCGGGTGAGGATTTGGTTGACGTGGTCGGGGTCGCCGTGGTTTGCGAGCCCGCGGGCGGCGGCGGCGCGGACGTTGGAGTCGGGGTCGTCGATGTGGTCCTCGTAGAGCTCGACGTAGACGGGCTCGCCGCCGAAGGTGGCGTTGGCGAGGAGGAGGGTGCCTCGGTAGCGGAGGTCGGGGTTGTAGGGGTTGGTCGCCCAGGTCGCCGCTTCGGTGGGTGTGGGCGGGCTGAAGGCGGCGAGGAGGCTGTCGGAGCCGCGGGCACCCTCAAGCGTGTCGCACGCGGAGAAGGTGCCGAGCAGTGTGAGCAGTGCGGCACAATTTGTGACGCGGGAGGCGGCGCGAGAAGTTGTTGCGGACGTGGACATCTCAACCAAGTGTAGTGCGAGCGGGCCTATGCCGGGATGCGAGTTGCAGGCGTGACGGGGTAGGCTCGACACATGCGCGATGTGGACTCCAAGGCGGCTGTTCTGTTGGTCGTGGTTGCGGCGGGCGTGCTTGCGGCCGGCTTGACCGGTTGCGGGTCGGCGACGCCGACGGCACCGCCCGCGGTGCTGATCGCCGAGCCGGACGATGGCGGCGCGGACACGGTTGCGAGCCTGGCGATTTATCCCGCGGGGCCGATCGTGTTCCGCGGCGTGCGATTCGACGAGCGCGAGCCGGGTACAGCGGGTGTTGCGATCGAGCTGCGTCGGAGTGCGGATGACGACCGAGGGGAATTCACCGACACGCTGGTGGTGCTTGATCATGTTGCTGCCGACGTAGTCGATGCCGAGGACGGACGGCTTGTTCGGACCAATCGCTTCCGGCGCGATGTGGGCGGCGCGGTGGTGTTGCTCGCGACGACGAATCACGAGCGGACGTCGACGGCGATGTATGAGCCGTCGCTTGTTGGAGCAGGACCCACGGGCGTGGATGGCGACGGGGTTGCGACCACAAGCGACGTTTCGATCGATGGCGCGAGCGCGGGAGAGGCGGAGATGCGCGTGGTGTATGTGGGGGACGAGATGGTTGAGGTAGGCGGTGAGCTGGTGCGCGCCGCTCGGCTTGAGACGACGTTTGTGTTTAGGCCGAGGCCCGCGGTGCGCGTGGAGCGGAGCTTCGTGCGGTGGATCGGGGCTGTGGATGCAGGTCCAGCGCGCACGGTGCGAGAGCGCACGCACGAGGTGATCCGCGCCGGGCCGATCACGGTGAGCGAGCGGCGATTTGTTGATGTCTGGGAGTGACGCGGGCGTTTGGGTCCAGCGGCGCGGTTAGCCGCCGATCGACTGCGTGGGCGGGCGCATCGACACAGGTGGGCTGAGCAGTTCGTTCAGGATGATCGCGCGGCGGAGGGACTCGCGGTTTCGCATGTCTTGGGCGAGCGTGGTCGCGGCGAGTGGGGCGACGACGCGGGCGACGACTTGTGGGCCCGCGAGGCGGCTGCGGCGGGGGGCGTCCTTCGCTTGCTCACCCCGGCGGACGGCGGCTTCGTTGGCAAGGTCAAACGCGTCGCTGGCGGCATCGGCGGCGAGTTGGAGATCGCGGGCGGTCTGCTTGCGCGGCGACATGTTCTCGGAACGCGCACGCGATTGGTTGGCCCGGGGCGACTGGGCTGCACGCTGCGTTCGGCTCGGGAGATTCCTCGGGCCCTGCTCGGGCTGGACGGGGACATCGATGGGCCTGGCGGTGCGGCGTGCGGTCGGGGCTGGAGGCGTTGGTGTTGGGGCGAGCCTGGGGGGGGCGGGGGTTGCGGTGCCGGTGGATGCGGTGGCGGTGCTGCCGGCCGTGCGGCGCTGGGCCTGCTGGCGTCGGCGGAGCTCTTCGAGACGTTGGCGGCGCTGCTCGGCGAGGGCGGCGCGACGCTCGGCTTCGGCTTGGGCGGCGGCAGCGGCGGCGGTTTCTTCGGCGTCGGGCTCTGCGGTGCGGCCGGTGCGGAGGGCTTCTTGCTGGACGCGGAGGCGCTGCTGCTGGACCTCGCGCTTGGCTCTGATCTCGTTGAGCTGGCGGATGACCCAGCCGAAGACGCTCATGCCCACGAAGAGGGCGACGATCGCGAATTGGATCCAGTTCTGGCTATTCATGCGTGGGTCATCATACGGACGGGGCTCTGGCGAGTGGAGCGAGCACCGTGCCGACCTCGGGCTCGGGCAGGGGGAGCTCGGCGTACTGGACGTTGAAGACGCGGGTGAGCACGTCGGGGACGAGTGTGTTTTCGACGGGGCCGGCTGCGGCGATTCGGCCGGTGGCGTCGAGCACGAGGGCGTCATCGGCGATTCGGCGGGCGGCGGCCAGGTCGTGCATGACCAGGCCCACGGCGACCCCTCGGGCGGCGAGGTCACGCGTGAGGGCGTGGGCTGCGAGGGCGTGCTCGGGGTCGAGGGCGCTGGTGGGCTCGTCGCCGAGCAGGACACGGTTCGGGAGCGGTTCTTGCGACGCGGCTGAGATTGGCAGGGCGTCGATCTGGAGGAGGGCGCGGGCCCAGGCGACGCGTTGCTGTTGGCCCGCGGAGAGCTCGTCGAATCGGCGGTCGGCACGATCCGCGAGGTCCACGGCCGCGAGAGCGGCGAGGGCGGCGGGTCTTGGGACGCCCGGGCGGGCCATCGCGACGAAGTCGGCGGCTGCGAAGCCGAGGGCGATGTTCGGCTGGCGGGGGATGTAGGCGAGGCGGCGGGCCCGCTCGGCGGCCGGCCAAGCAGAGATCGGCTTGCTGGCGAGGGTGACGTTGCCCGACTGGGGCGTGAGCTGGCCGAGCAGGCCTCGCAGGAGGGTGGTTTTGCCCGCGGCATTCGGGCCCGCGATGACCAGCACCCGGCCGGGCGTGAGCGCGACGGAGATATCTGTGAGAACGGACGGCGCGTTTCGATAGCCCAGCGTGAGGCGATCGGCCGCGAGGATGGGGCTCGGCTGTGTGGCGGGGCTTGCGGTCACGGGCGTAAGGGTATCGGTGGCGTGGGGCGGGTCGTCGGGGACTGGGTCGTGGTCCGGGGCTGTGGTGGCCGATAGGCTCGTGTTGCTGGCGATTCGGCCGGTGCTGGAAGGGTGCGTGTATGTCGAGCAATGGTTCGGATCAGGCGGCGGGACACGCTGGCTCGGGATTAGACAGTGGATCGGGGCCGATCGCGGTTGCCGGGGCGACGGGTTTCGTCGGCTCGCACGTGGTCGCGGCGCTGCTCGGGCGTGGGCACGCGGTCCGCGCGCTGGTGCGCGACGCGAGCAAGGCGGTGAAGATTCTCGGGTCGCACGAGCATCTCGAGATTCGGACGGTGACCAGCCTGTCGCCGGCCGGGCTGGGCACGAAATCGCGGCGGCTTGATCCGCACAGCGGGCGACTCCGGATGGATGGCCCGACGACCGACGCGAACCCGCTGGAGGGCTGCTCGGCGTGCGTGAACTGCGTGGGCATCATCCGCGAGGCACCCGGTGGGCAGACCTTTGACCGCGTGCACGTACAGGTCGTTGAGGCTCTGTTGCAGGCGTGCGAGCATGCGCGTGTTGGCCGGTTCGTGCAGATCTCGGCGACGGGTGTGAGCCCGGAGGGGCCGAGCGAGTATCAGACGAGCAAGTACGAGGCTGAGGTGATGATCCGCGCGAGCGGGCTGGACTGGACGATCTTCCGCCCGGGGCTGATTCATGGCGTGGGTTCGGAGTTCATCGAGATGGCGTCGGCGTGGAGCCGGGCGAAGGCGGTGCCGTTTGTGATGCTGCCGTACTTCACGCGGTTTGCCGAGGGCAAGGTGCTGACGACCGAGGCGGCGGAGATGGAGCCGGTGCACGTGGAGGACGTGGCGGGCGCGGTGGCCTCGTCGATCGAGCGGGACGGGTCGATCGGTGAGGTGTATCTGCTGACCGGCCCGGAGCGGCTGGACTGGCCGACGATGCTGCAGACGATCCGCGACGCGGTGCCGGGCGGGAAGCCGTGGATGCCGACGGTGGGCGTGCCGGGCAAGATCGCCGCGCTCCAAGCGAAGGGTGCGGCGATCATCGGTCTTCGAGACGCATTGCCCTTTGATGAGGGCATGGCGCTGATGGGCAGCGAGGACTCGGTTGCTGATCCGACCAAGGCGCGGGAGCACCTGGGCTTTGAGCCCCGGGCGTTCTCGGCGTCGCTGGCGACGTATTCCGAGACGGTCTAGGCGCACGGTCTCGCGGGGCGGGGCGGGGGCCCGGATCGTCTACAGTGAGGGTGCGGCCGCCGCGTGGTGCGGGACCGGCTGCGACTCCCGTTGCCCTATGACGATTGGCGTTCCATGCCCTTGAAGTACGAGAAGCGCTTGATTGCGCACCTTTCCCACGACAACTACGAGCCGGTGCGTGTGCACGAGCTTGGCAAGGAGCTGCGCGTCGAGGACGCGGCGGACTTTGCCACGGCGGTGGACAAGCTGGCCGAGCAGGGGCGCGTGTCTGTCGATTCCTCGGGCAAGGTCCGGCTGCCCTCGGTGGGCGAGTTGCAGGCGCCGATCTTCGGCAAGTTCAAGGGATCGCTGCGCGGGTTTGGATTCGTGATTCTCGAGACGCCCGCGAAGGAGGGGGATGTCTTCATCCCGCCGGACTCGACGGGCGGGGCGCTCACGGGCGACCGCGTGCGGATCGACGTCCAGCGTGATCGCAGGCCCGGGCCGGATGGCGGCGCGCGGTTCACGGGGTACGTCGCGGAGGTTGTCGAGCGAAAGCGGGCGATCTTCACGGGTGATGTCTTCAAGCGCGGCGAGTACTGGATGGTCCAGCCCGATGGGCGCGAGATGGCCGACCCGATCGTGGTGCGCGACGCCGAGGCGAAGAACGTGCGCGAGGGGCTGAAGGTCGCGGTGCAGGTCACCGAGTACCCGGATGGCGACATGCTTGCTGAGGGCGTGGTGCTCAAGGTGCTGGGCGAGGCGGGCGAGCCCGAGGTCGAGACGGCTGCGGTCATCGCGATGTACGACCTGCCGGGCGAGTTCGAGGAACAGCTCTACGAGGACGCGCTCGAGCTGAGCAAGCGGTTCGATGCGGACATGGAGCGCTTCGAGAAGGAGGGGCCGAGCGCGCTGCCGGATCGGCTCGATTACACGGGCGAGTTTGTGCTGACGATCGACCCGCCGGACGCGAAGGATTACGACGACGCGATCAGCATCCGCAAGACCAAGTCGGGCTGGGAGCTGGCGGTGCACATCGCCGATGTTGGCCACTTCATCCGGCCCGGGAGCGGCTTGGACGTCGAGGCGAAGGAGCGCGGCAACAGCACGTACCTGCCGAGGCTTGTGATTCCGATGCTGCCCGAGACGCTCAGCAACGGCATCTGCTCGTTGCAGGAGGGCGTGCTGCGGTTTTCCAAGAGCGCGTTCATGGCGTACGACTCGCACGGCAACTGCACGGCGCGGGGCGTGGGCTCGACGATCATCAAGAGCCGGAAGCGGCTGACGTATCTTGAGGCGCAGGCGCTGATGGATGGGGATGTCGAGGAGGCGAAGAAGCACGCGAAGACCGAGCCGGACTACAGCGAGGAGCTGATCGACGCGCTGCACCAGATGAACGATCTGGCGCGCACGATCGAGGCGCGTCGTATTCGCGATGGCATGATCACGCTCGATCTGCCCGAGTGCGTGCTGCTCTTCGATGAGGAGGGACGCGTGGTCGATGCGGAACGCGAGGACGACGCGTACACGCACAAGCTCATCGAGATGTTCATGGTCGAGGCGAACGAGACGGCGGCGCGAGTGTTTGCCGATCTCGCTGTGCCGTTGCTTCGCCGGACGCACCCCGAGCCGACGCCGGGCGACAGTGACAACCTGCGCAAGGCGGCGACGGTCGCGGGCTTCAAGATTCCCGCCAACCCGACGCGCGAGGAGCTGCAGGGGTTGCTCAACGCGACACGCGGCACGAACGCGGCGCGGGCGGTGCACATGGCGGTGCTGCGGACGCTGACCAAGGCCGAGTATTCGCCGGCTCTGGTCGGGCACTTTGCGCTGGCGAGCACGGCCTACGCGCACTTCACCAGCCCGATCCGGCGATACCCGGACCTGACGGTGCACTGGGCGCTCGAGGCATACTTCGAGCGCACGAACAACGGCACGGAGCGGCCCAAGGGCGAGGGCGAGAAGAAGAAGCTCGGCGAGTCGCTGCGCGATGCGCTGCCCGACGAGGGCGAGCTCGTGGATGTGGGTCGGCACTGCTCGGGCACGGAGGAGCGGAGCACCGCGGCCGAGCGTGATTTGCGGCAATTCCTGGTGTTGCAGTTGCTTGAGAACCACATCGGCGAGGACTTCCCGGCAGTGGTCACGGGTGTGACGCCGCGCGGCATCTTCGTGCAGATCGACAAGTATCTGGCGGACGGCATGGTCGCGGCGAGCGACTTGCCGGGCGACACGACGCGCGACGCGAGGCCGCCGCGTTGGCAGATCGATAAGAAGACGGGCGCGCTCGTGGACGCGAACTCGGGGCGTTCATTCAAGATGGGCGACCTCGTGACCGTGCGTGTGTCGCAGATTGATCTCTCGAAGCGGCAGATGGACCTTGTGATCGCCGACGGTGCGAGCCGGGCGGCGGGCAAGGCGAAGCCGGTCGACAACCTCAAGCTCGGCGGCGGGCCGGGCTATGGCGGGCTCGGCGGGGGCAAGGGCGACGGCTTCGGGAAGACCGGCTCGACGAAGCGCAGCCAGCGGTCGAAGAGCCGCGATCGGCGCAAGACGGACTACCGCGACGATCGGAAGAACAAGGGGAAGAAGTGATGATACTCGCTGGCGTTGCGTGCGCGATTGGTGCTGTGTGGCTTGTCGGCTGCGCGAGCGATGAGGCGGCGGTTGACTCCGCGTCGAGCATAAGCGCGGCGAGTGAGATCGATCGTTTGCAGTCGGTGATGGTCGGGCACTTCACGTCGGCGGATCAGGCGCGAGTCGACGAGGCGTACTTCGATGTGACGCTGCACATGGTGCCGATTTGGCCTGAGCACTCGACCGACGCGGTGCGGTGGTTGTATGTCGAGCAGGCGATCACGGCGGCGGCGGATCGGCCGTACCGCCAGCGTGTGTATCGGCTCAGCGACGAGGGGCTTGCGCTCGTGTCGGCGGTGTATGAGCTGCCAGGCGATGCGCAGCAGTACGCGGGGGCGTGGCGCGACCTTGGGCTGCTCGCGGGCATTGGGCCCGATGATCTGGTCGAGCGCGCGGGGTGCGCGATCACGCTGATCGAGGGTGTGGATGGCTCGTATGTCGGCTCGACGAACGAGGCCGATTGCAAGAGCACGCTGCGTGGCGCGACATACGCGACGAGCCGGGTGACGATTCACGATGGCGTCGTTGAATCGTGGGATCAGGGCTTTGATGCCGCGGGCGAGCAGGTGTGGGGCGCAGAGAAGGGCCCGTACGTGTTTCGCCGGGTGGACTGAGCGCGAGCGTTTCGCTTTAGAAGGGTTCCCACGGGAAGCCGGCGGGCATGATATTGGGGCGGTCGTTGAGCCAGCCGGTGAGCCATTCGGCGGCGTCGATGAGACGCGGGCCGGGGCGGTTGAACATCTGGTTGCCGTCGACGAGGGCGACGCGGCCGGCGCGCACGGCGGGGAGGTCTTGCCACCAGGGTTGCGTGGCGAGGTCGGCTTGCGCGGCATCGCGGGTTTGCGCGAGCGTGAGACCGCAGGGGCTGATGATGATTGCTTCGGGTGCCGAGGCGATGAGTTGGCCGGGTGTGGCGGTGATCGATGGGCCCGCGACGCGCTGGGTTTGCTGCATGCCGGTGGCGGTGCCGGTGTTGTCGCGGGGCGTTGCGGGGTTGAGCGGGTGGGTTGCGCCGGCGCGGTCGATGAGTTGGGGCGTCCAGTGGCCGCCGACGAAGATGGGATTGGTCCATTCGATGAAGGCGACGCGTGGGCCTTCGGTATATGCGTTGACGTGTTCCTGGGCGTGGTAGAGGCGTTCGCGGAGTTGCACGACGGCGCGCTCGGCGTGGTCGTGGCGGTTGATTGCGGTGCCGACGCGGAGGATGTCGTCGAGCACGTCTTCGAGGGTGAGGGGATTGAGGGCGAGCATGTCGGGCCGGCGGCCGAGGCGCTGGGCGACGCGGTCGAGCGCGGCGGCGACCGATTCGACGTCGATCGAGCACACGGAGCACAGACTCTGGGTGATGACCAGGTCGGGCTCGAGGGCGGCGAGTGCATCGACGTCGAGGTCGTAGCGCGAGTCGCCGGCTTCGAGCGATGCGCGGCCGGCGGTGTCGATCGCGGCCGAGTCTTGGCCCGCCGCTGGCGCGAACTCGGTGCGGGCCTTGGTGAGCACCGTGGCGTGGGCGGCCGAGGGCGGGAAGTCGCACTCGTGCGAGCGTCCGAGAAGGTCGGCCTCGGCACCGAGCAGGGCGACGATCTCGGTGGCGGATGGGATCAGGCTGACGATGCGCACGGGCGGGGGCCTCGGAACGGGTTGGGGTAAGGCGGGTCGGGCGGTTGCGTGGGGGTTGCGTTGTGGGCGGAGCCTGCGGCGATCTCGCCGGGTATATAGGGTACGCGCAGGCGTTGTGCCTGCGGCGGTGCTGGTCTTGCCCTGCTCTTGTTCATGCTGCCGCCCGTGTGCCGATGGATTGGCACGCAACTGGTTCTTGGAGGTCGCTGCTGTGCCGATTCGGAAATTGATGTGCTTGCCCGCGATCTCGCTGCTGCTGGCCGTGAACTTTGGCGTGGCGGTCGTTGGGGCCGCAGAGGCGCAGGCGCGGGTCATGCTTGCGCAGCCCTCGGAAACGGGCGGGCAAGATGCGGAGGAAGCACAGCGGCGTCGCGAGGCGCTGCTCGAACGACGCCGGCAAGCCCAGGAGCAGTTTGAGGAGCAGGCTGAGGAGCGCCGGCAACGGCTGGCGGACCTTGAGGGCGAGGAACAAGTTGAGGACGACGGCACGGAGCCGGGCACGATCACGCTCGCCGCGTTTAGCGAACCCATTGAGCTTGAGAATCTGATCGAGCTTGTCGCGATGACGCTTGGGATCGAGATCTCGGTGAAGGGCGCGGTGACCGGGTCGGTGGTGTTCAACTCGCCCCAGGAGATGCCCGAGAGCCGGCTGCTTGGTTTTCTCGAGGCGCTGCTCGAGCAGCACGGGTACGCGATCTATCTCGATCCCGAGGGCTTTTACGTTGTGACGCCCGCGTCGGAGCTTGGTGTCGCGTCGTTCGGCGAGTTCGGGACAACGCGGATTATCTCGACGCCCAACGTGAAGCCGACGGGGTTGCAGGCGGCACTCGATGCGCAGTTTGGCGGCGGGCAGGGTCGGCTCGCGGCGCAGCAGGGCGGCGGGATTCGGCTGAGCTATGTGGACGAGTTGAGCGTGATCGTGGCGACGGGCAGTCCGCGGAAGATCCGGCAGGTCGAGCAGATGGTCGACGCGCTACTGAGCCGATATTCGGCGCAAGACCTCTTTATCATCGAGCTCGAGCACGTCGCCGCGCCCGCGGCGCGGCAACGGCTTGTGGACTTGTTTGGCAGCACCTCGGGCGGGGTGCGGGTGCCGCAGCGGAACGCGGAGAACGTTGCGCTGGGATCGAGCGACTCGCTCGACAACCTGGCTGCGCGTCTGACGGCCGATCCCGCGAGCAACGCGCTGGTGTTTCGCGGGCTCGCGGAAGAGGTCGCGGAGGTTGAATCGCTCATGCGGCTGATCGATCGGCCGACGAGCCTCGTGCCGCGTCGATACTTCGCGGGCATGGCGGCGGCGCAGATCGCCGACATCGCCTCGCAGCGCGGGCTCGGCGAGGTGATCACGCTGCAGGATGGCTCACAGAACGCGAGCGACCGCAGCGTGAACCTGCGGCAGATCAACGCGCAGCAGAACCAGGCGCTGGGCAACCAGGCGACGCCGATCTCGGGCGGATCGGCGATGGTGGTCGATGTGCGTGGCGGGACAATCATCTACTACGGCACCGAGGCGCAGCAGACGCAGCTCGCGACGCTGATCGACGAGCTCGACACCGAGGCGGAGGTCGTGGTCATCCGCGAGTACCGCCTGCAGCACGCCGACGCGGAGCAGACGGCCGAGCTCTTGAACAACCTCGTGTCGTCGGCACGGCCTACGGGCGAATCGAGCCTGATTCCCGGCGCATCATCGGCGGCGGGCGGCGTGGATGCGCAGCGGTTTGTCGACTCGCAGGCGCTGGGCGATGATCTCGCGCTGAGCGATTCGGACAGCATCTTCGTGATCGCGGATACCGCGAACAACCAGCTGCTGGTGAAAGCGCCGAAGAAGCAGCAGAACGAGTTCGAGCGGCTGATCAACAAGATCGATCGCCGGCGGGCGCAGGTGTATATCGAGGCGACGATCGTGAGTGTCTCGAAGAACGAGGACTTCCGCCTGGCGATCGAGCAGCAGCTCGTGAACGCGGGCGGCTCGGGCGGCCTGATCCAGACGAACTTCGGGCTGACCGCTGCACCGGGTGACGACATCGCCGTGCGGCGAGAAGTGAACCCGTCGCTCGCCGGCCTGACGAGTGCGCTGATCCTGAGCGACCAGATACCGATCGTCATCAACGCGATCCAGACCGATACCGATGCGCGGATCATCAGCCGGCCCCAGATTCTTGTGGATGACAACGAGGAGGCCGAGCTGGTCAGCCTCGAGCAGCAGCCGACGACCGCGCAGAGCACGGGCCAGACGACGGACACGACGTCGTTCGCCGGCTTTGAGGACGCGGGCACGCGGCTGCTCGTGACGCCCTCGATCAGCGAGGGCGGGTACATGCGGCTGAGCTACGAGATCGAGCTCTCGAACTTTGTGGGACAGGGAACGAACGGAATCCCCGCTCCGCGTCAGGAGCGCACGGTTCGCGGCGACTCGGTGACGATTCCTGATGACACCACGATCGTGGTCGGCGGGCTGACGGTTGAAGAAGTTCGGGACACCGTGGTGAAGGTGCCGCTGCTCGGGGACATTCCTCTGGTGGGACTTGCGTTCCGCGACACGCGGAAGTTCAGCAACGACGCGGTGCTCTACATCTTCATCACGCCGAAGATCATGCGTGATCCGAACTTTGCCGATCTGCGGCTTCTCTCGCGTGGGCCTCAGGGTGTCGCGAAGCTTGATCCGCACGTGCCGGATCTCAAGCCCTCCATGATCGAGATTCTGCCCGGCAGCACGGCACCGGGTTCGTTCGAGCCGGTTGATTCTTCTAGCACGCCCATGCCTTCGACACCCGCGCCGACGCCGCGACAGCCGGCGGGCCAGCCGCCTGCGTCGAGCGACCCCAACGCGAGCAATCCGTGGGTTCGCCCCGCGCCGGCGACGACGTGGCCGACCGATCGTCCACCCGAGGAGCTCAGGCCCGCGCGCCAGCCGGTGCCGGGCGGCGGGAGCACGGGCGGCCGATGAAGCTTTTGCCCGGAAAGAATGGCGACTCGGGATCGACGCTCGCGCCCGCGCGGTGCGAGGCGATCGTGCGCGATTGGTCGCGCGTGGCGGCGCTCTTCGGGCCCGAGCTCAAGCTCACGCCGGAGCAAGTTCGGCAGTTCTCGCTTGCGCCCGGCTCGGACGATGAGCCTTGGGACGTGCTGCTCGCGATGCTCGCGCTGGATGAGCACGAGGCGCTCAAGCGTGTTGCGAAGCGGACGGGGCTGCCGTTCGAGCCCGAGCCGCGGCTGACGGATGCGGCGTCGCGTTTCTATGAGCTCGTGCCGCCCGATGTGGCGCGGCAGCATCACGTTGCTGGTCTTGAGATCGAGCAGACCGATGCGGGGCCTTGCGCGATTGTTGCGACCGCGCAGCCCTTGCAGCCGGCGGTGTTTCGCCTGCTCGAAGAGCGGCTGGAGATGCCGATCTCGCTGGTGCTCTCGCCGCGGGCGGGCGTGGCGAACCTGATCAACCGGGGGTACGAGCAGCGCGGCGATTTGGTCACCGAGATCATCGAGGAGCTGCCGCTCGATGAGTCGGCGGTGTCGGCCGCGGCGGGCGCGCTGGGCTCGACCAATGACCTGCTCGCGCTCGCGCGACAGACGCCGGTGATCCGCCTCGTGAACATGATCCTCTTCGAGGCGCTGCGCCGGCGCGCGAGCGATATCCATGTGCATCCGCAGGAGTCGCGGCTTGCGATTCGTTTCCGTATTGATGGCATGCTCGTGGACGCTTTCAGCCCCCCACTCTCGCTGGCGGCGGCGATCTCGAGCAGGCTCAAGGTGATGACCGAGCTCGACATCGCCAATCGGCACAGCCCGCAGGACGGCCAGACGACGGTGCGGCTCGGGCAGAAGAAGGTCGATATTCGCCTCAGCGTGATCCCGACGATCTTCGGCGAGCGGATCGTGCTGCGCTTGCTCGATCAGGAGCAGACCCAGCTCTCGCTCGACGCGTGCGGCATGGCGAGCCACATGCAGAGCACGCTGCTCGAGCTGATCGATCGGCCGACCGGCATGGTGCTCGTGACCGGGCCGACCGGCTCGGGCAAGACGACGACGCTGTACGCGGCGCTCGGGCGTGTGGACCGCGCGAGCCGGAACGTGATGACCATCGAGGACCCGGTCGAGTACCGCCTTGAGGGCATCAGCCAGATGCAGGTGAACGCGAAGCGCAACGTCACCTTCGCGACCGGGCTGCGTGCGTTGCTTCGTCAGGACCCGGACGTGATTCTTGTCGGCGAGATTCGCGACAAGGAAACCGGCGAGCTCGCGGTGCAGGCTGCGCTGACGGGCCACTTTGTGCTCGCGACGCTGCACACGAACGATGCGCCATCGGCGATTCCTCGGCTTGTTGATATCGGCGTTGAGCCGTACTTGGTCACGTCGTCGTTGCAGGCGGTGCTCGCGCAGCGGCTGATGCGGCGTGTGTGCCCGGTGTGCGGCGGCACGGGCATGGTCAACGGGCAGCGGTGCGACGCGTGCGGCGGGTCGGGATATCGCGGTCGGCTCGCGGTGCATGAGCTGCTGGTGATGAACGACGAGCTGCGCACACTCACGGCCCAGCGTGCCGATGCGGTGGCGTTGCGGAACGCGGCCGAGGACGCGGGCTTCCTGTCTATGAAGCACGACGCGGAGGCGAAGCTCGCGCAGGGCCTGACCGATCAGGCCGAGCTGTATCGCGTGCTGCACTAGTTTTTGAGCGGTTTTCTGCGGTTATTGGTCGTGGCAGTTCGCGCAGGCGTCGCAGGTCGGCGCGGGTGTGCGATGGTGTGGCCGTCGTGTCTTGCGTCGCGGCGAGGTCGTGGCAGTGTGTGGGTGGAGCGTGTGCCGCACGCCTCCAACACACACAACAGACCAGACAGGGAACACGCCATGACCACCGCCACCACCGCAGCCGTCCTGCTCGCCGCCGCCTTCACCACCGCCAGCGCCAATGCCTCGGTCGACATGCTCGCCGACCCGCAGGGCAACGGCAACGTCGATGTGCTCATGGGCACCGACGCGACGCAACAAGACGCCAGCTCATGGCGCACGATGGATGATGCTCCCGCGGTGTGGACCGCGTGGAACGGCAAGCGGCTCACCTTCAGCGTGACGCTTCCGGATGACCACAGCTCGGCCGACCAGTACCGCCTCGGCCTGACGGCGATGAACGCCCGCGGCCCGCTGCCCGGCGGCTACGACAGCTTCAACGTCCAGACCAAGGTTGGCGGCCAGAGCGTCGGCACGATGAAGGTCGCCGCCTCGGACACCGACTGGAACACGACCTGGATCGACCTCGGCTCGATCGCCGCTGCGGCCGGCTCGGTGGTCCCCGTGCAGTTCATGTGGACCAACGACAAGTACAAGAAGGGCGTGTACGACGCCAACATCGCCTACGGCGGCGTGCAGATCAGCCGCGTCGGCGAGCCGATCCCCGCCCCCGCTTCGCTCGCCCTTGCCGGTGCTGGCGGCCTGCTCTGCTGCAAGCGTCGCCGCAAGGCCTGAGCCCGCCCCGACCAGCCCCGCCCTTCCGGAATGAAACACGGTCTCTGACGAGACCCCCAAACCCCTCTCTCTGTTCACGGGCCGCCCCTTCCACCTGGGGGCGGCTCGTGTTTTTGACACACGCGGATCACGTGAGGAGGAAGAGCGTCGGCACCAACACGTTGACCGCGAGCGCGCCGCAGGTTGGAAGCACGGCGGCGACGACGAGCGTGAGGGACCAACTCGCATACCACTCCATTCGATCGTTGCTCGGCATGGGTGCACCCGAGACCCACGAGAGCACATGGTCGCGAAGGAACCACACGATCATCACGGGGATAAGCGTTGCAAGAAACACGATGCCGTAGTAGGCAAGGGGTGCCGATCCGGCGACCGAGGTCATCACAAAGGAAAGGAACGTGAAGTTGGGACTTGCGATGATGAGCGTGACGAGCGTCCAATTGAGGTGTCGCAGTAGTCGACGGGCGATGGGCAGGCGCGGGTCGAGCATATGGGCGACTTCCTTCGATGAAAACGCCCGGCCGCACTCGGGGCACTGTGCCTCCGCACGCTGAAAAGCGATACCGCTCAGGTCGTAACGACAGGCCGGGCACCAGAGGTCGGCGGGGAGGCTGGCGGGTGCATGCGTCATGTTGACACGGTACGGATAACGCGGCCGTTCGGATCGACGAAGGCCCCGCGAGGTGCTCTACTCGCACTATGTCTGATCTGACTGCACCAACGACATGGCCGCACGCAACACTCTCGGGGTATGGCGTGACGCTGCAGCCGCTGTCTGCGGATCACGCGGCTGATCTTGCGTCGGCTGCCGACGAACGGACGCTCGCGCATGTGCTTGGCAGGCCGGCCGAGCTCACACCTGAGGCGGTGGCAGCATGGATCGGCCGGCAGCGTGCGCTCGAGTCGTGGCGGTGCTTTGCGGTCGTTGTTGGCGGCCGGGCTGTGGGGACGACATCGTTTATCGATGTGAACCCGACGCACCGGTTCTGCGAGATCGGGGCGACGTGGATCGCCCGCGAGCACCACGGCTCGCGGGTGAACCCGTCGATGAAGCTGCTGATGCTTGAGCACGCGTTTGACGTGCAGCGGTGCGTTCGCGTGAGCCTGAAGACTGACAACCTGAACGTGCAGTCGCAGCGTGCGATCGAGAAGCTCGGCGCGAAGAAAGAGGGTGTGCTGCGGAAGCTGTACCTGCGGCTGGATGGCACGCCGAGGGACACGGTGCTGTATTCGATCACGGATGATGAGTGGGCGGGGGTGCGGGCGGGGCTTGCAGGCCGGCTGTAATCACGTCTCTTCCAGTGCATCAAGAAACGTTGCCTCAGTACAAACCAACTCTGAAAACGAATCGCACGAATACCATGACAACAAGCATGTAAAGGAACGAAGTTGCTGCCACGATTGCAGTGAACTCACGCCATTGATTCAGTGTCTCCTCTGAGAGCGTCGTGCCCCAGGCATTGCGACGGAACAAGGCTCGTGACCACCAGAGACCGCCTGCGATCGCGACATGCAACACTAAGACGACGGCGCTCAGTAGTACCCCGACCCCATCGCCATATGCGCGATCCAAACGCACACCAGTTGCAAAGACACCTGCGCCGCTCACTACGGTCGCAAGACTCGCGCAGGCCGAGTAGATTCTGATTCGACCGAGGTACTGACCTGAAGATGGTGGCGTAGCCGCTGGCCACACGAAGCGCCCGCACTCCGGGCAGACAGACTCTCGGCGAAGTGACGCTGGGTCAATCTCGATGTGACAAGAGGGGCACCAAGCACGTGTCATCTCTTGCATGGGCTGATCAGACATCTGGCACAAACACCTTCCACGCCGACTGCGCCTCTTCGTCGCTGATCGCCTTGCCGCACTCGGGGCACACGTCGGAGGTGAGTCTGCTCGAGAGGTCGTAGCCGCAATAGATGCAGACGAGGCCGCCGTTGGACCGGGCGAGTTTCACGAGGCGGTTCTGCGCGGGAAACCACATCAAGATGCCAAGGGCCTGCGCGGGGATGAGCAGGATGCCCGCGAAGCCGGTGAATGCCGGGTCGATGCCAAGCCTTGGGAACAGGAACCAGGCGAGTGCGAAGCCGGCGAAGGGCAGGACGAGCGTGACACCGAGGTAAAGCCACATCTTGCGTCTGAGCACCGGGATCTTGCGGACTCTGCTCGCGCTGTATTGGCCCTGGCCCATGGACTCATTATGCGCGACGCTCGGCGAGCTACGCCAGCGTCGTCTCGGGCGGATCGAGCGGGAGAGACCGGGCGATCTCGAGGTACTTGGCGTAGGCCTCGGTGAGCTCGGTCATGGAGTCGCCAGCGAACTTCTCGACCAGTGCCCGGGCGAGCTCGAAGCCGATGACGTGCTCCATCACGACGCTCGCGGCGCTGACAGCCGAGACGTCGGATCGCTCGTATTGGCTTTGCTCGGGCTGCTTGGTTTGGAGGTTGACGCTGGGCAGGCCTTGCAAGAGCGTGGCGATGGGCTTCATGACGCCCTTGACGACGAGCGGCGAGCCATTGGTCATGCCGCCCTCGAGGCCGCCGGCGTTGTTGCGGGTGCGTGTGAAGCCGAGGCTCGGTTCGTCTGTGCGTGACGCGTCGAACTGGATGGGGTCGTGCACCTCGCTGCCGCGTCGGCTTGCGCACTCGAAGCCCATGCCGATCTCGACGCCCTTGAATGCCTGGATGCCCATGACGGCCGCGCCGATGCGGCTGTCGAGCTTGGTGCGCCAGTCCATGGAAGAACCGAGGCCGATGGGGAGGTTGAAGTAGTGCGCCTCGACGATGCCTCCGGCGGTGTCCTTGTCGATCTTGGCTTGGCGGATCGCCTCGCGCTGGCGCTCGGAGACCTCGGGGTCGGGGCAGTAGGTGTCGCTCGCGTCGCGGGCGTCGCGCATCTGCTTCCAGTTGCTCGGGGTGATCTGGGCGCCCGTGCGGGCGGTGTGGATCTGGCGGACGAAGCCGAGGCCGTCGATGCCCACGGCGTTGAGCAGGCAGCGCGCGACTGCGCCGGCGGCGACTCGGGCGGCGGGCTCGCGGGCGCGGGCGCGCGCGAGCGCTTCGCGGCAGGCGGGGGTGAGCCATTTGACGCTGCCGGCGAGGGCGGCGGGGCCGGGGCGGGGTCGATAGACGGGGGGCGTGCGCTCGAGGTCATCGAGGCGTGAGTCCTTGTTCTTGATGAAGATGGTGACGGGGGAGCCGGTGGTCTTGCCTCGGCGGATGCCGGTGAGGTACTCGGCGCGGTCGGTCTCGATTTTCTGTCGGCCGCCGCGGCCGTAGCCGCCCTGTCGGCGTGCGAGCTCGCCGTTGATGAAATCGTTGTCGAGTTCGAGGCCGGCGGGCAGGCCGGTGATGGTGGTCACGAGCCCTGGGCCGTGGGATTCGCCGGCGGTTTGGTAGTCGAGCATGGCGTGAGTCTATGCGTGGGGGTGGTTTGGCTGGGGCGTGTTGCCCAGTTGGGGCGGGACGGGGATGGGTCGGGATCGGGTGCGTTGCGCGGCGGTCGTGGCGTGGGGGCGGGAGGTGTGGGATACTGCGTGGCCCGGGACTGAGATGCAGTCATCGGCCGCACCGGAAGGACGCTGCACTATGCGTGAAGACATCGCGTACAACAACATCATCGACGGCGATGAGTTCAAGGCGGCCCAGGCCGCGGCCGACGCTGCGGCGAACCTGCCGGCCGAGCAGATCGACACAGACACTTTCTACGTCACGCAGCAATACGACCGGTACAGCGACGAGAACCACGCGGTGTGGAAGGCGCTCTATCAGCAGCGCTGGGACATGCTCGCGCAGCAGGCGAGCAACACGTTCATCGCGGGGCTCGAGGCGATCAACCTCGTGCCCGACCGCGTGCCCTTGCTCTTTGATACGGCGCCCGATCCATACGACGCGGGGCGAACGGTCAAGGGGATCAACGAGTACCTTCGGCCGCTCACCGGCTGGCAGAGCCGGGCGGTGCCGGGATATCTGCCGTCAAAGGCGTTCTTCTCGTGCCTCTCGCGGCGCGAGTTTCCGACGACGATCGTTGTGCGACCCAAAGAACAAATGGACTACCTGCCCGAGCCGGACATCTTTCACGATGTGTTCGGGCATGTGCCGTTGCACGCCGACGATGTGTTCGCCGAGTTCTTGCAGACCTACGGCAAGGCGGCGCTGCACGCGGGCGATGAGCACAACGAGGCGCTGGCGCGGTTGTTCTGGTTTACCGTCGAGTTTGGGCTCGTCCGCGAGGACGGGCGATTGAAGATCTATGGCTCGGGACTTATCTCGAGCCATGGCGAGAGCGAGCATGCGCTGAGTGCCCCCGAGCCGCCGGCGGGCGTGCACCTTGAGCCGAGCGATACGTCAGGCAAGATCGAGCGGCGGCCGTTTGACCTCGACGCGGTGATCAACACGCCCTTCGAGATCGATCATTACCAGCCGGTGCTGTACGTGCTCGAGAGCTTCGAGCAGCTTCGCGACGCGATGAACTCGTACGCCGAACGGGTGCTGGATGCATCGGGGGTGAAGGCGTAAGCGATTCGATGAGAGCACTGACCCGCGGAGCCGGGTCAGTGACATGGAGTCTCGTTCACCGGGCGGCGGCGATGTCGGCGGCGGTCACGGGGGCCGCGTCGCCCCACTTCTGGCGCGTGTACGTGACCAGCGCTGCGAGTTCATCGTCGCTGAGGTGGCCGAAGGCGGCCATGGCGGCGCCGTACTCGCCGGTGCGTGGGAGCGTCTTGTCGTTGGGTGCGCCGACGCCGTGGACGATCGCGCGGATGAGGCGGGCGGGGTTGGGATCGGCGACCGAAGGCGTCTCGAACATCGCGGGATAGAGGTGCGGCACGCCCGAGCCGTCGGTCTGGTGGCACGCGAGGCAGTGGGCGGCGTAGACCGCCGCGCCGGCTGTGAAGATCTGATCACTCACGGGCGGGGGCCCGTCGATAAGCGGGGCCGCGTCCCCGTCGCACGCCGTAAGAAGGCCCAGGGTGCAGAGGCCGACTGCGACAGCGCACCAGCGCACGATCACTCGTTGCCCTCGTGCGAGATGCGCCAGATGCGGCCCTTGACCGAGTCGGCGATGAGCAGCGTGCCGTCGATGTCGACGGCAAGGCCCATCGGGCGTGCCTCGGCATCGCGGGGCGAGCGGATCTCGGGCGAACCTGGAAAACCGGTCGCGAAGGGCTCCCAATCGCCGGACGGGGCGCTGTTGCCACCGTCGCCCGCGAAGGGCGTGAACGTGACCTTGTAGCCAGCCTGGGGGAACGGCGCGCGATTCCATGAGCCGTGGTGCGCGACGAATGCGCCGCCGCGATATCGCTTGGGGAAGTGCTCACTCTCGTAGAAGAGCATGCCGTTGGGTGCCCAGTGTGCGGGGAAGGACTGGATGGGCGCGGTGAAGGATGGGTCGGCTGTCGAGGTCGTGCCGTTGCCGCCGTACTCGGGGGCGAGCATGCGCTCGTTTCGCTGCGGGTCCCAATAGGTGTAGGGCCAGCCGTAGTCGCGGCCGCCATTGATGCGGTGGAACTCTTCGGCCGGGTTGTTGGCGTTGTCCTCGGCGGTGTAATGCTCGGGCCAGAGCGAGTCGAGTTGGTCACGCCCGTGCATGACGGCATAAAGCTGGCTCTCGCGATCGCGCACTGCGATCGCGACGCAGTGGCGCAGGCCGTAGCCCTCGCGGATGGCGTCGACTGGGAAGAGGCGGTCGGGCGTCGTTGCGTCGAACGACCAGATGCCGCCGGATTCTTGCAACTCGGGGCAGGGCGATTGGCCGGCTGCGCCCTTCGTGCGCCGCGGGCTCTGGCAGGCATTGGAGGGCGCGCCGACGTTCACAAAGAGCCGATCGCCCTCGATGTCGATGGGCTTGGCGGCGTGCGAGCCGAGGTCGGGCAGGAGCGAGACCATGGTGACGCGTGAGCCGATGTCGGGCATGCCGTCGGGCTTGATGTCGTACCGATACACGGCATCGTTCGACGAGCGGTAGAGGTGGCCGTCGTGCATGAGAATGCCGGTGCCGGCGGGCGTGGCGGCGTACTGGGTTTGGTCGTAGTTGCCGTCGCCGGTGGTGTCGCGCAGCACGGCCGTGCCGCCGCCGTTGGTCTCTTTGCGGAGGGCGACGTAGAGGGTGCCGTCGGGGCCGGTGGCGATATGCCGGGCCGGGCCGACGCCCTCGTGGACGAGCTTGGCGGTGAAGCCTTCGGGCACGGTGATGGCGGGTGCGGCCAGCGCCGGGAGGGCTGCTGCGGCGGTTGCGATCGCGCCAAGGGCGACGAGGGCTCGGAGGCGTGCGGCGGGGCGGATCGAGAAGATCAATTGTGCTTCGGTTGGCATTGTGACAGGGTACGAGACGCGGGATGCGGGCTAGAGTTTCGGCCTGCCGCTTACGATGCGTTGTGACGCAAGCGTGCGAGAGGCCGCCGCGGGTGTGTGCGACACAGCACAGCCCGGGTATGACGCAGCGGAGACCCCCACCCCATGACCACCTTCGCACGCAACGACGCGACCGATGCGCACGAAGCCGCACGCGAGCCCGCGCGCTGGACGACGTCCGACGCCGAGTCGATGTTCGGCATCGACATGTGGGGCAACGGCTATATCGCGACCAACGATGCGGGGCACGTTTCGATCCGACCGACGCAGCAGCCTGGCATCGAGATCGACCTGCACAACGTAATCGCAGGTCTCGACTCGCGCGACATTCTCACACCCGTGGTCGTGCGTTTCCCCGACATGGTCAAGCACCGGCTCGGCGCGATCAAGGGCGCGTTTGACGCGGCGATCGCCGAGGCGGAGTACGCCGGGACCTACCGCAGCATCTTCCCGATCAAGGTGAATCAGCAGCGCGTGGTCGTGGAAGAGATCCAGACATTCGGTCGCGAGCACGGTGTGGGACTCGAAGCGGGCTCGAAGCCCGAGCTGCTCGCGGTGCTCGCGATGACCAGCGATGCCAAGGCCGGCGCGGGCGAAGCGCCGACGCAGATCATCTGCAATGGGTTCAAGGACCGCGAGTACATCGAGACTGTGATCCTCGCGCAGAAGCTCGGGCGGTCGATCATTCCGGTGGTCGAGCGATTCGCGGAGCTTCAACTGATTATCGAGACGGCCAAGCAGTATGGCGTGACGCCGACGATCGGCGTGCGGATGAAGCCGTCGGCCGCGTCGAGCGGGCAGTGGGCGTCGTCGAGCGGGTACCGCTCGAAGTTTGGGCTCACCAGCGCCGAGATCCTGCGTGCACTGGAAGTGCTGGAGGGCGAGGGCATGGCCGACTGCCTGAAGATGCTGCACTTCCATATCGGCTCGCAGATGTGCGAGATCCGCGGTCTCAAGGCGGCACTGGGCGAGCTCGCGCACACGTACACGGAACTGCGGCGTCTGGGCGCAGGGCTCGAGATCGTCGATGTGGGCGGCGGGCTCGGCGTGGACTACGACGGCTCGCGGTCGGCGTGGTCGTCGAGCATGAATTACACGATCGAGGAATACGCCTCGGACGTGGTGTGGCGCATCAAGGACGCGTGCGACGCGGCGGGCCAGCCGCACCCGCACATCTACAGCGAGTCGGGTCGGGCGATGGTCGCGTACTCGAGCGTGCTCGTGATGGACGTGCTCGGGATCAACCACTTCGCGAGCAACCCGGACATGGACAAGATCCGGGCTGCGATCGAGCGCGAGGACGAGCTGGCAAGCCCGATCGAAGACCTGCTCGACGCGTACGAGCGGGCCTGCGCGCTCGATGGCACCGGCCGACCCGTCGAGGTGTATCACGACGCGGCGCTGGCAAAGCAAGAGGCGTTGAGCCTGTACAAGCTCGGATACCTGTCGCTGCCGATGCGAGCCGCAGCCGAGCGGCTGTTCTGGGCGGTGGGCCGACGCATCCTCGCGCAATTCCCCGATATCGACGAGTTGCACGAAGAACTCTCCACGCTGCCGGAAGAGCTGAGCGACATCTATTTCTGCAACTTCAGCCTGTTCCAGAGCCTTCCCGACTCGTGGGCGATCCACCAGGTCTTTCCGGTGTGCCCGATCCATCGCTTGGATGAGAAGCCGACGCGTCGCGGCGTGATCGCGGACGTTTCGTGCGACTCGGACGGCAAAATCGACCGCTTCGCCACGCAGGACACGCGCGACTTCGCGCCGACGCTGCCGTTGCACGAGTTGAAGAAGGGCGAGACCTATTACCTTGGCATCTTCCTCGTTGGCGCGTACCAAGAGGTTCTGGGCGACTTGCACAACCTCTTCGGCGACACGCACGTGGTGCACGTCTCGCACGACCCGGACTCGGCGGACGGCTGGGCGATCGAGGAATATGTCGAGGGCGACACGGTGCGCGAGGTGCTGGAGTACGTCGAGTACGACACCGATGAGCTGCGACGCACGATGCGGCGCGACGTCGAGCGGGCGGTTCGCAAGGGCCGGCTGCGCGTCGAAGAGGGCAAGGCGCTCATGAAGTTCTACATCGAGGGTCTCGAGGGCTATACGTATCTTGAGTAGCGATTATAATCTGGCAGCAAACGCGTCGGACGCTAGGAAGCGAGCACGGCATGACCACCGCGACAACCACTTCCGCAACAGCCAAGGCCGTCACCATCGGCGGCGTCGAGTGGACCAAGGAAAAGCTCTTGGCCCAGCCCGTCGAGCATGTCGACATTGCCGCCTTTGATGCCCGGCCCATCATCGGGCAGTACGCGACGACCGCCTACCAGGCCCGCAACCTCGCGCGCGCTGCGGACATCTACTCGATGATGTTGGGCGATACCGACTGCGCGGTTATCCTCACGCTCGCGGGAAGCCTTGTCTCGGCGGGCATGAAAAAGATCATCATCGACCTGATCGATCGCAACATGATCGACGCGATCGTCTCGAGCGGGGCGAACATCGTTGACCAGGACTTCTTCGAGGGGCTTGGCTACCGGCACTACATCGCGCCCGGCTCGCCCGAGGCGCCTGTGGTCGACGACGAGAGCCTGCGCGATATGGCGATCGACCGCATCTACGACACGTACATCAACGAGGACGAGCTGCGCGTGTGCGACGACACGATGCGCGACATCTTCGACGCGCTCGAGCCCGGGGCGTATTCCTCGCGGCGACTCATCGACGCGATGGGAGCACACCTCGACAAGCACCACCTCGACAACGAGTGCATCACGCTCGCGGCGCATCGCAAGGGCGTGCCGATCTTCTGCCCGGCGTTTAGCGATTGCTCGGCGGGCTTCGGCATCGTGCTGCACCAGGCGGCGCGGGCGAACGAGGGCAAGCCGGCGGTGAGCATCGACTCGGGCGCGGACTTCCTCGAACTCACAAAGATCAAGCTGGCGAACCCGAAGACGGGCATCCTGATGATGGCGGGCGGCGTGCCGAAGAACTTCGTGCAGGACATCGTGGTCTCGGGCGAGTTGCTCGTGGAGAAGGGGCTTGCCGAGGCCGAGGACGTTCCGATGCACACCTACGCGGTGCAGCTCACGGTTGCCGACGCCCGGGACGGGGCGCTCTCGGGCTCGACGCTTCGCGAGGCGTGCAGCTGGGGCAAGGTGTCGGTGGTGCATGAGCAGATGGTGTTCGGCGAGGTGACGACGATGATGCCGTTGCTCTGCTCGGACGCGCTGCACCGCGGCGCGTGGAAGGGTCGGCCCGAGCGTCGATTTGCCGATTTGTTCAAGGGCTAACCAGCCCAGCGTGCAGCGGCGGGGGGTCGCGCCACTACACTCGCCCGATGCGCGAGCGAGAGCTGCTAGCCCATATCTACGAGCGGTCGAAGGCGCTTGCCGATGCGCACGGCGTGCGTGTGGGGCCGGGCGATGACGCGGCCGTGCTCGAGCCGCCGAGGCACCCGATCGCGGTGACGGTCGATCAGCTCATCGAGGGCAAGCACTTCGAGCGGGGCACGCCCGTGGAGCTGATCGCACGCAAGGCGGTCGGGCGGAGCGTGAGCGACGCGGCGGCGATGGTCGCCCGCCCATGGACAGCCCTCGCGACGGCTGCGGTGCCCCCCCACTTCGGCGAAGCGAACGCCCTCTTTGATGCGATGGCCCGGTGGTCGCGCGCCTGGGGTGCGCCGATCGTTGGGGGTGACATCGCCTCGACCACGGGGCCTTTGACGCTGACCGTGACGGTGCTCGCGACGTGCGAGACTGGGCCGGGCCCGGCGCTGCGTCGGAACGCCAAGCCCGGCGATGGCGTGTATGTGACCGGCCGACTCGGCGGGAGCTTCGCGAGCGGTCGGCATCTGCACGTCGTGCCGCGCGTGGCCGAGGCGATCTATCTCGGGCGGACTCTGGGCGATCGGCTTGGCGCAATGATCGATAGCTCTGATGGGCTCGGGCTCGACGCGGGGCGAGTTGCTGAGGCGAGCGGCGTGGCGATCGCGATCGACGCCGAGCGCCTGCCGTTGCACTTCGATGCGGATTGGCGGAGCGCGATGAGCGATGGCGAGGACTACGAGCTGATGTTTACCGCCCGGGGCGCGGTGCCTCGGATCGTGCCCGGCCTCGGCACGCCGATCTCGCGGATCGGCGAGGTGGCCGAGGGCTCGGGTTGCTGCGTGCGGACGCCAACGGGCGAGACGATCGATGCGAGCGACCTGGGATTCGAGCACCGAAGCGGCGCGTGACGCGCCGCGTGCGGGAACAATCAGGCATGCCAGAGCTAGCACGAATCCGGATCACGCACGAGCTGCCCGAGCTGGGCGCGACCGCCGCGATCGGCGAGACGATCGGCCGGACGCTGCGCGGCAGCGACGTGGTCGCGCTCGCCGGCGAGATGGGCGCGGGCAAGACGACACTCGTGCGCTCGATCGCGGTGGCGATGGGTATCGACGCGGGGGAAGTTTCGAGCCCGACGTTTCTCGTTGTCGCCGAGCATGTTGCGGCGGACGCTCAAGACAACGCTGAGCCGAGGCCCGACCTTGTGCACGTCGATGCGTACCGCCTGGGTGGGGCTGACGAACTCGACTCGCTCGGGTGGGATCGGTTTGAGGGTGATGGCATGGCGTCGCGGGTGCTGATCGCCGAGTGGCCCGACCGGATCGGCGAGGCGCTGGATGACCTCGCGGGCGGGGCGATCGCGCAGGTGTCACTGGAGATCACGGGACGTTCGTCGCGCCGCATCACGCTCGACCTCCCCGAGGCGTGGCTCGAGCGCGAGGCGATCGAGGCGATGTCGCGGCGCGAGCCGATCCGGTGCCGGGCGGAGGGCGTGTGGGTTTCGCCGGACAACCCGGCGTGGCCGTTCTCGACAGCGCGTGCCCAGCAGGCGGACCTGTATAAGTGGTTCGCGGGCGACTATCGGATCTCGCGCGACATGAGCGAGGCCGACCTGGACCAGGGCGAGTAGGAACCGGGGCGAATAGAGATCAGGGCGAGTAGGCTGGCGTCACGATGATGATGACCCGGCCCAATGTTTTGCGAGTGTTCGGACCGTTGTTTCTCTTGGCGTGCGCGCCGGCTGTGTGCCTTGCGCAAGCAGATTCCGAGCGACTTGCGCCGGCGAGCCTGTGGGGTCTTTTTCAGCAGTCGCTTGATCTCTTTACGGTGATCCTCGTGCTGGGCAGCGTGGTCGCGGTGGGCGTGATCGTGCGGTGCGTGCTGGATATCCGCGGGTCGCGGGTGCTGCCGCCCAAGGCGGTGGAGACGGCAGAGGCGCTGATCGAGGGCGAGCAGTGGCGCGAGCTGCGCGACTTTGCGCGTGGCGATGACTCGATGGTCGGCGTGACACTTCGCGCGGCGCTCGAGCATCCGGGCAAGGACAAGGCGGCGATGCGGGATGCTGCGGAGCTCGCGGCGAGCGAGGAGTGCGCGCGGTGGTTTCGCAAGATCGAGCCGCTGAGTGTGCTGGGAAACCTCGGCCCGCTCATCGGCCTGGCGGGCACGGTGTGGGGGATGATCATCGCGTTCACGAGCCTCGGCGCGACGGGCGGCGACGCGGGCCCGGCAGAGCTCTCGGCGGGCATCGCCAAGGCGCTCTTCCACACGCTGCTGGGCCTGCTGCTGGCGATTCCGTGCCTGACGGTGCACGGGATCTACCGCTCAACGATCGATCGTGCGTGCAACCGCGGCTTGGTGGTTGTGGGCTCGATGGTCGATCGCCTGCCGGCGTTCAAGTCCAAGAAGCGGTCGCGGCGAAGTCGATCGCGATCGCGCGATAGCAGCCGGGATCACTCGCGAGACCACTCCAGGGATCACAGCCGCGACGACGACCCAAACGATGACGACGATAGCCGGGACGCGAGCCATGCTGGCGATGGTGACGACGCGAATGGCGATGGGGACGAAGACACCGGGCCACAGCGGGCCGCGGGCTGATGCGTCGGCGGCTGGTCCAACCCGCGGGCGAGACGCCGCGCGTGAACGTCACGCCGATGATCGACGTGGTGATGGTGCTGATCATCTTCTTCCTGATCGTCGGACGGCTGGCGGCGGAGAAGCGTGCGCCCGTTGACCTTCCCTCGGCGGACTTTGGCGCTGACGGCGCGCTGGCGACCCCGATGGTGGTCAATGTGCTTGCGCCGGACGGCCGGGTTGACATCGGCGGCCGGGCGTTCGGGGTCGGTGAGGTCACGCTGCTGGCCGAGGATCGCGTGGCCGACGAGCCGGATCTGGTTGTGCAGCTCCGCGCCGATCGTTCGCTCGCCTTCGACGCGGTTCGGCCCGTGCTTGATGCGCTGCGGGCGGGCGGGGTCGAGTCGATCCAGCTCGCGGCGCGCGAGGGTGGGCGACCATGAGGACGGCACTTCGACGCCGGGATGCGGCCACGCGCACCACGCTCGGGCCGAGCATGACACCCATGGTCGACGTGGTGCTGGTGATTCTCGTCTTCTTTATGGCAACGGCGAGCGTGGCGGGGCCCGAGTGGTTCCTCGGCGCCGCGATTCCGTCGTGGGCGCCATCGACTGCTTCGGCTAATGAGGCGGCATCGGCGGGTGCGGACGACGAGCAGCGGGCGATCTTGCCCGAAGCGCGGCTCGAGGTCCGGCTTGTGCGGGCGGGCGGGCAGACGCTCGCGACGGGGCTTGGCGTTTCGGGCGTCGGCCTCGATCGGCTCGCCGATGCCGCTCGCACGCTGGGCCAACGCGTTGACATCGCCGACGCGATCGTCGTGGTGATCCCGTCGGGCGATGTGCCTTATGAGGATGTGGTTCGCGTGCACGACGCGTGCCTGGGTGCGGGGCTGACGCGCGTGGCGATCATCGGCGAGTAGTCCCAGTCGCGTACTGCGAGAGCCGCATCAGCCGCGGGCGAACGCTGCCCATGCCTCGGACTCGGTGAGCGCTTGGCCCGGCGCGATCGCATCGGCTTCGGGCATGCCTGGACGCCTGCGCAGTGTCGCAGCGTCGATCGAGTCTTGCGGCTCGGGGCGGACGATCGGGGCGTCGGAGCCGAACCAAAGCAGCTCGCCCGGCGCGCAGCCCGCATCGATCAGCTCGCGAAATGGGAGCACGCGGTCCAATCGATCGGGCACAAGGCGGCGCAGCGCCTCAATGTCGGTGAGCAGGTGGCACGGCTGGACGGAGCAGACCACGCCCATCGCGGCGAAGCGCGGAACGTCGGCCTTGTCGAGCAGCTCGGCGTGCTCGACGCGAAAAGTTCCGTCGGCGGGCACGCGGGCCTGTTCGTAGGCGTCGAGGACGGCGCGGACGGCGCCATCGCCAATCGCGTGGCAGGCGAGGCCAACACCCAGTTTCGCGCACTGCCTTGCGGCGTCGGCGATCGCATCGATGGTCCAGAGCGCGTGGCCGGTCGGATGGCCTGGCACTGGGTCGGAATATGGCTGGAGCATCCAGGCGGTGCGGCTGTTGAGCGTGCCGTCGGCGAAGATCTTGCCGCCGCCCAGGCGGAGGTTATCGCGTTGCCACGATCGTGCTCGGCGGGCGGCTGCGGCGATGTCGGCGACGGGCTCGTAGAGCGTGACGTCGACCGGCAGCTCGCCCGCGTCGGCAAGATCGGCGAGCATCGCCCCGAGCCAGGGCGGTGCGTGGAGCTCGTGGACCTCGGTCAAGCCGCAGCGGACGAGGTCGGCGAGACCCCGGCGGACGTGGGAACGCCACTCACTGGGCGTGGGCTCGGGGACGGCCGACCAGACGGCGTGGGCGGCCGATTCGAGGGCTACGCCGGTGGGTTGGCCCGCGGCGTCGCGTAGGAAGGTGCCTCCGGCGGGATCGGGCGTGTCGCCCGCGATCCCCGCTGCGGCAAGGCCGGCGGCCGAGGCCATGCCGGCGTGGTGATCGAAGCACCAAACGAAGGCCGGGCGACCCGCGACTGCCTGGTTGAGATCGGCTGGGGCAAACCAGCCGGGCACGCTCCAGCCCTCGGGCCTTGCGCCGACAGCAATCACCCACTGCGAGGGCTCAAGGTCGGCCGAGGCCGATGCGATGCGATCGAGCGCTTCGGCGGCGGACTTGCACGCGGCGAGATCGACGAAGCTCGAGCTCCGGCCGTGCAATGCGATGTGCGCGTGCGCTTCGCGGAGCGGCGTCATTGATCGCTCGCGCTGGCGATGGACTTCATGCTGTGCAGCGCCGCGTCGGCGTCGTGCACGGGCGACTCGAACTCGACACGGCGGAGGTGCGTGCCGGCGCGGACGTCGACGCCCCAGGGATCGCCGCCAACGACAACGGCGTGCTCGACATCGCGGAGGCCCGCTTGGGTTGCGAGCGCGATGCCGATGGACGCGTCGCCGTTGACGTTGCGGAGGAGCGCCGGCTCGTCGGCCAGCATTCGGCCCGGGCCGTTCATCGCGGCTGCAAGATCATCCTGGTCGAAGACCTCGCCTTCCCATCGGCACGCGTCGATGTCGGCGGCGATCCAATTGGAGGACTCGGCGCGGCTGTGGTACGCGAGGTAGCGGTCTTGCTGGGACATGTCGGCATGGTCGAGCTCGCGCGCGCTGACCAACAGTTGCATCGCGTCGTTGGTCTCTTCGGGGATGAAGACGACCAGCTCCGCGGCATCGACGACGGTCGGGTGGACCGAGGCAACGAGCATGGGCCTCGCGCGGGCGAGGAGAATGCGGACGGGCGTGGGCGTGCCGTCGGCAAGGAAGACGCTTGCGTGGTGCGACGCGAGGGTGCGGAGCGCCGCGTCGATCGCGTCCTCGCCGAGGTTGGGGCCCGTGTCTGCCCGGGTGTTT
>ERZ1740067.550-NODE-550-length-29596-cov-7.396567_pt1 | contig 29596 bp, 21 predicted proteins | sample MGYA00581736_ERZ1740067 | MGnify/ENA primary metagenome ERZ1740067 (study PRJEB43018, sample SAMN04849236) | marine metagenome | isolation source: floating plastic debris | place: Pacific Ocean | collected 2008-08-27 | study: EMG produced TPA metagenomics assembly... | reverse complement strand
TGTATGACGCGGTGGGCATCGACAAGGGGGACCGCGCCGCCTCCGCCGCGCAGATGATGGAAAACTACCGCCTCTTCGGCGCGCCGCATGTGGCCATCATCACCGCACCGCTTGCGCTTGGGCCCTATGGCGCCATGGACACGGGCGGGTTCGTCACCGCCTTCTGCCTTGCCGCCACCACTCACGGCGTGGCCACCATCCCGCAAGCCGCCATCGCCGCGCAGGCACCCTGCGTGCGCGCCCATTTCGACATCGCAGAGGACCGGATGATCCTTTGCGCCATCTCGTTCGGCTATGCCGAAGATACCCACCCGGCCAACAGCTTCCGCACCGACCGCGCGGCACCCGCCGACGTGATCGACTGGCGCGACTGAATGCGTGCGCTGTTGCAACGGGTGGCGGAGGCGTCGGTGACGGTGGACGGCGATGTGGTCGGGTGCTGCGGTGCGGGCCTGTTGATCTTCGTCTGTGCGATGCCCGGCGATGATCTCGACACCGTGCGGGCGCTGGCCGCCAAAGTGTCCAAGCTGCGCCTCTTCAAGGATGAGCAGGGCAAGATGAACCTGTCGCTCCTGCAGACCGGCGGCAGCGCGCTGATCGTCAGCCAGTTCACCCTGGCCGCCGACACCGCGCGAGGCAACCGCCCCGGCTTTTCGGGTGCGGCGCGCCCGGACGCGGCGGAAACGCTGTATCTGCACTTTGCCCAGGCCCTGCGGACCCTCGGCATCCCAACCGAAACGGGCCGTTTTGGCGCGGACATGGCCGTGACGCTCACCAATGACGGCCCTGTCACCATCTGGCTAGACACCGATACCTGACCGGCGCTGTCACATCGCATCATCCCGCACCGACAGCGCGTAATAGCCCGTGTAGTACAGCTCGAACGCGCCATTGGTATGCGGCACTGGCACCGCGTTGTAATGCTTGTAAAGCGTGGCGGGGTTCTGCGACATCAACCCAATAAAGCTGTCCTTGTGCGCGTCGTTGAGGTCCTGCATCTCGTTCCGGTCGTTCCAGGCCATCCAGAACAGCTCGTGCCCCAACTGGTTCAGCCGTGTGGGATGTGTCAGCATCGTGTAGCTCGTGATAAACGGGCGCAGGTCATCCACGTTGTCCCGTGCCCAAACCGAGAACCCGAACCGCTTGTCCCGGTTCAGCATCGACCCGATAGAATCGATTGCATTCCGATACGGCTGCGTCTTGTCCGCCTCCGCCTGCCAGGCCTCGAGCACCGTCGGCGTGCCGGGTTTCGTGCGCGGAGCCACATAGATGATGACGTTCATCTTGTCGCCGGACACGTCCTTGATATGCAGCTTGTGGATCAACCGGTTGCCGACATCGGTCCGAAACGCGTGATGGTCGAACCCGCCCATCTCGTCGTAGCAAAGGACGGTGAAATTCAGCCACGGCCACTGCTGCGACAGCCGGGTAAAGATGACAGCCGCCGTGGCCTGGTTGCCCTTGGCATTCAGCGGATAGCCCGCAGGCGCCGTGTCGTCAAAACACCGCGTGATCGACGCCAACCGCTCGGTCTCATCAATGCACTTCTGCGACCAGCTTTGCGCCTGATCCGCCACGTTCTGGATAAGCGCGGCATAGCTCGATCCTACCCGCGGGTCACCGGCAAGCCCCTCGCCTGCGGCGGCGGAATCCGCCTCCGTCCAGGGGTTGGCCTGCGTCGCACCGATCCGCCCCTTTAGTTCGCGGATGGCGGCATTTGCCGCCAGGCCCATCTGCGCGTAGTGCAGCAGGTAACCGGCCAGCGGGAACACCCGGCGCGGGTCGCCATAGCTTTCGGTGAACACCAGTTGCAGGATATTCTTGCCCAGGGCCTTGCCCGTCACATAGCGCTCGATCTCGTTCACGGCCTGTTTCAGCGATTGCTCGCTGTAGCCCATCAGGTTGCTTTCGGCGGTGGCAAGGGCCGCCTGTTCCGCCTTGGTCAGCGTGGTCTTGCGCCGCAGGCTGGCGATGATCGCCATGTATCCCAGGGCCGTGTCTATGTCGTTGATCTTGTTTTCCAGCGCGGTTTGCTCGGACGCCGTCCACACGGCATCCTGGATTGCGGTCAGTTCGGCCGAGATTTTCTGTTCCATCGTGCTGATCTGCGTGCTGAGTTGCCCGATGGCATCGAGGATCTGATCCTCCTTGCTCTTGATCGGCAGGAACGCCTGCACGATGGACAGCCCCACGGAGACGACCTGCAACGCGCCACTGAGTTTCGAAAAGAAGGTGAGCGTCGAGACAATGGATTCCAGCTCGCTCAGCTCTTCGCCGGCCTTGGCCATCTTTTGGGTGTCCTTGACCCAGGTGGCCATCTTGCCCGCCCCGGCCGAGGCCTTGTCGACATAATCCTTGGCGTCCTTGATCAGATGATTGGCTGTGGTCATGAAAATCTCCGGTTTTAAATGCGACGACCCTATCAGCCGCGGCACATCTGACCAGCTACTTTCGCGACACGTTCGGCGCATCCAGGCGCAGCACCATCCACAGATCCGTGCGCGACACGCCATCAAGCCGCACATTATCCTCGAGCGTCGCGATGCGCTGAAATCCGTTGCGTGTGTAAAAAGCAATCGCACGCGCGTTTTCGGCATCCACGGTCAGTTCCATCCGGGCAATGTCATCCGCCCGCGCCTCCGCCAGGATGCCGTCCATCAGCACCTGCGCGGCCCCGGTGCCGTGCGCCGAGGCGGTGACGAAGAACGGCCCGATCTCCGCGCGGTGCCGCGTCCGCTCGAAACGCTGCGGGCGGTAGCCGCAAAAGCCGATGAGCCTGCCTGCGTCAAGGACACCGCGCAGCGCGCCGAACTTCAGGATTTCCGCGCAACGCTCGACCGTCAGCGCCTCCGCCTCCCTGGCCGAGACCAGAAAACCAAGGGGGAAGTCCCGCGCCCCTTCGAGCCGCAGCGCACGCCACGCCTCCGCATGCGCGGGCGTCAGGGTTGTGTAGGTGAACGTGTGGGCCAAAGGGGCTGCTCCGGATCTGCCTTGGCCATCTTAGCACGCGCCATGCGGCACTGCGTAGGATGTGCCGCGTGCTTGCCTTCCGTCAGCCAAACCTTGCCAGAGGGCTGGACCACTTCTGTAACCCTTTGATTTTTCACGTTCGGCACCCGCCGCCCATTGTGGGTGTCTCAGGGCTCGCGAAACGCCTCGCGTGACTTGTAGAGCGGTTTCATCAGGTATTGCAGCACCGTCTTGGACCCTGTGTGCAGTTCCACTTCGGCCTGCATACCGGGCCGCATCGCGATGCCCCGCTGCCGCTCCGTCAGGGCCGTGCGATCCACCGCGACGGTGACCTTGTAGTGGGGGTCGCCCCCCTCTTTCCGCTCATCCTTGAACGTGTCCGCCGAGACCAGCGTGACCGTCCCCTTCAAGGCGCCAAAGACGGTGTAATCGTAAGCCGACAGCTTGACCGTGGCCTCCTGCCCCTTCCGCACGCCTGCGATATCCTTGGGTGGGATCTGCGCCTCGACGAACAGCTCCTCATCCAGCGGAATGATCTGCAGGATCTCTTCCCCGGGCCGGACGACGCCGCCGATGGTGGTGACGGCCAGGCCATTGACCACCCCCCGCACCGGAGAGGTCAGCACCGTCCGGTTCAGTTGGTCTTGCGCCGCCTTGGAATTCTGCCGCAGGGTGTTCAGCTCCTTGAGCGTGTCGGAATGTGTCTGCGCCCGCTCCAGCTCGGTCTGGGTGATGATCTCATCCAGCTTGATCCTGGCATCGGCCCAGGCCTTGCGGGCGCGCGTCACCTCGATCAGCGCCACGATCTGGCGGTCCAGCAGCCGCTCCAGCAGCTCCTTTTCCTGTGCGGCCTGGTCCAGCACTCGCTCGGCCCCCTCGCGGCGGCTCACGAAATCGGTCTGCCGCGCCATCAGCAGCGCCCGCTCCGAGGCGACAACGCCGGGCATCCGCGCGGCAAGCTCGGCAGGCACGTCGAAATCGAACTGCCCGGCCAACTCCGCCTCGAGCCGCAGGCGGCGGACGGTCAGCGCGATGATCTGGTCGGCCAGGTCATCGGCCTGGCTTTGAAATTGCGTCGCTTGCAGGCGGGCCAGCACGTCGCCCGGTTCCACCACGTCGCCCTCGGCCACGGCCAGCTCGGCCAGAATGCCGCCCTCGAGGTTCTGGATGATCTGCGGGCGCGAGGACGAGATCATCTCGCCCTGACCGCGCACAATCTCGTCGACCCACGCCAGCGCCGCCCAAATCACAAAGACCAGAACCGCCGCTGCCACGATCCAGATCAGCCGCGCGGGTCCGCGCATCTGATCCTCCATCTGACCATCCAGCGTCGCAAGGCTCATGCGATCTGCCCCCGCACCGGCACGGAACCTGCGATATGGGCCAGCACCTCGTCCCGCGGGCCGTCCACGGTCATGCGGCCCTGGCTCAGCACCAAGGTCCGCGTGGTCAGCGACAGGATCGGCACCCGGTGCGTGGCGATGATCGCCGTGCGCCCGTCAAGCCATGTCTCGAGCCGCGACACAAGTGTCGCCTCCAGCCGCTGGTCGAGCGCTGCGGTCGGTTCGTCCAGCAGGCAGATCTTGGGATCCTGCAGCCACAGCCGCGCCCAGCCGATGGATTGGCGCTGCCCGATGCTCAGGCCCTGCCCCCCATCGTGGATCTCAAGATCGAGGCCCTTGTGGTGGTTGCGGACAAACGCGCCCAGGCCCGCGAAATCAAGCGCGTCCATCAGGCGGCTGTCATCGCGTTCCAGCATCGTGAGGTTCAGATTGTCGCGCAGCGTGCCGGTGAACAGGCGCACGTCTTGGCCCAGGTAGCCAATCAGGCGACGCAGATCGCGCGGCTCGATCTGAGCCATCTCGGTCCCGTCGACCAGCACGCGGCCCTTGGTGGGCGCATAAAGACCCGACAGCAGTTTCAGGAGCGATGACTTGCCCGCCCCGTTGGGCCCCAAGACCGCCACACGTTGCCCGGGGGCGATCTGAACGCCGGGAACGTCCAGTGTCGGCGCACCGTCCTCGTCATATTGGAACTGCACCTCGCGCATCTCGAAATGGCCCTTGAGCGCGTCGCGGCGCAGATATGTCCGCGCCGGATCAGCGTCCTGCGGTGCCGCGGCAAGCTGTTCGAGCCCATCCAGCGCCGCCTTGACATTGCCCCACCGGGCCATGGTGTTGGCCAGCTGGGTCAACGGCGCCAGCGTGCGCGAGGTCAGGATGCCAACGGCGATGATCGAACCCACGGTGAACTGCCCGGCAAACACCAGATAGGTGCCCGCGATCACCGCAGCGACATAGGTCAATTGCTGCACGCCCTGCGACCAGAAGGTGAGAACGGACGCAAGCCGCCGCTGCTCGGACGATTTGATCGCGCTCAGCGTGGTCAGCTCGGCCCAAAGCCGTGCCACTCGGTCTTCGCCGCGCAGTGTCTTGAGCGTGTCGGCCTCAAAGATCGTCTCGTGCAGCAGCCGCGCCGATTTGGCCGAGGCGCCCTGGGTCTCTTGGGTGAGGCGCAGCATGCGGCGCTGCATCAGGAACCCGGGCACGATCATGAGCACGCCGCCCAGGATCAGGACCCACACGACCGGCCCCGCGATGGAGGCGACGAGCAGCAGGAACACAAAAATGAACGGGATGTCGGCGATGGTGCCGATGGTCGAGGCGGTAAAGAACTCGCGCACCGATCCGAACTCGCGCATGGCCGAGAATCTCATCGACGGTGCCTGACCGCGGGTGTCCGAGCGCATGCCCATGATACGGTCCATAAGCAGGCGCAGCACGCGCAGCTCGATCTGGCGCCCGGCGCCATCCATCATCCGAGCCCGCGCGATTTTCAAGAGCGCCTCGAGCGTCAGGGCAAGGCCCGCACCGATGGCGAGCACCCAGAGGGTCGCATGGCTTTGATGCGGAATGACCCGGTCGTAGACCTGCAAGGAAAACAGCGCGACCGCCACGGCGAGCAGGTTGGCGACAAAGGAGCCAAGGGCAATCTCACCCAATGCGCCCTTGAAGGCGCGGAACTCGCCCCAAAACCAATGTGGCACGCCAGTATCGGTCTTGTGCGTCGCGGCAAGCTGTTCCAGCGGCGCCTCGGCCTTGATGACACGGCCCGCGAAATATGGCGCAAACTCCGCCAGCGGCACGTCGACCCGGTTGTCCGGGCATGTCTTGTCGTACAGGATCACCGCCCCGCGGGCCTGCCCCAGCACCAGCACGACCTGACCGCTTTTCATGCAGGCCAGCGCTGGCCACAGCGACGGCTCGGGCGTGGCGACCTTGTGGGTCTTCGCAATCAGGCCCGTGGCCTTTAGGCACGCGGCAAGCGCATGCGCCTCCTGGGTGTAGGTGGCGTGCGGGTCGAGACGCCCCTTGAGATCTTCGATCAGATCGTTGCGCGCGGTCTGCACGCCAAGAAGCCCGGCATAGACACCCGCGAGATTCACGCGCGCCTCGAGCCGGTCCATCAGTCGGTTGGTGTTGTCGGCCTTGGGCGCGGCCGTCCGTTTGATCAGCCCGGCGGTGAGGGGTTGGCGCGCCGGTTTCGGCGGTTTCAGCTCGGCGGTCAGACGGGTGCCCTTGCCGTTCGACACGGTCATGGACAGCGGGCGGCGGGTGGGCGCGTCTTGCGTTGTCAAATCTGCTCTCCATCCGCCAGAACGCCCTGAACGCGGGCCAGTTCGACCTGCAGGCGCAACGCCTCGTATTTCAGCGCCAGCTCCGCCTCTTGCCGGGCAGCGAACGTCTCGTAGACGCCGACAACATCCATCACCTGACGTTGCCCGGCCTGATATTGCGCCTGGAACAGGTCGAGGTTGGTTTTCGCCGCACCGGTCAACCCCTGCGCCTCGCCCGCCTGACGGGCGGTGGCCGACACGTCCCCTTCGAGGCGGCGCAGGGTGCGGTTGGCGTCTTCGTTGGCTTGTGCGACCTGTCGGCCCGCAGCCTCGCTGGCCGCCTCGATCGCGCGGATGCGCGCGGGCGTGCCGAGGCCAAGACCCGGACCGCCCACCGTGATCCCCGCTCCGCCATTTTCGCCGCTGGTGGCTTGCGCCCCCACCCCGGGCAATTGGCTCGCGCGGTCGATACGGGCCTGGGCGATGCTGCGGCTTTTTTCGGCCTCGGCGCGGGTGACAGAAAGCGGTTGCGCCTCGGCTCCGCGCACGGACAGCGTTTGCAGGCCGCGCACATCGCCCAGCGGGGCGATGGCCATGGCGTTGAGCTCGGCCAGGGCGGTCGCCTCGGCCTCCTCGGCGGCGGCAGCGGCGGCGCGGATTTCGGACAGTTTGGAACGGATCACGTTGAGGTCGGACATGTCGGACACGCCGCCCTTGACCCGCTCGGACATCACCCACTCGAAATGCTTCATGTCCTTGAGCGTCGCACGGTGCAGTGCCGCAGTCTCGCGGGCCTGGGCGGCATCGAGGTACAGGCCAAGTGCTGTGGCGACGCGGTCATTGGTGTCTTCGGCCAACGCAACGGCGGCCACCTCGACATCGGCCTTGGCAAAGGCGCGCTCGCCCTTCTTGCGGCCATTGTCGAACAGCACGGCATCCACGACGATCTGACTGATGAGATCACCAAGCGAGTTGAGCGAAATACTGGGACCAACCGTCGGCAGCCAGTTCTTTGACGCAGCCGCGGCGCGCAGGCGGGCGGCGCGCAGCTCGGTTTCGGCGGCGCGCGCATTGGCGGCCAGCACGGCAGTGCTCACGCGGTCGTAGGCGCTGCCTGCTGGCAGCACGGACCGGCGCGCCAGCAGGTTTTGCAGCACGGCGCTTTCGGCGTTCAGCGTCTCGTCATGTTTGGTAGGCGTCTGCCGGAGGGCGGCCACTTGCGTGCCATCGCTCTGCGGTGTGACGCGGGCATCCATGCCCGTGTTCAGCTTGGCCACGACCGGATTGTCGGTCAGCGCCGTATCGCACCCTGCCTGCAGGATCAGAGCGGTGCACATCACCGCAACCTTGAAACGTCCGTGCCCCATCGCGTTCCCGTTCGGGTTATCGTTATTTGAGGTGGGCGCGGTTGCGGATCCCGGTCCGCGCCTCTTGTCTTGCTGGAAAGCTCGATTGTGTTTTTATTGTTGTCTTGCCCAGTGAAAATTCGTTTTTGATCAGCTCGTTAGACGACGTTGGTGTTGACGTTGATTTCGTCGTCAAGGACCACCGTACCGGTCCCGAGGTTGAAGACGTCGTAGGTTTGCCCGTCGACGGTGGTCGTGCCGTCCCGCGTCGCACCGGCGATGGTTACGGTGTCGTCGCTGCCGCCGTGCACCACCAGGGTGTCACTGCGGTCGGACAGCGCGACAAGCTGCGCCTCGGTTATGGTCAGGTTCGCCTCTTCGGCGAATTGCAGGTCGACCTGTTCGATCTGGTAGTTGCCCAAGGCCGGGCTGCCCAGAGAGATGGTGGAGCCTGCAGTTTCATCGTCAAAGGCCACGTAGGTGCCCGTGCTATTGCCCGCCGCATCCGTCGAGGTTACGACGAGGTCCGAACCATCCGGTACGGTCTGGTCAAACTGGAACACCGTTTCGCCCAGGATCGCCACATCCTCTTGCAGGGCCGCCACGTCCATCACGCCGCCACTCTCCGATACCTGGGCCACGGCGAGGTCGCCCTCGTTCAACTCGGTCGAGATGCCACGGATCCCGTCGCCATCGCGGGTAAAGCTCGCGATGACCGGGCCATCGGGCGCTTCGGTATCGATCTGAAGCATGTCGGTGATGGTTTCGGTGTTGCCGACCGCATCGGTCGCCATCACGACCACTTCGGCAACATAGGTGCCCGCAGGAATGGCCGAGGGCGGAATGTCGAGCGACCAGTTGCCCGCGGCATCCACAGTCGCAGCCAGCACGGATCCGTTGAAATCCACCATCACAGTCGATCCCGCCTCGACCTGACCGCCTAGGTTGATACCCCCCCGCGCCTCGGATCCACTGATGACATCGTCATCGGTCACTTGATCCTGAATGGTGAGTTGGTTGACCAGGGTGTCGACCTCGACAGTGTCGGAAACGGTCGCGATGTTGCCCGCAAGATCGGTGGCCGTCACGGTGATGTCGGTGACGGTTTCGCCCATCGGCACCTGGTTGGCGGTGAATGGCGCGCTCCAATTTCCATTGGCGTCCACGACCGCCTGTACCGTCTCGCTGCCCATGGTGACCATCACGGTTGATCCGGGTTCGGTCGTGCCGGTCAAAACGACGCCATCGGCGCGTTCCGTGCCCGAGATGACGCCGTCCCCTTCGATCTGGTCCGCATCGACCGACAGGTTGTCCACTTGCGTGTCCACCTGTACCCGGTCCGTCGCCGTCGCCACGTTGCCCGCGGCATCCGTGGTGGTCGCGGTGATCTGCGCCTCGTATGTGCCAGGGGCCACTTCGTTTGCGGCAAAGAACGCCTGCCATGTGCCGGATCCATTTGCGACCGCCTGGTGGGTGACACCCCCCATGGTCACGCTGACCAGCGCGCCGGGATCGGCCGTGCCCGACAGGACCACACCGTCGCTCGCCTCGTCTTCGTTGATGACATCATCGGTTTCGACCGGGCCTGCGATGGTCAGAACGCTCGCTTCGGTGTCGACGTTCACGGCCTGCGTGGTCGATGTCGTGTTGCCTGCCGCATCCGTCGCCGTTGCGATCATCTGCGCGCTGTACGTGCCCGTCGGGATCTGGTCGGCGGCAAAGTTAGCCGTCCATGTGCCATCTGCCGCCACGACCGCATTCACCGTTGCACCGCCAAGGCTGACGATCAGGGTTGAGCCGGGCTCGACCACACCGGTGACAACCATTCCGTTTGCGTTTTCGGCGGCATTGATGACGCCGTCGCTTCCGCCGGAGGTGGACGTATAGTCCAGGCTGTTGACCAATGTGTCGACCTGCACCGTGCCCGTCGCGGTCGATGTGTTGCCCGCCGCATCGGTGGCCGTTGCCGTCACCGTTGCCTCATACTCCCCGGCCGGGATCGCCGTCGCGGCGAAACCTGCGGTCCAGTTGCCATCGGCATCCACGGTTGCGGTTTGTGTCGTCGTGCCAAAGGTCACTTCGACCGTCGATCCGGGCTGCGCCGTGCCGGTCAGGGTCACGCCGTCGCTCGCCTCGTCGGCATTGATGGTGCCGTCGCCCTCGACCGTGGTGGTATCGATTGTCACATGCGCCACCGTATCCACGTCGAGCGTGTCGGTGATCGTGGTGGAATTGCCGAAACTGTCCGTCGCCACAACGGTCACACCGGACTCGTATTCTCCCTCGGCCAGCGTCCCCGCCTGCCACGTGGCCTGCCACGTGCCCGCATCACTGACGGTCACGGTACGCGTCACATCACCGATGGTGATTTCGAGCGTTGCACCAGCCTCGCCCGTTCCGCCAAGCGTCACGCCACCCGCGATCTCCTCGCCGTTGACCACATGCCCGACGCTTTGCGTGCCGGAGGTGATTGCGACGTCAGGGCCCGTCGTGTCGATCACGAACCCCGGCCCGTCCAGCGTTGTCGTCTCGTCCGTTGTGACGTGGGTGAAGGTCACCGTGGTGTCGATATCGCCATCATCGGGGAAATCGTCACCGACAAACACGACCTCCCAGGTGCCATCGTCACCGATCGTCGTGTCGACGACGGATGTGCCCGCCGTCACTTCGACATCGTCGCCGGGCTGGCCTGTTCCGGTGACGGTAAAGGTGTGGGTCGTTTCGTCATCACCACCGATGTCGGTGGTGGTATCGGCGTCGTTCACGGTGGGGTCTGCCGGAGCAGTGCCGCCGCCTTCGCCCGTATCGTCACCGCCGACAAGAACGGCGGTGCCGACCACCGCCGCACCCGCCGCACCCAGACCCAGCAGGTTTGCGCCGCCCAAAAGCGCGGGCGCCAGCATCGACACCTCCTCATCTCCGGTGCCCGCATGGGCCACCTCGGTCCGGCCGAGGTAGATCAGGTCGTCCGACGGGCTCCACTTGCCCCACTGCTCCGTGGGGCCGAACTGCGCAAACAACGCGCCATCCGTGGTCTCGACAAAGGCAACCTCGTTGAGGAACCCGTCTGACGACACGAACAACCGGTTCGTTGCACCCACGTCGTTGAAATAGTTTTCCAGGGTGATCGTGCGACCGTCCACCAGTGTCAGGATCAGATCATCGCCCACGCGCTGCTGGCTTGCCAGATCTGTCTGCCGGAGGTTGAACGAGATTTCCTGACCGCTGGTCAGAGCGACAGACGCACCCCCATCTGCCGGAACCACACCACGCTGCAATGCGCCCGCACCATCGCGGACGACGAAATCAATCGCCTTCATGACACCACCACTCTTGCCTCTGAACGGCTTACCCAACCGCCCTTTCCGATCTACGCGCCGCCGGCTTGTTCGCCGTGCTGACCATTCTTATGCGTAGAGTGATACGCGAATCACGAATCAAGGGCTAGAGTCTTTTTGCCGCTAGGTCACAATTTCCTGAGTTCAAGGGCAGGTCTTGTGGCACAGCTGGTGCAATTTCTACTCATACGCGCAGAGGCTGGACAATATGAAACCCGATCTTTTGGCGGTATGGCAGGCTGGTGTAGATGCCGTACGCGGCGACATGGCCGTGCAGCGCGCGCTGGAACACACGCCGATCCCCGCACCTGATTGCATCATCGCCGTGGGCAAGGCCGCCGTTGCGATGGCGCGGCCCGCCTGCGCGATGTGGCTCGCATGCCCGGCACTGATCGTCACAAAGTATGATCACGCTGCAGACGCCCCCGCCCATGCGACGCTGATCGAGGCCGCCCATCCCGTGCCCGATGCCGCGTCGCTCCGCGCCGGTGCCGCCCTGCAGGGTAGGGTGGCGCAGTGTGGCACCGATGCGCATCTTCTGATGCTTGTCTCCGGCGGTGCGTCCTCATTGTGCGAGGCGCTGCCTGACGACATGACACTGGAGACACTGCAGTCGGAGACAGCGGCGCAGCTCGCCTCCGGCGCCACCATCGCCGCCCTGAACGCCCACCGCCGGGGCCTGTCTCTGATCAAGGGTGGCAAGCTGCTGGCGCGTTTTGGCGGCGCCCGCGTGACCACCCTCGCCCTGTCAGATGTCGAAGGGGACGGGCTCGACGTGATCGGCTCGGGCATCGGTGCGGCACCCGGCGATGCACCATTCGCCCACGTCTCACGGATCGTGGCCAGCAACGCCATTGCCCGCGCAGCCGCCGCATCCGCCACCGCAGGACCGGTCATTGTGAATGACGAAACGCTCTATGACAACGTCACCGCCCTTGCCCCCAGGCTTGGCCAGACGCTGCGGGATGGTCCGGCAGGTTTCTATATCTTCGGCGGGGAACCGGTGGTCACGCTGCCAAAAAAACCAGGGCGTGGCGGGCGCAACATGGCGCTCGGCGTTGCCCTCGCGCGCGAGATCGCGGATGTGCCCGGCCTCCAGATCCTCGTTGCGGGCACCGACGGCACCGATGGCCCGACCGACGCTGCTGGCGCCCTGATCGACGGCAGCACGTGGGACGCCACCGGCGCGCAGGCTCTGGCCGCCGCCGACGCCTATCCCTGGCTCGCGGCGCACGGCGCGCTGATCAAAACCGGCCCTACCGGCACCAATGTCATGGACCTGCTGATCGCCCACAAATCCTGATTTTCTTCCATTGTAAATTATTCCGGGGGGCCCGAAGGGCGGGGGCAGCGCCCCTTCCGACAGTTGACACGCAAGCCAGCGCCCGAAACGGTGCACGCCATGCAAAACACCCTGCGCACGATCGAAGAGCATCCGGATATCGGCATTGTCCTGTCCGATGGCACCCGCCTGTCCGCACGGCTTTGGAAGCCGGTGGATGCGGCGGATGATCCTGTCCCACTGATCCTCGAATACCTGCCCTACCGCAAACGCGACGGCACCTGCGCCCGCGACGCGCTCACGCACCCCTATTTTGCGCAGCGCGGCTATGCCTGCCTGCGTGTGGACATCCGCGGCAATGGCGACAGCCAAGGGCTGATGGAGGATGAGTATACCCAGCAAGAGCTTGACGACGCTGTCGAGGTGATCCGCTGGGCTGCCGCGCAGCCCTGGTGCAGCGGCGCCGTGGGCATGATGGGGATCAGCTGGGGCGGCTTTAACGGGTTGCAAGTGGCCGCACTGGCGCCTGAAGCGCTCAAGGCCGTCATCACGCTCTGCTCGACCGTCGACCGATTTGCCGACGACATCCATTACAAGGGCGGCTGCCTGCTGAACGAAAACCTGGGCTGGGGCGCCACGATGTGGAGCTATTCGTCCCGCGCGCCCGACCCTTCTTTGCGCGCGGACTGGCGCGAGATGTGGCTGCAACGGCTCGAAGCCGAGCCGTTTTTGCCCAGCACGTGGCTGCGCCATCAAAGCCGCGACGCCTATTGGCGGCACGGCTCCGTCTCCGAGGCGTACGCCGCGATCAAGGCCAAGGTTCTGGCGGTCGGGGGCTGGGGCGACGCCTACAAGAACGCGGTGCCGCAAATCTTGCAAAATTTGCCCGGCGCCAAGGGCATCATCGGGCCATGGGTCCATAAGTATCCGCATTTCGCCGTGCCCGAGCCGCGCATCGGCTTTCTGCAGGAGGCGCTGCGCTGGTGGGATCATTGGCTCAGGGGCATCGACACCGGTGTCGAGGGTGACCCGGACCTGCGCGTCTACCAGATGGACGGGGTGCGCCCGGCCACATGGTACGCCGACCGGCCCGGACGCTGGCTGGCCGATCCCCAAACGACGCCACAACATTTCCATCTGAGCGAGGCGGGCCTGTCCAGCACGGATGACGGCGGCTTTCGAAAAACGCTGAACGCCCCGCAAGATACCGGTGCGGATGCCGGAGAATACTGCGCCATTTGGCTGGGCCCCGAAATGCCCGGCGATCAACGGCGCGACGACGCCATGAGCCTCTGTTTCGACAGTGCGCCTCTGGCGCGTGATCTGCGCATCGTCGATGCGCCGGCCGTCCGGCTCACCCTCGCCTCCGACACGCCGCTGGCCAACCTCGCCGTGCGTCTGTGCCATGTGCATCCGGATGGGGCGAGCACGCGCATCACCTACGGTGTTCTCAACCTCGCCCGGCATCTGGACCGCCCGCTCGTGCCCGGTCAGCACGAAGACATCCGCCTGGATCTGGACCACATCGCCTACACCGTGCCCGCGGGTCACACGCTCCGCCTGTCCCTCTCCAACGCCTACTGGCCCCTGATCTGGCCGACGCCCGCAGCGGGCACCCTGACGCTGTTTGCAGGGTCTCTGTCGCTGCAACACACCGACTGCACCGACGGTTGGACCTTCCCCGCACCCGAAATGGCGGACCCCTGGCAGGTCGAGGAGGTCCGGCCCGAACATCACGCCCGCCGTCAGGAAACGGATATGGTCACCGGCCTCACCACGCTGATCATCGAAGATGATTTCGGCAAGGTCCGCGATCTGGACCACGGGCTGGTGAACGGCTCTGTCGCGCGCGAACGCTGGGACATTCACCCCGACGACCCGCTCAGCGCGCGCGGCACCTGCCACTGGACCGATGAGCTGGAACGCGACGGCATCGCCCTGCGCACCGAGGCACACTGCGAAATGTGGTCCGATGCGACGCATTTCCACCTCTCCGCCCGGATCGAGGCCTACGAGAATAACGTCGAAATCTATGCCCGGGATGTCAGCGATCGCATCCCGCGCGACCTGCTGTGAGCGTCACCGTCCTGTCACCTGCTGTCATTACCTCTTGCGGGCCGGGGTCAAATCCTTACCCTTGAGCACGGGACCAAAGGCTGCCCGAAAATGAGGCCGCCATCAGATCAACCGGGAGATCACTTATGTCGAAAGAACTCGAAGGCCTATCCGCACGCGTTGTGGCCGGCACGATGACGCGCCGCGATTTCATGGGCAAAGCCGCCGCGCTGGGCCTCACGGCCGCGGCCGCCTCCACCCTGCTGGCCAACGCAGCCCGCGCCGCGACACCGGTCGCTGGCGGCACATTCAAGATGGGCGTGCAGGGCGGAGAAAGCACCAACAGCCAGGACCCCGCTACATGGGCGTCCGATGTGCCGATCGCCGGTGGCCAACTCTGGGGCGAAGGCCTCGTCGAGGTCGAAGCCGATGGCTCGCTGTCCGGTCTGGTCGCCGAAAGCTGGGAAGGGACCTCGGACGCCAAGACATGGCGCTTCAAGATCCGCCAGGGCATCGCATTCTCCAACGGTCAGGCCGTGACCGCCGACGACGTCATGAAAACGATGGAGCGTCATTCGAACGAGGACTCGAAGTCCGGCGCGCTCGGCATCGTGCAGGGCATCGAAAGCATGCGCACGGATGGCGACGTGTTTGAGGTAACCTTGGGCGTCGGCAATGCCGACCTGCCCTACCTCATGGCCGACTACCACCTGATGATCCAGCCCGGCGGCGGCTTTGACGACCCCACCGCGGCCATCGGCACCGGGGCCTATATCCTCGAAACCGACGATCCCGGCGTGCGCATGGTGGCCAAGCGCAACCCCAACTACTGGGGCGGCGACCAGAGTGTCACGGCCCACTACGATGCCGTCGAGGTGATCGTGCTGAACGACGCCACGGCGCGCACCGCGGCTCTGCAATCGGGTCAGGTCGACACGATCAACCGGGTCGAGCCCAAGATCGCCAAACTGCTCGACCGCGCGCCCAATGTCGACGTGCTGTCGACCGCCGGGCGCGGTCACTACGTGTTCATCGCGCATATCGACACCGCCCCCTTCGACAACAACGATCTGCGTCTGGCGCTGAAATACGCGCTCAACCGCGAGGAAATGGTCGAAAAGATCCTGCAGGGCTATGGCTCCATCGGGAACGACATGCCGATCAACGCGGCCTACCCGCTCTTTGACGACACGATCCCACAGCGGGAATTCAACCTCGATCTGGCGCGCGAGCACTACGCCAAATCCGGCCATGACGGCTCGCCCATCATCCTGCGCACGGCGGATGGCGCCTTCCCCGGTGCCGTGGATGCCGCCGCCCTCTTCCAGCAATCCTGCCAGGCGGCGGGCATCCCGCTGGAAATCAAGCGCGAGCCCAACGATGGCTACTGGTCCGAGGTCTGGAACGTGCAACCCTTCTGCTGCTCCTACTGGGGCGGCCGTCCGGTGCAGGACCAGATGTACACCACCGCGTATCTCTCCACCGCCGACTGGAACGACACGCGCTGGAAACGGCCCGAGTTCGACGCGATGCTGCTCGAAGCACGCGCCGAGCTGGACGAAGCCAAGCGCAAGGAGATCTACTCCAAGATGGGCCGCATGCTGAACGAAGAGGGCGGACTGATGGTCCCCATGTTCAACGACTTCGTCGATGCGGTGTCGACCAATGTGCAGGGCTGGGAAAGCGATCCCAACGGCCCGCAAATGAACTGGTACGCCTTCAAGAAAACCTGGAAAGCGTAAGAGACCGTTTTCGAACCGCGCCCCGGCCCCCCGAGGCGCGGTTTTTCGTTATGGCACCGACAGATCATAAACGACCCAGCGGCCCTGCATCTCAGGCAAGGGCACGAGCGTATTCATGCATCCCATTCTGAAACTGACACTCGAGCGCTTGGCCCTCGGCCTCGTGCTGCTCCTGGCCGCCTCCGCCCTGCTCTTTGGCCTGACCGAGGTGTTGCCCGGCGACGCGGCACAGGCCATCCTCGGCCAGTCCGCCACCCCCGAAAGCCTCGCCAACCTGCGCGAGGAGATGGGGCTGAACCGCCCCGCGCTCACCCGCTATGTCGAGTGGCTGGGCGGTATCGTGACGGGCGATCTGGGCAACGCGCTGACCAATCAGCTGCCCATCGCCGACCAGATCTCCCGGCGCATGAGCGCCACCCTGTTTCTGGCCTTCTGGGCCGCCATCATCTCAGTCCCGCTGGCGATCCTGCTGGGGCTCATTGCAGTGCGCTACCAGAACCGGTGGCCGGACAAGCTGATCTCGGGCGTGACACTCGCCTCGATCTCACTGCCTGAGTTCATGATCGCCTATATCCTCGTCTTCTTCTTTGCCGTGCAGCTTTTCTGGGCGCCGTCCTTTGCCTCGATCTCGCCCGGCATGTCGCTGCTGGAACAGCTGCACGCCATCTCACTGCCCGTCGCCGTACTGACGCTGGTGGTGCTGGCGCATATGATGCGCATGACCCGGGCCGCGATCCTGAACGTGATGCAATCGGCGTATATCGAGACGGCAGAGCTCAAGGGCCTCACGACCTTCGCCGTCATCTATCGCCATGCCTTTCCCAACGCGATCGCACCGATCGTGAATGTGGTGATGATCAACCTCGCCTACCTGGTCGTGGGCGTGGTGGTGGTCGAGGTTGTCTTTGCCTATCCCGGCATGGGCCAATACCTGGTGGACGCGGTCGTCAAACGCGACGTCCCCGTTGTGCTCGCATGCGGCGTGATCTTTGCCGCCGTCTACATCATCCTCAACATCGTGGCCGACATTGTATCGATCCTCGCCAACCCGAGATTGAGGCATCCGAAATGAATACGTTGAATTCTTCACAGAAAAAATTCGACGCGTGCGACCAAGCGTCTTTGCAAAGCAAAGGCGCGGGGAGGTACCCGGTGGCCATTCCAAGCGCCATCCCAGCCGCCCTTCCGAGCGCCGAAGGCACCAAGACATGCTGAAAAACCTCCCCCTTTCGGCCGCCATTGGCCTCATCATCACTGTCGCCTACTTCCTCACGGCGATATTCGCCGCCTGGATCGCCCCCTATGGCATGGCCGAAACCGTCGGCGACGTGTGGGAGCCGTCATCATCCGAATTCTGGCTCGGCACCGACCAGATCGGGCGCGACCTGCTCACACGCATCATCTTCGGCGGGCAGACCACGATCTTCATCGCCACCGCCGCCACGATCCTCAGCTTCACCACCGGATCCGTGCTGGGCTTTGTCGCTGCCGTGAACGGCGGCTGGATCGACCAGATCATGAGCCGCCTGGTCGATCTTTTTATGTCGATCCCATCGCTCATCCTCGCCCTCGTCATCCTCAGCAGTATCGAGGCGACGGTGGTCACCCTCATCGTGATCATGGGCCTTCTCGACAGCACTCGAGTCTACCGCATTGCCCGTGCCGTCGCAGTCGACATCTCGGTGATGGACTATGTTGAGGCGGCGCGCCTGCGCGGCGAAAAGATCACATGGATCATCTTCCGCGAGATTTTGCCAAATGCCCTGTCGCCGCTGGTCGCCGAAATGGGCCTGCGCTTCATCTTCATGGTGCTCTTCATCTCGACGCTCTCGTTCCTCGGCATCGGCGTTCAACCCCCGCTCGCGGACTGGGGCGGCATCGTGAAGGAGAACAAGGAGGGGATCAATTTCGGCATCGGTGCCGCCCTTTACCCCGCCGTCGCCATCGCCACGCTTGCGATCAGCGTGAATCTCGTCGCCGACTGGATCCTCAACCGCACCACCTCTCTCAAAGGAGGGCGCGGATGATGATTTACCCCTGCTTCTTCTCTTTCCAAATACTTCGGGGGGCCGGGGGCAGCGCCCCCGGGGATCCGCACTCATGACCGACCCCCTGCTCAAGGTCCGCGGCCTCAAGATCGGTGCAACCGTCTATCCGCCCGGCGAAAAACCCCACGATATCGAGATCGTGCACGGCGTCGATTTCGACCTCGCACCGGGCAAGGTTCTCGGCCTAATTGGCGAAAGCGGCGCGGGCAAATCCACCATCGGCCTCGCCACCATGGCCTACGGGCGCGGTGGGGTGACGCTGACGGGCGGCACAGTCGAGGTCAATGGCCGCGATGTCCGCCAGGCGCCGCTCAAGGACATCCGCAAGCTGCGCGGGGCTGAGGTCACCTACGTCTCCCAATCGGCCGCTGCGTCGTTCAACCCCGCCAAGCAGATCATGGAACAGGTGGTCGAGGCCGCCGTGGGCCAGGGCAAGTTCACCAGGAAAGAGGCCGAAGCCCGCGCCACCCAACTTTTCCAAAAGTTGGGCCTGCCCGATCCTTCAAGGATCGGCTCCCGCTATCCGCACCAAGTCTCGGGTGGCCAATTGCAGCGCTGCATGACAGCGCTCGCGCTCTGCCCCGAACCCGACCTCGTGGTCTTTGACGAACCGACCACGGCACTCGACGTCACCACCCAGATCGACGTGCTCAAGGCGATCAAGGATGCGATCCGCGACACCGGTGTCGCCGCCCTCTACATCACCCATGACCTTGCCGTCGTGGCGCAGGTCAGCGACCACATCATGGTACTGCGTCACGGCGAGATGGTCGAATACGGCACCACCGATCAGATCATCAACGCCCCGCAAGAGGATTACACACAGGCCCTCGTGTCCGTCCGCTCGATCACGCACGCGGAAAAGCAACCGACCGCGCCGGTGCTGCGCGTCGAAAACATCACCGCGCGGTACAAGGGCACCGGTTTCGACGTGCTGCACAATGTCAGCGTCGAGGTCAGCCCGGGCCAGACCCTGGCCGTGGTGGGCGAAAGCGGGTCGGGCAAATCCACCCTGGCCCGCGTGATCACGGGCCTCTTGCCGCCCCGGGCGGGCAGCATAACATTCGCGGGTCGCACGCTCACCCCCGATCAACCCAGCCGCCCGCGCGAAGATCTGCGCGAGCTGCAGATGATCTACCAGATGGCCGACACGGCCATGAACCCGCGCCAGACCGTGGGCACGATCATCGGGCGTCCGCTCGAATTCTACTTCGGCCTCAAGGGCGCGGAAAAGCAGAGGCGCATTCAGGAGTTGCTGGACGAGATCGAGCTTGGCACCGGGTTTCAGGATCGCTATCCGGCAGAGCTGTCGGGTGGCCAGAAACAGCGGGTTTGCATCGCCCGGGCGCTCGCCGCCAAACCCAAGCTGATCATCTGTGACGAAGTGACCTCGGCCCTGGACCCGCTGGTGGCGGACGGGATCCTCAAGCTGCTGCTTGAGCTGCAAAAGGTCGAGGATGTGGCATATCTCTTCATCACGCACGATCTTGCGACCGTCAAAGCCATCGCCGACAGCATCGCGGTGATGTATCAGGGCCGCGTCCAGCGCTATGGCACCAAATCCGACGTGCTCAGCCCGCCCTTTGACGACTACACCGATCTGCTGCTCAGCTCAGTGCCGGAGATGAAGCTGGGCTGGCTCGAGGATGTCATCGCCAACCGCAAAATGGAAAGCGGCGGGAACTGACGGACTTTGACGTCAAAGTCCGGCTGTTTTCCGACACGGAAAACCGCACAGACCAACGGTTGCGCCTGAACCGGAAACCGTGTCGCTTTCCTGCCGATTTCCGCGCCGGAAATCGTGTCGCTCAACGTAACACCCCTGTCACAACAACAGGAGGTGCAGCATGCTCCGCACTTTGACGTCCCTAACGATCATCGCCACGTTTTTCGTTCCCCTCGCCGCCCAGGCCCAGGATCCCGCACACCGGGCCGCAGCCGCCAATGCGCTGGGGATCACCGAGGCGCAGTTCATCGACTGCATGCCCGCCAATGCGACGCCGGGCGAACGTTTGCCGCAAAGCGAGCGGCGCAAGGTCGTGGATTGCTTCAAGGCCGCGAACCCCAGCCTGACCAACTCGAAAATCCGGTCCGCGCTGATGGATCTGCGCGGCTAGGCCAACGCCGCCTTGTGCGCGGCGAACACCTCGGCCAGGTGCGGGCTGTCATGCAGCCCGCGCACGGTGCGTTTCAGATCGCCCGCGCCATCAAACAGCAGCAGCGTCACATGCGGCGCGTTATACCGCCGGGCAAAGGCCGCGCCCTCGGGCGTCTTGATATCCGCCACCAGGTAGGTCAGCCCGCACGCGTCCAAATCCTTCAGCGCGCGCCGCGTCTGTTTCTGCAGCGCGGTGCAGGTCGGGCATTGCGGGTCGTGCACCTGCACGATCGCGGGCGCCCCCTGCCCCACGCGGCTGAGGTCATGTTCAGCCGCATAGGTGCGGAACGACGAGACGCCCCAGAAGCCGCCCCCCAGCACCAGGGCCGATCCCACGGCACCGCCGCCCAGCACCGACCGACGCGATATGGCGCTTGCCTGTTTGGCACGAGATGCAGCGCGCGCGCGCTTCTTGGATTTGGGCATGTGGAACCTCCGCAAGACGTGCCGCGAAGCGTAGCGCGGCGCGCGCGGCATGTGCGGTCACGATCCCGTTAGCACCGCACCGGGCGCATCACTCTGCCGCCACGGCCGCCGCACCCATTTCCCAGGGCCGGACAAAGTCACCCAGCACGGTCTGGATCGCGTCCTCGCCCGCGCCATTGGCATCGACCTGCGCCACCAGCCCGCGCGTCTTGTCATCCACGACCGACACGACACGTGCGGGCAACTCCGCCTTGATCAGCGCGGCGTTGTAGACCCGCGTGATCGCTTCCTTGCGCAGGTCAGGTTTGAACACCTTGCCCACTGCGGTCTTGGGCAGCTCGTCCATCACGGTCATATGCTTGGGCTGTGCCGCCCGTTCGTGCACATGGTCTACGCAGAAGGCCATCAGTTCGTCCGGTGTGACCGACGCGCCCGCCACCAGCTCCACATAGGCGCAGGGCACCTCGCCGGAATGCTTGTCCGGTTGGCCGATGGCGCCCGCAAAGGCGACCGCCTCGTGGCCCAGCAGGGCCTCTTCGATCTCGGCGGGGTCGATATTGTGGCCGCCACGGATGATCAGATCCTTGGCGCGGCCCGTGATCCACAGATAGCCGTCCGTGTCGAACCGGCCCAGATCGCCCGTGCGCAGGTATTTGTCGTGGTAATACAGGTCCTTGTTCTTGTCGGCCTCGGTATAGGTGTTGCCGGGCCAAACGCCCGGATTGCTTACGCAAATCTCGCCCACCTCGTCCACGCCGGCCTCAATGGCGCCATCGGGCGTGTCCTTCATGATCTTGACGTCCGTGTAGGGAAAGCCGATGCCCACCGACCCGATCTTTTTCTCGCCATGGGTGGGGTTGCAGCTGACCAGGCAGGTGGCCTCGGTCATGCCGTATCCTTCGACGAGGGTCACACCGGTCGCCTTTTCAAACCGCTTGAACAGCTCCTGCGGCAGCGGGGCGGAACCGGAAAACGCCGTTTTCACACTGCTCACATCCGCATCGATGGCGCGCTGCATCTTGGCCGAAATCGCTGTGGGGACGGTGATGATGAACGTGACCTTCCACCGCTCGACCAGCTTCCAGAAGTTGTCCATCACACCCTCGCCACGATACCCCTGCGGCGTGGGAAAGACGACATGCGCCCCCGATGCCACGGCCCCCATGAGGATCGGATGGCAGGCAAACACGTGGAACAGGGGCAGCGGGCACATGATCACATCCTGCTCGGTATAAAGCAGCGTCGCCGCCGTCCAGCCATTGTAGACCATCCCTGAATAGCGGTGCTGCGCGACCTTGGGCATGCCGGTCGTGCCACCGGTGTGAAAGTAGCAGGCAACACGATCTTCCTGCACATCCTCGAATTTCAGCGTTGTCGGGTATTTCGCGCATTCCGCGTTGAAGTCGACATATTTGACCCCGGGCGCCTGCTGCATCTTGGGCCGGATCAGAGGGATGATGAACGATTTCAGACCCGACACATGCCCCAGCAGATCGACCTCGAGCACGGTCTTGACCTTGGGGGCCATGGCCACCGCCTCGGCGGTCTTTTGGGCCACGTCCGTCTTGGGAAAGGCGCGCAGCGTCACCACCGCCTTGGCCCCGGTCTCGCGCAAGATCGCACCGATCTGCTCGGCGTCGAGCAACGGGTTGATCGGATTGGCAATGCCCGCGACGGCCCCACCCAGCAGCGTGATTACCGTCTCGGTCGCGTTTGGCAGAACGTAGGCCACCACGTCCGATGGTCCGATGCCCAAGCCACGAAACATGTTGGCGCATTGGGTCGTGCGATCCTTGAGCTCGGTCCAGGTGAGCGTTTCGGCCTTGGATTTCGGCGCCGAAAAGATCTGGTAGCTGATCGCCTTGTGGGTCGGGTATTTTTGCGTCGTCTCCGACAGCATCCCGTAAAGGGTCTTGGGAACGTCCCGCTCTTCCCACGGCATCTCGTTCTGAATGGCGTCGCGATCGGCGATCCCGGTGATTGGCATGGTCTATCCCTCCGTCGCAGGCCAAGCTCTTGCGTATGGCGCAGCGTGCATGTTCCCCAAGCGTAGGATGCGGCGGAATGCTGCAAGGTTCAAGCGCCGCGCCGATGCGCGCCACAATGAAACGCCGCGTCATCGGATTTGACCTAAGGTCACAGCCCCGTCAGGCCGTCAGCACCCTACTCGGCAGCGATCCCGTCGGTGAATTGCAGCCGCGCCAAACGGGCATAAAGGCCATCCTCAGCCACCAGTTGGTCATGCGGGCCCTGCGCCACAATGCGTCCCTGATCCAGCACGATGATCCGGTCCGCCTTTTTCACGGTGGCCAGGCGGTGGGCGACAATCAGCGTGGTGCGGTCCTCGGCCATCGCGTCGACCGCCTCTTGCACCGCGCGTTCGCTTTCGGCATCGAGCGCGCTCGTCGCCTCGTCCAGCAGCAGCACGGGCGCGTCACGCAGGATGGCGCGCGCAATGGCAATGCGCTGTTTTTGCCCGCCCGACAACATGACCCCGCGTTCGCCCAATTGACTGTCGTAGCCCTGTGGCAGCGCGGTGATAAAGTCATGTGCCGCCGCGGCCCGGGCTGCGGCCTCGATCTCGGCCTCGGTGGCGCCCGGCCGGCCAAAGGCGATGTTTTCCGCCGCGGATGTCGCAAAGATCACCGGATCCTGCGGCACCAGCGCGATGTGTTGGCGGAACACCTCGCGCGCCATGCCTGCGACGTCCACGCCGTCCAACGTGATACGGCCCTCCTGCGGGTCATAAAACCGCAAGAGCAGCTGCAGGATTGTCGTCTTACCCGCGCCCGACGGCCCGACAAAGGCGACCGTCTCGCCCGGCGCAATGTCCAGCGTCACGCCATCCAGAGCGGCCTGGCCGGGCCGGGAGGGGTATGCGAAAGCGACATCTTCGAACCCGATGCGCCCTGCCACGGGCGCGCGCAGCGCTGCTGGCTGCGCGACGTCGCGCACCGCATCTTCGGCCTGCAACAGCTCCACCAGCCGTTCGGTGGCACCCGCGGCGCGCTGTAGCTCGCCGATGATCTCGGACAGGGCGGCGACGGCACCGGCCACCATGATCGCGTAGATGACGAACTGTATCAGCGTGCCCACCGTCAGCGCGCCCGCGCGCACATCATTGGCCCCGATCCACAGCACACCCACGATGCCCGAAAACACCAGAAAGATCAAGATCACCGTCATCGCCGCCCGCGTCGTAATCCGGCGCTTGGCAGAGCCATAGCTCGCTTCGGTCACGTCGGAAAACATCGCCCGGCTGGCGGCCTCATGGGTGAACGCCTGCACCGTCTGCACCGCGCTCAGCTGTTCGGACGCACGGCCCGATGAGGCTGCGATCCAATCCTGGTTCTCGCGGCTCAGCACCCGCAGCTTGCGCCCCAGCACGAGGATCGGCACGATCACCGCAGGGACGATCAGCAACACCAACGCCGTCAGCTTGGCCGAGGTCAGCATCATCAACACCAACCCGCCCACAAAGATCAGCGCATTGCGCAGCGCAATCGAAATCGACGAACCCACGACGCTCAGGATCAATGTCGTGTCGGTGGTGATCCTGCTGAGGACCTCACCGGTCAGCACGTTTTCGTAGAACCCCGGCGACAGGCCGATGACGCGGGCAAAGACCGCCTTGCGGATATCTGCCACCACCCGCTCGCCCAGCCGCGTGACCAGCGCGTAGCGCAGCCCGGTGCCCAGCGCCAGCAGCCCCGCAATCCCGATGGCCGCCAGAAAATACTGATCGAGCACCGCAATCTCCGCGACCTCGAAATTGTCGACCACGCGCCGCACGGCCAGCGGCAATGTCAGTGATATGATCGCCGTGCCGATCAGCGCCGCAAAGGCCGCCGCCATCAACCCCGTATAGGGCAGCAAAAACGGCCACAACGCCCGCAACGAGCCGATTTGCTTCGACTTTTCGCGTTCATCCTGGCCCGCATTGGGGGGTGGCGCTGATGCGCTTTGATCTGTCATGCGCGCTCCTGACATATCGCTGTCCGACAGCACATGCCCTGATCCAACGCAGGAGGTCAACTGCGACAAAGGCGGAGGGATTGGAGCGGGCGGCGGGAATCGAACCCGCGTCATTAGCTTGGAAGGCTAAGGTCTTACCACTACACAACGCCCGCGTTCGTCCCCGGTGTTATGTCACGCATGATATGGGGTCAATAGATGTGTAATGCGCAGGCGGTGATGGTCACACGTTCAGGTCCTGCAGCAACCGGCTGTGCTGTTGGGTCTGTTCGATCAGCTGGCCAAAGGTGTGCGTGCCCTTGCCTTCGAGCAGTGGCAACAGCCGGACCAGCGCCTCCGCCGTTGCGGTCGCGTCGCCCAATGCCGTGTGGCGCAGCGCGGGCGGGATCGTAATCGCCAGCCGGTCACACAGCGCGTCGAGCGAGTGCACTTCGGTCGTGCCGAAGACAACCGCCGACAGCAGCACCGTATCCAGCACCGGATGGGTCCATTCGACGCCCATGCGTGCGGCGTCCTTGCGCAACAGGCCGATGTCGAAGGGTGCATTGTGCGCCACCAGCACCGCGTCGCGGGCAAAGTGGTGAAAGGCGCGACCGACCTCCGCGATGTCGGGCGCATCCGCCACATCCGCATCCGTCACGTGGTGGATCCTGGTGGACGCGGGCGGGATGGGACGACCGGGATGGACGTAGGTGTTCATCACTTCACCGGCGACAATCCGCCCGTTCAGGACGCGCACCGCCCCCAGCTGAACAATGGCATCCTTCTCCACCGAAAGGCCCGTGGTTTCGGTATCAAACGGGACAAAGCACAGCTGGGACAGAGGCATATCACTGACATGCCGCGTCTCCGACGTGTTCATCAGGTCAAAGTCGAAGACCAGCGGGCGCTGCGCAATTGCGCTCTCCTGCTGCGTATCGGCATCGATGCAGATCATGTGCCCGTCGTCGTTCAGCGCCTTGAGCCGCGCCTCAAAACGCATGTCGCGCGCGGTGTTGTACAGTGTGAACGACACCTCGTGCACCGCATCGGTCAGCCCCGCCATGGCCGCAGTCACATCGGCCATGTCGAAGTAATCGCCCAGAGGTGCCTTGAGCCGCGGCGGTGCAATCTGGTCCAGCACGGCAGCCGCTTGCGCGTCGTAGAGCACGATCTCGTGCGCGGGGTTCAGCAGGATCGTGGCGATGGGGATCTCAGTCAGCAAGGCGGTCAGCCGCTCGGTCTCGTCCCGCAAGCGCTGGGTCTCGCGGGCCACCTTGGCCGCCGTATCCACGAGCGACGTGTTGACCGTCTGGGTGAGGGCGCTGGCAGCAGGCGCCAGATCGCCGAGGTAGCGGGCGGTGTCGGCACTCACCTCTCCCGCCACACCGCCATGGGCCTGCAATCGCAGGCTGGCGGACAAGCGGTTGATGGGCTTGGCGACGTTCTCATCGAACAGCAGCCAGACCGCGACCGCGAGCCCGGTGTTGAGAAAGGCGAACAGGACGAACGCGGTCAGGAACGGTGCAACCGGCAGCGCCTCGGGCGCGCGCGACCAGCCAAAGGCCAACGCCCCCGCCGCCAGCCCCGCCCCGCCCACCGCCAGAAGGCAGAAGAACAGAAAGATGCGGAACCGCAGGGAGAGGCGTGTGAACATGTCAGGTCTCGCAGACCAGCTGCAGCATCGGATCCTCAGCGGGCATAGCCTGCCAATCGGCATCGGCCACGCTGCCGTCGCTGGCAAAGTCCGCGCCGTCGATCAGCAGCGCCGACCGCCCGCCCGCGCAATCAAACAGCATCGGTGCCTGATTGACGGGTGACCAGCGACCAAAGAAATACACATCTGCAAGGCGCTGATCGGGCAGGTTTTCGTTGCTGCGTGCCGTGGCCTTGTCGACGGCGGCAAAGCGTTTGGTGTAGGGCCACACCTGCGTCCAGGGCCGGAGCCAGCTTTGCTCTTGCACGGTCATGGCAATCTCGACCCCTTCGGGCAGACGTTCCGCGGTGCGATCGAACCAGGTGTATTCGTTCGAGATGGTCATGCCGATCATGCCCAGCCCCGCCGCCACCGGCATCACCCATTTGGGCAGGCGCCGCCCGGTGATGAGGTTCAAGAGCATGGCAACACCCGCGCAGGCGATCCCGGCAAAGACTGTGGCGATAAGTTCTAGAAACACGTGATCACCCCAACGCTCCCTTGCCTGATCCCACAGCGGATTGCATGGTTTTGACCACGACAAAGGCGTCGCGCAAGTGGCTGCGGTCGAAATCCGACAGTGTCGCAGGATCGAGGTAGTTGTCGGGCTTGCCGCCCGCCTTGATCTCTTTGGCCTGCTGCTCGAGCCGGGTTGTCGCGATCAGATCGTAGGCATCCAGCAGGTCCGCTCCGCCGGATTTGGACAGCACACCGGCGGCGATCCCCGCCTCTAGCCGGGCCCGTGTGTTGGCGGGGCTCAGCCGGCCTTGCAGGGTGTAGATGCGGCCCAGATCGACGATGGGCACAACGCCATTGTGCTTGAGGTCGATCTGATTGCGATGTTCCCCCGACCGGATCGTGGCCAGCCCCCGCAGCAACCCCAACGGCGGCTGATGCTTGAGCGAATTGGCCACCATATGCGCGGTGAAGATCGAGTTCTTGGAGGCCAGGCGCAGCGTCTCGGCCTGCAGATGTTCGAACAGCGCGGCGTCGCCGCCAATGGGGCGCAGGTCAAACATGACGGAGGCCAGCATTTGCGCCTCGGGGCTCGGCTTGGCGATCCACCCCCTGAAATAGTCCTGCCAGACACGCAGCGGCTGGCACCAGCGCGGGTTCGTCGCCATCATGTCGCCCGGACAATGGAAGTAACCGCAGGTATCCAGCCCGTCGCTCACGACCTTGGCCAGTGCCGAGAAATAGGCCATGTCCGCCTCGGTCACCGTATCGGCCAGGATCAGGCAATTGTCCTGATCCGACACGCCCGTTTGCTCTTGCCGCCCTTGGGACCCGCAGGCGAGCCAAAGGTAGGGCACCGGTGCCGGGCCCAGCTGTGCCTCCGCCAGCGCCAAAAGCCGCCGGGTTGCGGTGTCGGCGATATCGGTGATCAGCCGGGTGATCACCTCATGCCGGTTGCCCGCCTCGACCAGCTGCACCAGCAGCTGCTGGATTTCCGCGGTGACCTGCGCCATCGCTGTGGCGTCGGCGGCCTTGGCCACCCGTCCCACCAGATCGGCCGAGGACATGGCCTGCGCGCGGGTCAGATCGGTCTGCGTGATGATCCCCAGCAGTGCCCCGCCATCCACGATGGGAATGTGGCCGATGCCCCGCTCCATCATCAGGTGCAGCACATCCGTGACCAGCGCGGTGGGCCCCAGCGTGAGCGGGTCCGTCGTCATGATGCCGGACACCGGGCCTGCCGGATCAGCGCCTTGGGCCACGACGCGACCGTTGATGTCACGCACCGTGACGATGCCGCGAAAATCGCCATCATCCGCCACGCAGATCGACGAGATATGCGCATCATGCATTAGCGCTGCCGCCGCGCGAATGGGCGTGTCAGAGGCGCAGGTCATCGGGTCGCGCGTCATCAGCTGCGCGACGGGCATCGTGGTCAGATCACGCGTCGCCGCCCGTGCAGGGCGGCGCCGATCAAAAAACCGCGCAACCGCCGGGTGCGCCTCGATCAGCGCATAGAATGTGGCCGACGGGATCGCGATCAGTGTCGCTTGCGCCACGACTGTTGCCGTGCGCGCGGCGGTGTCGCCGCGCAACAGCGCACGCTCACCAAAGGAATTGCGCGGGCCCAGCAGCGACAGCTGCACGCCCGTCTCGTCGGTGATCTCAATTTCGCCCGCAGCGACGACATAAAGTGTCGTGGCCTTGTCGCCCACCGCAAACACGATGTCGCCCGGGGCAAATGTCTGCTCGGCGCAGACATCCGCCAGCGCGGTCAGGTCCGTGTCGGTCAGACTGTCATAGGGATGCACGGAGGCCAGAAATTGCGTCAAAGCTGCCGAAAGGGCCATGGGCGCGCGCCTCTTTGAAAGGGAAGGCCCTGCCCGCGCTCGCACACGGGCAGGGCTGATCTTGTCAGGTCGGGGGCCTAGTGACCTTCGACCGCCGTACCGGCACCGCGCGGGATGCGCACGCTTTGCACCAGCGCCTTGATCTCTTCCGGGGTCTCCTTGGTCATGCCGGAGACCACGTAGGCCACCGCAAAGTTGACCATCGCACCAATCGCACCGAACGAGGTCGACTTGATCGGACCCAAAAGCGGGTCGGCATCGGTGAAGGTGTTGGTGTCAGGGATAAAGAACCAGCCCTTGTGCAGGAAGATATAGAGCAGCGTGACAACCAGACCGGCCAGCATGCCCGCAACCGCGCCCACGTTGTTGATGCGGGTCGAAAAGATCCCCATCATCAGCGCCGGGAAGATCGAGGCCGCCGCCAGGCCAAAGGCCAGCGCCACCGTCTGCGCCGCAAATCCGGGCGGGTTGAGCCCCAGGATCACAGCCACCACAATCGCCGCCGCCATCGAGATACGGGCCGCCATCAGCTCGGATTTCTCCGACATGTTGGGCGTGAGTTGCCCCTTGAGCAGATCGTGGCTGACCGCGGACGAGATCGCGAGGAGCAGACCCGCCGCCGTCGACAGCGCCGCCGCAAGGCCGCCCGCCGCCATCAG
>ERZ1740067.549-NODE-549-length-29633-cov-12.278214_pt1 | contig 29633 bp, 27 predicted proteins | sample MGYA00581736_ERZ1740067 | MGnify/ENA primary metagenome ERZ1740067 (study PRJEB43018, sample SAMN04849236) | marine metagenome | isolation source: floating plastic debris | place: Pacific Ocean | collected 2008-08-27 | study: EMG produced TPA metagenomics... | reverse complement strand
TAGCTGGAGATATTCTCTAATTGTTTCCCGAACATCGGTGCAATCCTTTAAAGCATTGGTCGAAAGCTCTGAGGTGGCATGTGCTCCGGGGTATCGAAACTCCACGGCATAAGCTGTTAAAGAATCGACTGAGCGCCTCAAAGATTCCCACTCTGGCTGAATAGGTAGAAGTAGATCTAGCAACGTGGGAAGCTCATGAGTCTTAGGAAAGAAAATGTTTGCTTCTTGAAGGCATGCCTTGAGATATTTCTCTACACACTGTTGAGCGTGGAAACACACAATATCGTGTTTAGGCTGTAGTTGCGCTAGCAAAAGCTGTGCAACTGCGAAGTCGCTTTCGGCTTTTTCAATCCACTCTTGCGTAATTGGCTTCATACAAAACACGACCTTTTTGCAAAATCTCCTGAATGAAAAAGTCGCCCATTTCCAATCGCTTTTCGATATTCTGCGGTGTGCGAGTTAACAAATCTAGTGGAAAGTGATAGTCAATGGCATGCCGAATCTCGATGTTCTTTTTAGTTGGATGGCCTTCGAAAGGCAGGATTACCAATAAGTCCACATCAGAATCTTGATTGGGCTCCCCATAGGCATACGAACCAAACAAGATGATTTTCTCAGGCTGAAACTTGTCTATGACTTCCTGACAGAATTCTTGAATTTGGTTGTGACTAATCATCGTACCAGTGTTATTCAGTAGCTTTTCGAGATAGGAGATGTCGTCAAGCAGTTGTTGCCTTATCGCACATCTCCCTATTTTACTGTTGGATCAAAACAGGTCTTTATCTGTTACCGCACCTTTACTACTTGAAGAAACTAACTTGGCATACTTGGCTAGTACTCCTCGTTCGTAGTTAGGTTTCGGTGCAGTCCACTGCTGCTTCCTTTCTGCTAGCTCATCATCGGAAACGTTGACTTGTAGCAGCAATTTGTCAGCATCGATCGTGATGGAGTCGCCTTCTTTTACAAGGCCGATAGTTCCACCGACTGCAGCTTCGGGAGCAACATGACCAACGACCATGCCGTAGGTTCCGCCGGAGAAGCGGCCATCGGTGATGAGGCCGACGGAATCGCCGAGGCCTGCGCCGATGATGGCCGATGTGGGTGCAAGCATTTCGCGCATGCCAGGGCCGCCTTTGGGACCTTCGTAGCGGACGACGATGACGTCGCCCGCTTTGATTTTGTTGGCTAAAATCGCGTCAAGGCAGTCTTCTTCGGATTCAAAGACGCGGGCGGGGCCGGTGATGCTGCGGTTCTTGATGCCGGTGAGCTTGGAGACGGAGCCTTCGGGGGCGAGGTTGCCTTTGAGGATGCCGAGGTGGCCCTGCTTATACATCGGTTGGGTGAAGGGGCGAATGACGTCTTGATCAGCGGCGGGCTGGTCGGGGATGTCGGCGAGGTTTTCGGCGACGGTTTTGCCGGTGACGGTGATGCAGTCGCCGTGGAGGAGGCCTTCGTTTAGCAGCATTTTCATCACTTGGGGGATGCCGCCTGCTTTGTGGAGGTCGGTGGCGACGTACTTGCCAGAAGGCTTGAGGTCGCAGAAGACAGGGACTTTTTGGCGGATGGCCTCGAAGTCATCGATGGAGAGGGGTACGCCGATGGTGTGTGCGATCGCTAACAAATGCAACACCGAATTAGTCGACCCCCCCACAGCCATAATCACCGCCATCGCATTCTCAAACGCCTCACGCGTGAGAATATCCTTGGGCAAAATCTGCTGACGAATCGCTTCTACTAGGGCAAACGCAGACTTCTCAGTGCTTTCTGCTTTCTCTTCATCCTCAGCCGCCATGGTCGAAGACTTGGGCAGACTTAAGCCCATCGCTTCAATCGCAGAAGACATTGTATTTGCGGTAAACATACCGCCGCAGGAACCCGCGCCAGGACAGGAATGACGTTCTACCGCATCGAGTCTTTCTTTGCTGATTTTGCCAGCGCTGTATTGCCCCACTGCTTCAAAGGCACTGACGACTGTTAGGTCTTCGCCGTCTAGATGGCCAGGTTTAATGGTGCCGCCGTAGACGAATACGGCTGGGATATTCATGCGTGCGATCGCAATCACCGCCCCCGGCATATTCTTATCGCAGCCCCCAATCGCCAGCACCGCGTCCATACTCTGCCCAGTGCAGGCCGTCTCAATAGAGTCAGCAATCACCTCGCGGGACACAAGGGAATACTTCATCCCTTCGGTCCCCATCGAGATGCCATCGCTGATGGTAATCGTGCCGAACATCGCAGGCATCGCACCGGCTTCGCGCAGCGCACTTTCGCCCCGAATGGCGAGCGTGTTGATCCCCATGTTGCAGGGTGTAATGGTGCTGTAGCCGTTGGCTAGGCCCACAATAGGTTTTTTAAAGTCGTCATCTCCAAAACCAACAGCTCTGAGCATCGCTCGGTTAGGAGCCCGCTGTACGCCTTGGGTGACTACCTGACTTTTGCGATTATCCGCCATTCGATCTTCTCCAGTGGAAATGTTTGCCAGTAAAAGCTTTAGACTTTTCAGTCTTCTATTCTGGCAGAACAACCGACCTTAGGAGATGTTGGTATCAATTTTTTTACCAGCCGGGAAAGAAAGGAATCGGTGAGCGCAACACCGTCATAATCTGGCTAGCCTGCAAGTGCACCGCCATCGCGGTATGCCACTGCTGACGCTGCGCAACACTGCCCAAGTAGCCCAATGTCAGGATGCGATCAGATAGCGTCGGCGCAGTCGTCGCCGAGACGCGAGCGGTGAAGTCCAGCCAGCTGCGCACGCTATCGGGGAGAACTTGCACCATTCTGAGCGGCAGCACCGAAGTGGATAGTGACTGCACGTAAGTAGAACTGAGAAAGGGCTTGTATTGGCTAGCTTGCGCCGTTCGCTGTTCTACCAGGCTGAGTGAGACGCCTTTGATCAGCTGACGGAGCTGCGCAGTTTCTTCCACGCGTAGCTCGGCCATAAAAGGTAGCTCGGTGAGCGCGGGATTTACATTTCCAGGATCGCCCACGCTCAAGTGAGTGCCGCCAATGACGGCCAGGAGATATTTGTCGCCCGAGAGCTGAGTGAATGCGCCAAGCTGCTGATCGAGTGTGGGCGTAACGCTGTCTTGCGTGCCAGTGAGTAGAACGGTGGGGACGGTGATGTCTGAAAGACCCGCTTCGCCGAAGAGCTGACCGGTGAGGGTATTCATCGCCACGACTTGCTTAATGCGGTCGTCACTCAGGTCAGCCTGTTGTTCTTCAAGATCAACAGCGGCGCATTGGAGCCAGTCGGCAGGAGAAACGCCCAATGGTTGAAGATTTTGGCAGAAGGTACCCAGCGATCGCAGATCCAACTTCGCCCCTGCAAGCGCCAGCCCGGTATAGCCGCCTAGAGAATGACCAATAATCGTGACGTCTTCTGTATTGAACAAACCACCGTACAGAGAGTTACCTTCGTCTAGCTGCTCTAGGCGATCGAGCACAAAGCTCACATCGCGGGGCCGGTCTAAAAATTCTTGCGCGGGCAGAATGCGACTGGGTTCGCCTGCCATTTCCGGATCGACAGGCAGATTGACCAGTGCGCTTAAGTTACTACCAGGATGCTCAACCGAGACGACCGTGAGTCCGTGAGAGGCAAGGTGAGTGCCCAGGTAGTCCAGAAAAAAACGATCGGCTCCAAAGCCGTGAGAAAGGACTACAAGAGGGCCACGAGCCGTATCGCTCCAATATATTTCGGCGGGGATAATCCGCTGACGATCTACATCGCGGAAGCTGACAGAGCGCTGTGAAATATCTGCGGTGCCGGGGGCTGCTGGATCGATGTCGCTGGGTAGCGATATGAGGCTATCAACCTGTAGTTCTTGCTCTAGTAGACCGCTGAGGGATCGGCTTTCTAAGTTAGAGAAATTGAGCTGAGTCATCAAGGCGATCGCAGCCGTAATATCCACTTCTAACGTCGTCTGAGGGATCGCGCGCAAAATGCCCAAAACGCTGAGCCCATCGGACTGTGAAGCGGCGACGCGAATAGCTGCTTGAAGCTGCGGTACCGTCAGGTTTGGCGCAACGCGAGAGAGCGTGTCTAGCAGAAGTTCGCCGTTGGCTGAACGCAGTACGTCTTCGATAATGCGATCGCTCATTCCAGGGTCCAGCGCCAGCTCTTGCTTTAGCGTTCGCTGCAAAGAAGGCGATAAAAACTGTTCATAGAGCTGTAGGCCCGCAGGCACTTCGCCCGTTTCAGCAAAAGTTTCAAGATCCGCTAGCTCAATCGCTTGGCTCAGGGGTCCTACTCTGACAACGACCCGTTCAGCCGCTGTACTGGATGGCGCTATAAGTGCCGCAAGGCCAATCCCAAGACTGCCAGCCTTCAAAACACTATTCAATAGCCACTGCTGCGCACCGCGCAATCTACCAGAGATGGGAACTAAACTCATGAGCGCAAAAAGTTTTCAGCTACAAGGCAAGTTATGTAGATGCTTAATTAGCTTAGCAGCGCCCTCGGTCACACTTAACAAGGCTATGACTGACAATGACGTAACTATTGAGACACATACAAAAGACTTGATACTAGTATCTTACCCATTCACTTCAACCATATTTGATAAGGGGACAGTCAATTTTGTGTTGATTGGCAGATGAAAAAACACCTTTATAGAGGTTATGTTAGTCACGCCGTATTTTTCCGCTGGACGCTACTACAGCACAACTCTGCAGCCACCTCTGACCTTCATCGGGTTTTCGCCGATCTCCAGCAATTCAAATAACCTAGGATTAAGCTATATAAAGTCAACTTTCGGTCAAAATTTGTAATTTAACTTTGTATTCTCTTTTGTGTTCGCTTACGCTTTTAAGACCGTATAGCATCTTCAATTTAAGTCGCTTGTAATACTCCGTTTTGATCCGAATGTGTTTGCTGCCTGTTTTTCTACCGTTTTGTTTAGAGAGTTCCATCGATGTCTGAAAAAGATAAGAACGAGCAATTAGATGAGTTTTTGACGCCGCGTAGCCGCTATCACGGAGAATTTACGCCGCAGAACTTGGCTTTCAATGCCAACTTGCAGGAGTTTGCTCAGCGGGTGTCACTCATTTGCGGACTAGAAACAGGCGGTAAGGTCAGTAGCGTAGATGCTTACGACGATATCAAGAAGCTGTGGAAAGAGCTGAAGGCATCTAAGAAAAACTTGCTGAAGAAACCAAAGTCAGACGATAAAGCGTAGGACCAAATGCGGCCATAAGACGCTCTATCCCTTTTGTCTATACCTCTTGAAAGTGTGTCGTCACAATCTCTGCGATTCGCTCGGCAGCATGGCCATCCCCAAAAGGATTAACGGCTTTAGCCATAGCGGCGTAGGCCAACTCATCGCCAAGTAATTTGCTGGCAGCTTCTACAACTGTGGTTGGATTAGTCCCTACCAGCTTGGCGGTGCCAGCCGTGATAGCTTCTGGTCGTTCGGTGGTTTCTCTCAACACTAGGACGGGTTTGCCCAAGCCTGGAGCTTCTTCCTGAAGGCCGCCAGAGTCGGTGAGAAGAAGGTGCGATCGCTTCATCGCCCCCACCAGCTGAGCATAGTCCAGCGGCTCTACTAAAAAGGTTCGTGGATGGCTATCGAGTGCTGCTTTTAGCGGCTCTCGCACAGTGGGATTGCGATGCAACGGCAGCAGCAGCGCCGTATCAGGGAACTGCGCCAAAATCTGTAAAAAGCTATCCGCAATATCTGCAAGCGGCTCGCCCCAGTTCTCTCGGCGGTGAACGGTCGAGAGAATGACCCGATACTTCGCCCAGTCCAGTCCAGGGACTTCGCAGGTAGGTGACTTATCGGCGACTCGTAGTAGCGCGTCGATGACGGTATTACCCGTTTGATGGATGCCCTCACGCACCCCAGACGTCCTCAGATTCGCAACAGAAGTTTCAGTCGGGGCAAAGTGCAGCGTAGCAATTTGCGAAACCAGCCTGCGATTGGCTTCTTCTGGAAAGGGATTCAAAATATTATCTGTTCGCAGTCCTGCCTCCACATGCCCCACCGGAATTTGCTGATAGAACGCAGCCAGCGCAGCAGCAAAGGCTGTGGTGGTGTCACCCTGAGAAATCACCATGTCGGGCTGCATATCTACAAAGCATTTCTCTAACCCTTGCAGGCTGCGACAGGTGATGTCGCTAAGGGTTTGCTTTGGCTGCATGATATCCAAATTGTGGTCGGCTTCTAGGTCAAATAAAGACATGACCTGAGCCACCATTTCTCTGTGCTGCCCAGTAAGCACGACTTTGGTGTCAAACTGTGGCAGCTGCTGAAAGGTTTGAATCACCGGCGCTAGCTTAATCGCTTCAGGGCGGGTACCTAACGTGATGCAGACGCGAATAGGAGAAGAAACGGCCATAGCGATAGACTGCGTCTATAAGGTGTTGCGTTATTCTACACGTCCTTTCTACCCAGCTAGAGATCTTTCGTTCATATGAAACATGCGATCGCGCTAACCACGACCCATTTCCAATCTCTTGACCTCACCCCGGCCCAAGTCGTCATCGATCCTGTGTTGGCTAGCCGCGTTCCTGGATCATCGACCGCCGCCGAAAATAGCCCTGAAAACGACCTCAGCAACCCTCAGCTCACCTTCAGCTTCGACATCGACTTCTCCCGCGAAGACACCGACCCTCGCGAGCTCTCAGAGATTCCAGAAATTCGCCTCTGGTTCATTCGGCTCAATGCCAAATACCCCTGGCTCCCCCTCTATCTCGACTGGGAATCGGGCGAGCTTAGTCGCTACACCGCCATGCTCGTTCCCCACCAGTTCAGCACGCTAGACGGCATTCGCTACAACCCAGAAGCGCTAGAGATTTTTGTAATGGACAAAGTCTTTACGCTGGATACTTGGCTAGCTCAACAGGGGATTGACGGGCGATCGCGGCTCAAATTCATGACACAAATGCTCGGCTATGAACTAGACGATGCGCTCTTCAATCTGCTGCGCTAATCGACAGCGTTCAGATTGCGTCGCTAGTGCTGTTACATACAATCACCTACAATCTGGTGCGTAAGGTTTCGGGTTTAGGAGCAAGGGTTGACTATGGAGTTTTTGGGATGGCTGGTCACGCTGCTGATCATTATCGGCATCATCGGCTACTTATTTATTGAGTGGCAGTACCGCCAACGGCCCGGTAACGACCTAGAGCTGAGCGCTCGCGATTGGACCTTCGACACCTACGAAAGCAATCACTACGCCATTTCGCTTGATGCAGTGTTCAGTAATCGCACCCGATCGCTCGAAATCTTTATCCCTGAAGTCAGCATTGATTACGAGCTACTCTCTGGCGATAGCCTTGACGGCATAACCGTCAAAACAGACATTATTCCGCAGCACGAAGACTTCCCCGCCCGCGCCGACAACTATTGGTTTGCTTACATCGTAAAAGTGGGCCAAGCCACCAACGCCAGCATCAAAGTCGACATTACCGGCGAAGACCTCAGCCGACTGAAGTCGCTATGGCTGAAAGTAAACTACTTAACCTATGGCCCCGAAGGACGTATCCCAAAAACAGGTCACCTAATCGTACCGCTGAAGTTCCCAAATCCAGAGAACGCCACCAGCTGGCGAGAAAACAGCGTGGCCCACATTTTGCCAGTGCCCACTCACCTGCTTACCAACCTCGATAGCACCGTTGAAATCGTAAAGAAGTACGTCACCCCCTGCGCCCAACCTGGTGACATCGTCACCATCGGCGAAACCCCCGTTGCCATCATGCAGGGCCGCTTACGCCACCCAACGACCGTGCACCCAGGCTGGCTCGCCAAGCGACTGTGCTACTACTTCATGTCTACCTCTAGCCTAGCGACAGCTTGTGGCATGCAAACCCTAATCGATGTCTCTGGTCCGTGGAAGGTTGCATCCGCATTTGCTATTGGCGCAGTTGCTAAAATCTTCGGCTCACCCGGCATGTTTTACAACCTAGCCGGTGAGCAAGCCCGGTTAATCGACGACGTCACCGGGACACTCCCGCCGTTTGACCAATTCATCGTGCTAGGGCCCAGTCGCTCTCAGGCTTTGGTCGACCATATTTTCCAAGAAACCGGATTGCAGGCTGCCATCGTCGACGTGAACGATTTAAAAGCGGTTAAAATACTTGCTAAGACCCAAAACACCGACGAGCAAATGCTCATCCAGGCCCTGATTGATAACCCAGCGGGAAATGCTGACGAGCAGACCCCTGTGGTTTTGATCCGGCCTAAGAGCTAGTTTGCTTTTCCCATCCACGGAGTATTCCATGACTCGTAGCCAGTCTTCTAATACGGATATTTCCATTCGGTCAATTCACCTGCGTGATTTGGACGGGCTTAAGGTGGCGGGCGCAACAGAAATTGCCTCTCACTCAACCGATACCCCCGACATAGACGACTACATTCAGCAAATGCGCCGCTGGTACGGTCCGCTGAAGGCACTAACGTTATTCCCCAACCCCTTGCAGCACATGTTCTCTGCCTTCGTGGCTGAAGCTGAAGGCTACCTGCAAGGCATGATTCATGTAACGCCATTCAACCAGACTCTCAGCACCTGGAAGATTGATCGGATGCTGGTGAACTTAGCCAAAGGGCAGGCAGAAAAACGAGCGGGTGGACTAGCTGCCGGTAAAGCTTCTGGCAAAGTTTCAGGGAAGAGCACTGGAAAAAGTACTGGAAAAAGCATTGGCGGAGCCCTTGAAAAGGAAGACCGCAAAGAGCGCACCCTTCATCTGGGGATGGATGTGGGTTCGCGCCTACTGCGCTACTGCTTTGAGCATATTCGCGAAGCTCAGTATTGGATTAGTGAAACCGATGTAAATGACCAGTTTGGGCTGGCGCTATATCGGCAGAACGGATTTCAGCCTCTAGCTAAGGCAACCTACTGGTCTATTCAGCCCGAGCAATTGGCAGTTTTAGCCGAGCGCGATCCGGACTTACCGAATTTACTGCCGGTTAGCAATGCGGATGCGCAGCTAATTTACCAGCTGGAGACGGTGTCGATTCCACCGCTGGTGCGCCAGGTACTCGACTATCAAATTCAAGACTTTAAGACGAATTTGGCGGGGAAGCTAAAAAACCAGCTGACGGGTTGGATGAGTCGTCAGGATACAGCGATCGCATACGTCTTCGAGCCTCAGCGCAAAACGGCCATCGGCTACTTTGAGCTGACGCTATGTCGAGATGGCACAGATTCTCACAAGGCAAAGCTGACTGTGCATCCGGCATACACCTGGCTGTATCCAGAGCTATTGGCCCAGATGGCAGGTGTGGTGCAGAAGTTTCCAGGTCAGCCTTTGCAAATCATGTCTTTGGACTATCAGACAGAGCGAGAAGAATATCTCCGCCAGATTGGAGCGCTAGAGATTGAGCATACGCTGATGATGTCGCGCTCGGTATGGCACAAGGTGCGTGAGTCCAAAGCAGGTGCCTTAGAAGGACTGAAGATGCCGGATGTGCTGCCAGGTTTGCAGCCGACAGGGACGCCGATGCCAGGACGATTTTCTTGGAGCGGATTGAAGTTTGGACCCGCTTTGGATAGTCCAGCGTTAGATGGATTGAGCTGGGATCGGTTTTCGCTGGAGAATATGTCTGGGCAGTCGTCGGATGGGCGAGTTCGCGATGGTAAGCAGAAGGACAGTGGCGATAGGGCGAGCGACTAGGTCGGTTTCACAACAGGGCTATGGTTTCTGCGCTAGGTCTAGATTTGGGAGCAAGGCGAATTGGCGTGGCTGGCTGCGATGGCACTGGCCTGATCGCGACCGGTTTAACCACCATTCGCAAAACTGATTTTGATAGTGTCCTGGCACCACTTACCCAATTAATTGAAGAAAGATCCGTTGAAGTTTTAGTGGTCGGACTGCCGTACACTATGGACGGACAGATAGGCTTCCAAGCCAAAAAGATTCAAAAATTTGCCCATCGTCTATCGAAGGCGTTGGCTTTGCCAGTGGAGTTTGTCGACGAACGGCTGACCTCGTACGAAGCCGAACAAATGCTAATTGCGCAGCGGCGATCGCTACGGGACAACAAAGAGCTGATTGATCGAAAAGCGGCTGCGATTATTTTGCAGCAGTGGCTAGATGCCAGACGCGATGCGTTGAAGCAGTAGACATTTATCAGCAGCAGCTCCAATCAAAACAGTAAACACATATCAGGAGATATCACCCGTGGAAATCGATCCCAGTTTGTTAGATGAGCCCGCTGAATATCCTGTTGTGATGCTCACCGATGAAGATGAGCGTCAGCTGGCCTGCTATGTAGAAAAAAGTATCGACGTAGAGGACACTGAGTTTTTGCTGCTGCTGCCGGTGAACTTGCCCATCGAAATTTTTGTGTGGGAGTCTGACGACGAAAGCGACGATGACGAAGCAGAAGTGCTCGTCGATATTGAAGAAGACGATATTGATCAGCTCTTTCCCACGGCAAGAGCTGTCTTAGCCGAGCTGGATTTATTGCTAGAGCGATCTGCCCATACGCTGACGGCCGCAGGTAATTTACCCGCTGCCGATGAAGAAGATTGCTTCTCACTTGATATTAGTGAAGAAGGCGACGAACATCCGGTGACCGAAGAGTTTCAGATTTTGGCAAACTTCTTCCATGAGGATTCGCAGTATACGCTGTGTACACCGCTAGATCCGCTGCTATTTTTTGCGACACGCTCAGCAGATGGCGAAATAGAGCTGGTAGAACCCGAAGAATTTCAGAAAATGCGATCGCAGCTAGAAGACAAACTATTTGACGTTCTGGACTAAAGTTTGTAAAAGTATCATTTGGGATAATGGGTTTCCCTTTACCCCGTCGCTGCTTAAAACACTGTTTCTTCAACTATGCGTGGTTCAAAACGGCTCTTCTACATTGTGCTGCTAGCCCTATCGGCCCTGATTGCTGGGCAAAGCTGGGCCTGGTGGAGCTGGGCAAAGTCGCCCGTACTCGCCGCAGACGAAGTCAGTGAAGACAGCTTTGTTCAGGTACAAATCCCCGCTGGCACCGCCTCCAATCAAATTGGCCAAGACCTAGAAGCGAACGGACTCATCCGCTCGACAACCGCGTGGAAGCTGCTGAGCCGATGGAAATCTTTTCGGGGAGAAGAAGGCGGCTTTCAGGCCGGTAGCTACATCATCTCACCCGGGCAAAGTCTCGGCGAAATCGCCAACACCATTTGGGAAGGCGATGTCATCCAAACCAGCTTTACCGTGCCCGAAGGCTGGAACCGTCAGCAAATGGCAGAAATGTTTGAAGCAGACGGCTTTACGACGGCTGAAGATTTTTTGGCTGTAACGGAGTCCATTCCCTACGACCGTTATCCCTGGCTACCAGAAGGCATCCCCCACCTTGAGGGCTTTCTGTATCCCGATACGTATCAAATGGATGCAGGTAGCGTGACCGCAGAGGGCATCGTTGACGCGATGCTGAGTCGCTTTGAAAGCGTGGCATTGCCCGTTTACGACGCTCAGCCAAGCCCTTACACTCTATTGGACTGGGTGACGCTCTCTAGCATTGTCGAAAAAGAAGCGGTCGTCGCAGAAGAACGCGACGAAATCGCAGGCGTATTTTCTCGCCGGCTGGACGAAGGCATCACCCTCGGCTCGGATCCTACTGTGGAATACGGTTTGGGTATTCGACAAACAAAAGAAGTGCCGCTGACCTACGCGCAAGTAGAGACCCCGACAGACTACAACACGTACATGAATGCAGGGCTCACGCCTACACCAATAGCCAGTCCTGGTGTCGCCAGTCTAGAAGCTTCGCTGAATCCTGAGCCCAGTGAGTATCTATATTTTGTAGCCCGCTACGACGGAACGCACGTATTCAGCCGTACGTTGGCTGAGCATCAGTCGGCTCAAGGGCAAATTCGCGATCGCGTCGATGCAGAATCTGCCGAATAATTCCTTCTCCAACCCCAATCAAACACTACTCCTGAAAACCGCCTATGAGCTGGGTCGATTTATTGCAGCCCGATTTAATCTTGGGCCAGTCCATTTTGGGCCTTACCCCAGAAGTTATCCAATCCAAGGGCTTGAAAGGACTAATTCTAGATGTCGATGAAACCATCGTCCCCGTCGGCCAAAAACAGCTCGATCCGGCGGTACAGGACTGGGTGCGAGACATTCAGCAGGTGGTACCGCTTTCGCTAGTGAGCAACAACGTTGGCTACGATCGCATTCGCAGCATTGCCGAAAGCATAATGCATGACAACCAGCCAGTTCCTTTTATTGCCAGTGCAGGCAAGCCTTCTCGGCGAAAGCTGCGGGTCGCCGCCGAACAAATGGGACTGCCTTTTGACCAAGTGGCGATGGTGGGCGATCGCATCTTCACCGACATCTTGGCCGGTAACCGCGTTGGCCTGCTCACAATTTTGGTGCAGCCCATGCTGAAGCCAAATTCTAGAGACCCTAAAAACCTACTGCGCAACGCCGAATTTTGGATATCTCAGCAGCTGGGAGTCACCCTCCAAGCCTTACCTTAAATGCAAACCTGGGCACGTGAGCAGTCTACTAAGGAGGCACTCGCGGAGTAGTACTTCCTAGTAGCCCCAAAGAGAAATGTAACGGTCTCGCAACATTTTTTGATGTGAATACTAAAGAAAATATTATGAGAGCGTATCCACGTAAACTTGTGCATGAATATGTAAACAAGGTCAAACTTAACTTAAGACCTTATTTTAATAACTTCATACAAATTCACTTTAAGAACCGGGAGTAATATTATTTACTTCTCGTTTTAAGATTCAGGGACGGGCCTTTTTGGCTTGTCCCTATTTTTGTGTGTGGCTTTATCTATCATTGTCACCTCGATATTCTTGACGTCTCGCTACGTCTGATTCTAGCCGTGCCTTATTCCTGCTATGCCTGAGCGCACTCCGCAACCGTCTCTGCCCAAAAAATCGCCAAAAAACCTACAAAAAACTCTCGTCGTCAAAATCGGTACCTCTAGCTTGACTCGCCCGGATACGGGGCATTTGGCTTTGGCGACCATAGGTCGACTCGTAGAGACGCTATGCCAATTGCAGCGGCAGGGCCATCAGGTGATTTTGGTATCATCTGGTGCGGTGGGAGTAGGCTGCGCTCGGCTGGGCATTGTTCAGCGACCGAAAACCATCGCCTTGAAGCAAGCCGTGGCCGCTGTGGGGCAAGGCCGCCTGATGCGAGTGTATGACGACTTTTTTTCGGAGCTAACTCAGCCGATTGCCCAGGTGCTGCTTACCCGTAGCGACTTGGCGCAACGATCGCGCTATGTCAACAGCTACCGCACCTTTCGTCAGCTCATGCAGCTAGGCGTGATTCCCATCGTGAATGAAAACGACACCGTAGCCATCGACGAACTCAAGTTTGGTGATAACGATACCCTCTCTGCCCTGGTTGCGAGCTTAGTCGGCGCGGACTATTTGTTTCTACTCACCGATGTCGATCAGCTATATTCAGCAGATCCTAGGCAAGACCCTGAAGCACAACCCATCAGCCGAGTGCACCATATCGATCAGCTCACCGCAAAAGTTGGTGACGCGGGCTCTAGCTGGGGAACCGGCGGCATGTCAACCAAAATAGAAGCCGCCCGCATCGCCACAGCTGCCGGTACGCACACCGTGATTACCCAGGGCCAAACCCCAGAAAACCTGCTCAAAATCTTGGCGGGTGAGCCTATTGGGACTTTGTTTGAAGCGATCAAGGCTCGATCTACCGCGCGTAAGCGATGGATTGCCGGAAATTTGATCCCGGCTGGGCGCGTGTATTTGGATGAAGGGGCAACAGCAGCAATTCGTTCTTCCGGTAAGTCTTTGCTGCCAGCTGGGATTACTGAGGTAGAAGGTGAGTTTGGTGAGCAAGATGCGGTTTTGGTGTGCGATCGCCATGGCAAAGAAATTGCCCGAGGCCTAGTCAACTACAGAGACGAAGACCTGCGTAAAATTTGCGGTCATCGCTCTGCCGAAATCTCTAGTCTGCTCGGCTACGAAGGCACTGAAACCGTGATTCATAGAGACAATTTGGTGTTAAAAACACCGACTGGCGAAGAATCATTAATATAAGATGACCTACGGCTGTAAGTGTACGAATATCTGGCTTATTTAACCGCTCATCGATCGGTCTATTTAAAGAAATTGAGTTATGGCAATCGATTCTTCTGATTCTGTGATGGCTAGCGCGACTGATAAACCCACCGTCTTAGTTACGGGTGGCGCAGGCTACATTGGCTCACACGCTGTTCTGGCCCTAGAGTCCGCAGGTTATCAGGCCGTCATTTTAGACAACTTGGAATACGGCCATAAGGAACTCGCACAGCAACACTTGCAGGCCAAAGTCATCGTCGGCGACACGACCGATAGAGCGCTGCTAGACGAGATTTTTAGTACATACAATGTGGCCGCTGTCATGCACTTTGCCGCCTACATTGCGGTCGGGGAATCTGTGAGTGAGCCCGCCAAGTACTATCGCAACAATGTATACGGCACGCTCAATCTGCTAGAGGCCATGGTTGCAGCCGATGTAAAGCGCCTGGTATTCTCCTCTACTTGCGCCATTTATGGCCCACCCAAAATCGTCCCCATTCCTGAAGACCATCCCCAGAATCCCATCAGCCCCTATGCCACCAGCAAGCTAATGGTGGAGAAAATGCTGATCGACTTTCAATCGGCCTACGGATTACAGTCAGTTTGCTTTCGCTACTTCAACGCAGCTGGCGCAGACCCAGAGGGACGCCTTGGCGAAGACCACAGCCCAGAGACCCATCTCATTCCGCTCGTGCTGTTTGCAGCATTGGGTAAGCGTGACTCTATCTCAATCTTTGGCGAAGACTACGACACCCGCGACGGCACCTGCATTCGCGACTACATCCACGTGTCTGACTTGGCCGATGCTCATGTAAGAGGGCTAGAATACTTGCTCAAAGGCGGCGAGACCTCGTTCTTCAACCTTGGTAACGGTAGCGGCTTTACGGTCAAAGAAGTAATTGAGATGGCTCGCAAGGTTACAGGTAAGGAGATTGTGGCCGTGCCGTGCGATCGCCGCCCCGGAGATCCACCAAGCCTTGTCGGCACCAGCGAGCGAGCCCAATCTATCTTAGGCTGGCAGCCGAAATATCCCGACATCGAAAACATCATCACTCATGCTTGGCAATGGCATCAAAAGCGACACAGTTGAAGCTGGTCGTCGATGAGAATGGTTGAATAGACAACATGCTCAAAAAGACGATAGGGCGCAAAGAGTATTTCCTCTTTGCGCCCTATCGTCTTTGCTTATTAGAAAATTCCAGGTTGATAGATTCCTAAGACGCTGTTGCCACCCCGATAGGACAAGACACATTCGTCCCACCGAGTCCGCAGTAACCGTTTGGATTCTTCGCCAGGTACTGCTGGTGATAATCTTCCGCGTAGTAGAACTCAGATGCAGGCAAAATCTCAGTTGTAATATCTCCGTACCCCGCCTCAGTTAGCTTCTCCTGATACATTTCTTTCGACGCTTTTGCCGCGTTTAGCTGAGCATCGGAATAAGTGTATATGCCAGAGCGATACTGAGTGCCTCTGTCATTTCCCTGACGCATTCCCTGTGTTGGGTTGTGGCTTTCCCAAAAGAGCTTGAGCAATGCGTCGTAGCTGATGACTTTAGGGTCGAACACCACTAAAACAACTTCATTGTGGCCCGTCATGCCAGAACACACCTCTCGATAGGTAGGATTTGGCGTGGTGCCCGCCGCATAGCCTACCGCCGTGCTATACACGCCTTCAGCCTGCCAAAACTTACGCTCAGCGCCCCAAAAACATCCCAATCCAAATACGGCTTTCTCCATCCCTTCTGGAAAATCGCCCTTGATGAGGTTGCCATTCACGTAGTGCTTCTCTGGTACAGGCATCACCTTATCGCGCCCTGGCAAAGCGTCTTTTTCGCTAGGCAGTGCGTCTTTTTTTCCGATTCCCATTCCAAAAAATGCCATGGTTTAATACTTCCTTGTGTGCGAAACCAAATCGCAACTGCTGAGTGGATAGCCTTATTTTAAGGGGTTGCTCTGATCTTTGTATGGCGGCACGCCGAATGGTCTGTGGGTTGAAATCCGAATGGGTTGAAATCCGAATGGGTTGAAATTCTGAAGGATGATTGCCAAAGCTGTCTGTATTAGGCGACATCAGGAGCAGCAAACCTTAAATCTCCTAGGAAGACTTCAGGGTTGTGCCAAATAATCAGCGACCATAAACAGACAAAACACCTCTTTCAGTTTTTCTATGGACCGCTTCAGAGTCGAAGTCATTTCAAAAACGCCCAACCCTCAGCAAACTATTTATGCAGCCATGCATCAAGACTATGCTGAAGAGTTTGTTTGGGATCAGCGAGCTGAGTGGCCCACCGAAGAAAAAGCCGGCCCCCTAGTCATTCGAAACCTACTCAAAGGCGGACGCGGCCACTACGGTCCATTAGAGCATCCACAAATCGTGCTGAACTGCGGCTTTTTCCCGCACTCCACCATGCAGCAAATTCGGACTCATCGCGTTGGATTAAGCTTCGATGTACAGTCCTTTCGCTACACAGGCTCTCGTATTATCGATGTCGTAGACGGGAAAACCGACGTAGAAGACGTCTTTTATCTACGACCTTTGGGCGCATATACCGATCGACAAGGCAAAAAGTACGAGTACACAGCAGAGCTGCGGCAGCAAGATTTGGAGTGGTGCATTCAGGGCTGCAAGCGTTACAAAACTCGGATTGATCAAGGATTTTCGGAAGAGCACGCAAGGGGCCTCATTCCTTTTGACGTTCGTCAGCATTGGGTGCTTTCAGCGAATGCCCGCTCGCTCATGCACTTACTCGACTTACGCTGGAAAGCCGATGCTCAGCTAGAAGCACAAAAACTTTGTGAAGCAATTTGGCCACAGTTTCAGGCCTGGGTACCGGCGATCGCCAGCTGGTATGAAGACAACCGTCTCAAAAAAGCTCGCCTGTCGCCCTAGCACTATTCTCCTTAGCACTACCCCTCGCACGTCATCTCTCTCATTGATAGAAGAAACGTCGACAGGGGAGATGGCGTACATCATCTCAAAACAATTCATCTAAAAATAGTCCGTTAAGTTTAGGAACATTCCTTCATGTTTTTAAACGAATGCTTTTGAAAGCCCCGCCTTTTGGTAGAAGAGAGTCAGCCAGCGCACAAAGGAACAGGTGCACTGGCTGTACTTTTGATAACACTCAATAAGAAGGCTTGCTAGCGTAAAAGTTTTTTTCAAAAGGTCGTCATAGTTGAGAAGGGCTTATCTTGCCCTTTGCCCTGTTTGTTTTAAGTCTATTTGATCCAATTCATCTGCAAATAAGAGGGCCACTATGAAAGACTCGCAAAACTATGTTCTGGTCGTCGGTGCGCCTTCTAGAAAGCTGCCTGAAACGAAAGATCTTGCTCAGACACTTAGCTGCCCAGTGGTAACCATCACTTCACCCTTGCAGGCACTGGCGTTAGCCCAAGCAGATCCACCACACCTAGTGATTCTATCCGGGGACGATGGCCAAACCTGGTCTCCCCAAATCGCTCGCCAAATTAAGCAAAGCGTTCAGCCAGAAGGCATTGTCATTGTAGCCATCACCACCTCTAGTGAGCGCAGCTGGCAGTCTACGGAAAACAGCTCTGAAATAGACGGCTTCTTTGTTGAGCCGATGAGCGCAGATATTTTGAGCACGCTAAATGAATCAGCAATGACAAAAAAGGAATGTTTTCATGCTGTGGCCTAAGTACATCTTCTTAAGCCACTTAGCCTGATAAAGCGAAAAGCAATCGTCCCTCTCTTTAGTATTTCATTCTGCTTTTATTATTCTCTCTGGGCATATATTCTGAGAGCGATGTTTGCGGTCTTCATTACTTCAGAAAACCTGATGGGTTTCATAGGTTAAAGTTATAGTTAAGCATTTTAGAGTGTTGGTTTCGCCTTCCGTACGATCAGCATAATTAACGACATTTGTCTGTTTAAGTGTTGAGCAAATAATTTCTAGCTATCTGTAAATATAAGGGCTACTAATCGCTGAAATGCGCTTGAGGGTTTATTTTTACGGCTTATCTCAGCATTTAGACGGATGTGGAGAGTGAGAGCAAAGTGCGTAGGCAATGTAAGTAATTCTTTTTTATCTTGGGCGATTTTAATAAGTCCGTGTTAACACTGTAAGAACATAGATGCCTGATAAAGCATTTAAGACGTGGAACTATAGGTGGTGAATTATTGTCTGGAAAGCTACAATCAACAGGGCTCAGGCGTGCATAGTTAAACTTTACTTGATATGTGGGTAGCCTTCTCTTGGCTTACAAATCACCCTACATCTAAGTGATTTGGATAGCTTGCCGCCGATGAGTTCCGAAAAGTTAAGTAGGTTTTCTGAGGCGCATTTGTCTCCTACTCCTCATACCCAACCCTAAGTGAGCAGACACTTACCTGCTGACATCACTTATCCATGATCCCTAAATCGCCTCGGCCACTTGGCCTACATAACCAGGCAGGCTACGCCCTGATGGATTACTCCCTTGCGCGATACTTAGTCATCATTCGTCGGTAAAGGTTCGGAGCGCTTTTCAGTCCCTGTTTTTTCAAACATTCATCCAACATCCATCTGCCATAGATGCTTTACAGACATTTCATAGAGCGACTCGATTTGGCGAGGTAGCTCACCTGCGAACAACAACCTCGATCGAGAGAACACGGATTTCCCTGAATATTTCATCACTCATTTAGAAGGAGCAAAGGAACGCGGCATGACCCAATCACAAGACGCAATTGAGACTTTAGACCCCAGCGTGGAAACCAAGAGTGCACCCAGAGCAACAGCAACGATAGACCTAACGGGTGCTGAGACATCTCCCGCAAAAAAGACTAGAAAAAGGGCAACTAAAACCACCAAAGCGACTAAGGGAACTGCTAAAACGACCAAAGCGAAAGCCACTAAGACAAAAGCTGCTAAAGGCGACGCCAAAGCGACCAAAGGGACCGCAAAGAAGGCAACTCGCCGTCGCACAGCTCAAACCAAAAAGAAGCACTACACCGAAGACTCTATTCGTCTGTACTTGCAAGAGATTGGGCGTATTCGCTTGCTCCGCGCTGAAGAAGAGATTGAGCTGGCTCGCAAGATTGCGGATTTGCTTGAGCTTGAGCGCATCCGTGATGAGATCGACGATCAGCTAGAAGATGAGCCCACCGATGCAGATTGGGCTAACGCAGTAGATATGCCGCTACCTGCCTTCCGCCGTCGCCTTCACTTGGGTCGCCGTGCCAAAGACAAAATGGTTCAGTCGAACCTGCGTTTAGTGGTATCTATTGCCAAAAAATACATGAACCGAGGACTGTCTTTTCAGGATTTGATTCAAGAAGGTAGTCTGGGCCTCATCCGCGCCGCAGAAAAGTTTGACCATGAGAAGGGCTACAAGTTTTCAACGTATGCCACTTGGTGGATTCGTCAGGCAATTACCCGTGCAATCGCAGATCAATCTCGCACGATTCGCCTCCCAGTTCACCTCTACGAGACCATCTCTCGAATCAAGAAGACTACCAAGCTGCTCTCTCAAGAGTTGGGCCGTAAGCCTACCGAAGAAGAAATCGCCACTCGCATGGAGATGACCATCGAGAAGCTTCGCTTTATTGCGAAGTCTGCGCAGCTGCCTATCTCTTTGGAAACGCCAATCGGTAAGGAAGAGGATTCTCGCCTAGGTGACTTTATTGAGTCTGATGGTGAAACACCTGAAGATGAAGTCTCCAAGAGCTTGCTACGCGAAGACCTTGAGAGTGTGCTGAGCACGCTGAGCCCTCGTGAGCGCGACGTATTGCGCCTACGCTACGGACTAGACGACGGCCGCATGAAAACACTGGAAGAAATCGGCCAAATCTTCAACGTGACTCGTGAACGCATCCGTCAGATTGAAGCGAAAGCACTGCGTAAGCTGCGTCATCCTAATCGCAATAGCGTCTTGAAAGAGTACATCCGATAAAATCGCTAGATATCGGACGTAAAGAACCGCAATAAAAGGGGAGACTTCAAATATTTGAAGTCTCCCCTTTTTCGGTTTGGCGTTATCTTTGTGACAGGCAAGCTAAAAAACTATGGACAAACGCTACATGAATTGGTACAGTTGTTCTTATTAGTGCGTAGCTGTTAGCCTAAAAGAATACGATGGAACCTTTAACTCAAGCTCAGCAAGAGCTGTACGATTGGCTGGTTGTTTACATCCGTGAGAACCGCCATTCCCCCTCAATTCGCCAAATGATGCGCGAAATGAAGCTAAAGTCCCCCGCACCTGTACAGAGTCGCTTGGACCACCTGCGAAAGAAAGGCTACATAGATTGGAATGAGGGGCAGGCTCGGACTATTCGGATCTTGCAGGAAACGCAAGGTGTTCCAATTTTTGGCGCGATCGCAGCCGGTTCAATGGTCGAAGTATTTCCAGACACCCAAGACCCCGATACGCTAGAGCATTTTGACCCGAACGCTATCAACTTTAAGGGTAGCGACTTTGCGCTAAGAGTCCGCGGCGACTCCATGATTGAAGCACTGATTGACGATGGCGACATCGTAATTATGCGGAAGGTCCAAGATCCTAAGCGCGTACGTAATGGCACTATCGTAGCGGCTCGCGTGGAGTCGAATACAACGCTTAAGTATTACCACTTGGACGCGGGTAAAGTTGTACTAAAGCCTGCGAATCCGCGCTTTGAACCGATGGAATATCCAGCAGAAGAGGTGAGCATTGACGGTGAGCTGGTCGGCGTTTGGCGTAGCCGTGGGCTGGGATAATTCAACCGGGCTGATTTGAATTTGACTTGAATATTATGCCTTGTGTGAAAGGGCCATTGGTAACAATGGCCCTTTTGCTATTCATTGCAAGCCGTGATGATGGGGGTAAGGCGCGGTATACACTGAGAGGAGAGTTTTGGGTCGGTTATGTCTGCTGCTGTGCCTACATCTAAGGCCGATCGTACGAGTGCCAAGCGTGCGGGTAAAGGGCAATCATTTTTTGCGGTGTTGGCAGCGATCGCAGGTAGTTTGCTGCTGCTGGGTGGGCTAGGGTTTGGTTACTTGCAGGCGAATAGTCCGCTGGGATTACTCTCTGGGGGCAACAGACCTATTGCCGCCGCGACTGTATTCGTGCCTGCGCGGGCCCCTTTTTCTTTTTCTTTGCTTACAAAGCCTGAGCGGTTGATTGCGCTTCAGCAGGCGATAGTGCGCCCTAGCTGGCGTGAGCAGGCCCGCAGTGAGGTAGCCGAGGTTCAGCAAAAGCTACTCCAATCGACTGGGCTAGATTACACACGCGATATACAGCCCTGGATAGGCGAAGAAATTACGTATGCTTATACCGATGTAGACCTTGATCAAGATGCCACTAATGGTCAGCAGCCGGGCTATTTTTTAGCGATCGAAATAGCGCCCGATCGACAGCGACAGGCACAGTCTTTTTTGCAGCTGTTTTGGCAGCAGCAGTCGTTAGCGGGGCACACAGTACAAAGTCAGCAAGTGAGCGGGGTGCGTGTGCTGTCGAGTATGCCTACTGCCAGAAAATCTGGTCGCTTAGCACGTCCTGGCAATGCGCTAAGTCCTGATAGGACGCAAAATCTCAGTGCAGCGACAGCCTTAGTAGGCGATCAGTTTGTGATGTTTGCTAACGATGTACGAGTGATTCAGCGCAGTATTCGATCAGCGCAAACAGCACAGAATTTGGCACAAAACTTGGCCTATCGGCAGGCGGTGGATGCACTGCCAAAGCAACGGATTGGCCTGGCTTACCTAGACACAACCCTATTAAGCCAGGCCGTAATTAGTGGACAAAAAGACCGTGCTTCAACGAAGGGCACGCCAGATTCGGCTGTGTCTTCACGTTCAACTTTGCCGGGGCCATACGCCGCAATTGGGATTGGGATTAATCAAACTGGCCTATCGGCTAATCTTAGGGTTGCCGATAGTGCGTTGCGTCGACGCAAAAATGCTGTGGCCCGCAGAGATGACGAGTCTATATCAGGGGCTGCCTCTTCGAATGTGTTGCCGTCGAATACTTTGCAGTATTTGCCTGCGGATAGTGAACTCGCGGTGGTAGGAGATTCACTAGCTGAGTTGGAGTCAGCTTTGCTGGCTGCAGGCGTGTCGACTGATGTTTTGCCCGAGTTCTTGCAGCTGGGGCAGTCTCTGCCTGAAAATCCTTGGCAGCAGGTCACAACCGATTATGCCCTTGCGCAAATCGGCAGTGGGCGATCTGCACGAGGGCGGGGTACGCCATTACGCGATTGGATTTTGGCGGTGAGACGTGGCTCCAACACTGAAGCTATTTTGCGATCGCAAAATCAAGCCGCAGCCAAAGCTGGCTACAGCGTGGTGCCTGTGCCGCTAGGAAACAACATCGTAGGTGCCGATCAATCTAGTAGCCAAGATGTCGACCAAAATGGCAGTGAAGATAGTCACGAAGCCACAGCTTGGACTCGATTTAAAGTGGGCAATCAGCGTCAGACTGGGAATGGCCTAGAGACTGAACTGTTGGGGTTGCATCTACAACAAGGTGAGTACGAAATATATGCCAGCTCGCTAGTGGCTATGAATAGTGCACTAGCAGCGCCTTCGAGTTCACTGCTGAAGTCGTCACGTTTTTTGCAGGCAATGGCACCACTCGAAACGCCTAACGATGGCTATATCTATATAGATTGGCCCAGGGTTGCGCCTGCGATTGGTCAAATGCTGCCTGCGGTTGGTGCAATTAATAGCGCCGCGCGTCCGTTGAGCGACCACATCCGCGCAGTTACCGCGACTCGAAGTGGAGATAGGATTAACTTCTTTATTCAACTGCAAGAAACATCCTCCTAATCGCTTGCCATCAAAAAACTATGAGCGATCAGCAGTTTGATATTTGGCCAATTGTGATTGACTGGGGGCAGGGTACAAAGCCTGACTGCCAGCAAATGGCACAGTTGAAAACTTGGCTTGCGGCCAGTGGTCAGGCTGATGTTTGGCAAACCGCTGCTGACCTATTACAGATGACTTTGGATAGTCGAGGTAGGTTGCTGCAAAGCTTTGTACAGCAGCTGAATACAGATGGGGTAACGCTGCCCCTAGCGGGTAATTGGACGGATTGGGTGGAGCCATTGTGGCAGCTGTGGTTGCCTTTGGCCCAGTACATCGATAGTCAGCAACGGGCTTTGAACACGCCTTATATTCAAGGAATCTTGGGCGGGCAAGGTACGGGGAAGAGTACGCTGAGCCAAATTTTGCAAATGCTACTAAGGTGCTTGGGTCAACAAGCTGTAGCGCTATCGATTGATGATTTGTATCTGACCTATGCCGAACGCTGCGAGCTACAGCGCACAGACCCTCGACTTGTGTGGCGAGGACCGCCGGGAACCCACGATGTGGCGCTAGGGGTAAAGATTCTGACGCAGATTCGCCAAGGTGCGATGGCGATACAGCTGCCTAGGTTTGATAAGTCTCTAAAGGGTGGACAGGGCGATCGCACGCAGCCCCTCATCGTGCACCACCCGACAGTCGTTTTATTTGAAGGGTGGTGTGTCGGTGCTAGGCCCTTGCCCGAGTCGCTTCTGAGCGGTGATGATTTTGTGTTTCCAGACCCCATTAAAACGCCGGCAGATCGACAGTTTGCCAAAGACTGCAATCGCAAACTCGCAGACTACCTCCCGCTATGGTCTTTTTTGCATAGTCTTATCGTGCTGAAACCCGAAGACTACCGTTGGGCATTGCAGTGGCGGCAAGCAGCAGAGTATAAAATGATAGCTAAGGGTAAGGCAGGGCTTTCAAAAACTGAGATTTCAGCATTTGTCCTGTACTTTTGGAAGGCATTGCATCCTGAGCTGTTTATTACACCACTGACAGTCAGCCCAAGCACATCTGATGCAAGCGACAGCCGTTTGACCTACAAAACAAGTTTGGTTGTCAACATCTGTCGTAATCAGCAAGTGGGTAGTCTGTGTTTACCCTGAGATGGGCATTGTAAGAGAGTATAGAGGCAGTAGGAGATACACCCCTCCAAACCTTAGGTGAGGAAATGAAGGAACGATGGTAAGTATGGATACGACGCTCCAGGTGCTCGCGCCCACAGGAATATTAGATGGCACCAAAGCTGAAGAGCTGCGCGATCAGGTCAATAGAGCGTTGGCAGCAGGTGCTAGAACGCTGCTGATGGACCTTAAGGAAACAACGTTTGTGGATAGTTCTGGCCTTGGCGCGCTGGTTTCTGTGCTGAAAGCGGTACGCGCGCAAGACTGCGAAATGTATGTTTGCTCTATCAATCCTCAGGTCAAAATGCTGTTTGAGCTTACCAGTATGGACCGGGTGTTTGAGATTTTTGAAGATCGCGAGGCCTTTGAGGCTTCTCGGTAAAGGGATAGCAGAATGAGTAGAAAAGACCTGAACGAATGACGTCGCCCAGGTCTTTTTTGATTGAGGTCTGGCCAAAGTCACCATTATCTGGTAGACGCCTAAGGCTTAAAACGGAATGTCGTCATAGTCGGGTGCAGGCGGTGCCGCTGAAGGCGCAGACTGTGTAGCGGCTGCAGCGGCGGGCGCTGCCGCTGAAGGAGCAGACGCTGGTGTTGCACCTTGGCCACTGGCAAATCGGCCTGCCGCGATGGGCGTGCCGTCTGCAATCTGCACGGTCTGCAAGTCGTTGATAGGGCTGACTCGCTGGGCGGTCATTTCAGCGCGCTTCTCTTTAAAGCCTTCGGGGCGCTCTAGGGTGTTCATGCCTAGGCGGCCTTCCAGTAAGACGCGATCGCCCGGTCGGTAGCGCTCCTGAATTTCTGTGGCCAAATTTCCCCAGCCCACAACTTTGATTTGCCCTGAACTGTCGCCCTCTCTCAATCCTGGAAACTTGACGACAAACTCCGCAATGGGCGTTTGATTATCTGCGGTGTAGCGAAGCTGTGGAGCCTCTACAATCTCCGCCATCAAGATGCAGTTATTCATATGATGTGTTCCTTACTTCCCTGCTCTGTCTCTATAAAAAGCTGTACCTTTTGCCGGTAGGCCTGAAGCTGCTTGTCTACCCAGATACGGTCTTCGCTATTGGCAAAAATGTGAACTAGAGGTTCACTCGCATCCGGTAGAATCAGCACCCAGTTCTGCCGACTGTGGTCAATGATTTTGACCCCATCGACCAGTTCTAAGGTCTCTGCTGGATGGGTTTCTACAAGATAACGCATGAGCGCACCCTTTATGGTGCGAGGGCAGCGCATGGTTTGCGAACGGTGCGCAATCCGAGGCAGCTCCTGCCAAATCTGACCCAGGGCCCGTTCCTGAATCAGCAGCATTTCAATCAGCTTGGCAATGCAAAACATAGCGTCAAAGCCGGGATGCATTTGCGGAAAAATGAAGCCCATATCGCCACTGCCGCCCAGCACCACATTTTTTTGGGTGTAGCAGGCTTCCATCAGCGCCGTGGGGTTTGCCTTAGTGCGAATCACGCGGCCATCGTGACGGCGGGCAATTTCTTCGATGGCACCGGAGGCATGCACGGGTATAACGACGGTGCCCCGAGGATTTGCGGTCAAAATAATGTGGGTCATTAGCGCGGTGAGCGGCTCGCCTCGAATCGGTGAGCCCACTTCATCGACCAGCACCAGCTGCTCTCCATTGGCAGACACCTGTACGCCAAAAGTAGCCTGCAGCGCCTGCACGACTTGGCCCAGCTGGCTGAGCATTTGGTCGCGCTCTTCCATAGAAGGTGGAGTGGGATTGAGGCTGGCATTGAGCACAACCGCGTCGCAGCCAAATTTCCCTAGAAGCTGTGGCAGCACCGCCCCAGACACCGCATAGGCATAGTCGACCACAACTTTTGATTTGCTGTTGCGAATAGAGCCTACGTTGAGGTTTTTCTCGAAGGCGGTGGTGTAGAGGTCAATCACGCTAGAAGGCTTAATAACCGTGCCAATTTCGTGAATTTGCGATCGCCTCAAGTCCTCTTTGAAATAAGCCCCTTCAATCTTTTTCTCCTTGCTTTTGCCCAACGCAATCCCATTGGAGTCGAAAAACTCAATCAGGATATAGTCTGGACGCTGCGGATGAAGCCGGACATGAACGCCGCCCGCCACATTCAGCGTGGGCAGCACGTTGCGAGCGATGGGAATGGCCACAGATTCTAGGTTCTGAATATTGATGCCGACTGACATCAGCCCGGCAATGAGGGCTCTAGCTACCATTCTAGAAATGCGCCGCTGGTCACGCGAAACGGTGACGTAGGTGTCTGGCTTGAGCGTAGAGCCATAGGCCGCGCCTAGCTTGACGGCAAACTCGGGGGTAATATCGACATTGGCTAGGCCAGCGACGCCCCGTTGGCCAAACAAATTACGCTGAGCGGTATGTCCCCAAATGAGGTTGATATTGAGCGCTGCGCCGGACTCAATAATTTTGCTGGGCCATACCCTCACGCCTGGGCTAACCTGCGCCTCTTCGCCAATGGTAGACAGCGCGCCAATGACCGCGCCTTCTAGCACATGAGCGCGGCGATCGGCGCGGGTGCCTCTAGCGATAACGCAGGCGCGCAGGTGAGCATCGTCGCCAATGACTGCACCATTCCAGATGATCGGCCGCTTGAGGTCGGCGTCGCTGCCAATGGTAACGTTGTCGCCAATGACCGTGCCGGCTTCTAGCACCGCGCGCGGACCGACGCGGCAGTTATCGCCAATGAGGATAGGCGGATAGAGCTTGGCGCTTGGCGCAACTGCTGTGTTGCTGCCAATGCGAATCCCTTGAGTACGCTCGGGGTAGCTGCACTCAAGATGGACTTTGCCTGCGAGGGCGTCATACTGAGCTTCACGGTAGGCGTTTAGATGGCCAACATCGCACCAGTAGCCTTCGGCGACGTAGCCATACATCGGTTCTTCTCTAGCCAATAAGAGGGGAAAAAGGTCGTTAGAGAAGTCTTTTTCACAGTCTGGGGGAAGGTAGTCGAGCACGGAGGGCTCAAGAATATAGATACCTGTATTGACCGTGTCTGAAAAGATTTCACTAGTGGTGGGTTTTTCGAGAAAGCGGACAATGCGATCGCTTTTATCGGTAATCACAACGCCAAATTCGAGCGGATTTGGCACGCGGGTGAGCACGATGGTGGCTTTGGATCCCTTTTCCTGGTGAAATGCGATCGCCTGATTCAAGTCAAAATCTGTAATGCTGTCGCCACTGATCACGATAAACGTATCGTCTAGCAGCTCTTCGACATTTTTAACGCAGCCTGCCGTGCCCAGGGGCTGCTCTTCTTCTACCGCATAGGTCATCTGTACGCCAAAGTCCTTCCCGTCTTGAAAGTAGTCCCGCATCACATCGGGCAGGTAAAACAGAGTGGCGATAATTTCAGTAATATGGTGGCGCTTTAAAAGGTTAACCGTGTGCTCAGCGATAGGTCGATTGAGTACGGGCACCATCGGCTTCGGCAAATCGCAAGTCAAAGGCCTAAGACGAGTGCCAGACCCCCCAGCCATAAGTACAGCGCGCATAGAGTACTCTCCTATGAAATGAAAATTAAAAAAAGATTGAAAAAAGATTGAAAAAGCTTAAATAAACGGGGTTGATTGTAAAAAAAGCGCCGTCGTAACTAATTCTATCGAAGTGTTCAGAAGCTTGCCGTCAGGCGAGATAGTCAGTAAATAATATGGCAGCGATATTCAAAGCTATGATTGGGCCATTAGAATAATCAACGTTGGTTTAACGTCATTGAAAGGGGTTTCTTATGGAAGCTATCGTCGGACTGGTTTTGCTAGGTATCTATGGCGTTGGCGTTTGGAAGTTTTGGAGTGGGTTTAACCGGACGAACTTTACAACGGGGAAAGTTTATCTCACGCTGCTGTGGCCTGTGTTTTTGATTGGGAACAAGGCGTATCGAAAGAACTTTACGAAGGCAATTAAGGGATCTTAGGCAAAGACTTTTAGGGTGCTAATCAGTATTCAGCATCACCAGCGCGAGCCCACTACCCAGCCAAACACCGAATAACTATGAGTAAATCAAGCGGCCAGTTTTCTCCGATGGGGGATGTTCTCAAGTCGAGGTCTGTCCCTTGGTTACCGATGATTGGCGCGGCGGCTAAGCGCTTCGATGCCGAGTATTCGGGGCAGTCGTTCGACCTGCCCGAAGAGGTGGAAGCCATGCCTGTCTTTCGTGACTGGGCTGCGGGCTCGCTCGGCTCTCGGATTGCGTCTCCTTTTTGGGAGATTGCCAAACCAAAAAAAAATCAGCACTGTCTGGATATCGGCTGCGGATTTAGCTTTTTGATTTATGAATGGAAGGCCTGGCAAGCACGGTTTTACGGTCAAGATGTGAGCGAATTTGCAATCAAGACACTGCATCAGCGCGGCCCTCAGCTCGACTCGAAGCTATTTCAAGGAGTAAAGGTTGGGCCTGCACATCTGCTCGATTATCCACCTGAGACTTTCGATATTGTGTTTGCCACTGGATTTAGCTGCTACTATCCGCTGGACTACTGGCAGGCAGTGATGGAAACAGCACGACCCTTGATCAAGCCAGGCGGTTTTTTTGTATTTGACGCGATCGATCCAGAACAGCCGCTAGCAGAGAATTGGGCCATTTTGGAAACGTATTTGGGCGCGGATGTGATGCTAGAGCCGCTGGCAAGCTGGCGAGCTTTGATTAAAAAGGTGGGGGCCAAGGTGGTGAAGCAACAGGATGGAGAGCTGTTTCACCTATATAAGGTGCGTTGGCCGTGACTATTCGCTACGCGAAGACTACGTGGCACAGCCACGCCTTTGGCGTTACGGGCTACGCTCAGCCACCGTGGAGAAGGTGATTTCAGGTTGCGTTTGGCTAATTGGCGGGACGAGTGAGAGTGCATTGCTGGCCGAGCGTTTGGCGGCGGCAGGGTTGCCTTTTGTGGTGACAGTGGCGACTGCGTCGGCGCAGGGGCTGTATGCAGAGACGGCCCCAGTGTTTGTGGGGGCGTTGTCAGCGTCAGAGATGGCAGAGTTTGTGCAGAAGTGGCGGGTGCGTTGCATTTTGGATGCGTCGCACCCGTTTGCCGATAGGGTCTCTCGGCAGGCAATCGCATTGATGCAATCCTGGAACAACGATCCAAACAAAAATGATGGAATCGACTACATACGCTATGAGCGTTTAGCTATCTCATCCTGTAGTCAGTCAACCGTGCAAAAACCTGAAGACAACGTCATCTATGTCGATTCTCTAGACAATTTAACTAAAACTGATATTTTGCATCATCAGCGGGTACTGTTTACCGTGGGTTATCGGTACTTGGCTCAGTTTGCGCCGCTGCGGCAAACGTCTGTGCTGTTTGCACGGGTGCTGCCTTCTGTAGAGGCGATTTCGGGTGCGATCGCAGCAGGCTTTTCATCCAAGGAAATGATCGCTTTGCGTCCACCGGTTTCACCCGCTGTAGAAACAGCGCTGTGGCAACAGTGGAATATCACCTGCGTCGTGGCTAAGGCTTCGGGGACAGCAGGCGGAGAGGAGACCAAGCGTGCGATCGCAGCCAAGCTAGGCACACAGCTTATTTTGGTCAACCGGCCCCAGCTGATGTATCCAAACCAAACAAATTCTATTCCTATTGCTATTGAATTTTGCTTGAAGGCGCTCAGTTTGTATTAACCTAACGCTTAAGTAGATAAGTTAAACCTTTGAGTAGGCTGCTCAAAAATGCTGAACTACTGCTGTTATCCGTTTTTGGCTTACTATCCGTTTTTGGCTTACTATCCGTTTTTGGCTTACTATCCGTTTTTG
>ERZ1740067.548-NODE-548-length-29649-cov-6.062479_pt1 | contig 29649 bp, 23 predicted proteins | sample MGYA00581736_ERZ1740067 | MGnify/ENA primary metagenome ERZ1740067 (study PRJEB43018, sample SAMN04849236) | marine metagenome | isolation source: floating plastic debris | place: Pacific Ocean | collected 2008-08-27 | study: EMG produced TPA metagenomics assembly... | reverse complement strand
AGGGGTTAGCAGTATCTACCAGTGCTGGTAGACGTCCCATGGTCGTCAGCGAAATATAGGGACCGACCCCGCGCGCGCAAGAGCACGCGTCTGTCTGCGCGTTATTCCGCCAGCTTTTTCGCCACGATTTCGTTGACCGCTTTGGGGTTCGCCTTGCCACCGGTGGCTTTCATCACCTGACCCACGAACCAGCCTGCCAGCTTGGGGTTTTGGCGGGCCTTGGCGACCTGCGCGGGGTTGTCGGCGATCACCTGATCCACGGCTGCTTCAATCGCACCGGTATCCGTGACCTGCTTCATGCCACGCGCCTCGACAATCTCTGCCGGATCACCGCCTTCGGTATAGACGATCTCAAAGAGGTCCTTGGCGATCTTGCCGCTGATATCACCTTCGGTGATGAGCGCGATGATCCTGCCCAACTGCTCCGGTGACACGGGGCTCTCGGTGATCTCTTTCTCGTCCTTTTTCAAACGCCCGAATAACTCGTTGATGACCCAATTCGCCGCCAGCTTGCCGTCACGGCCCTCGGCGGTTTGCTCAAAGAAAGCGGCAGCGGCGGTTTCCGCTGTCAGCACCGAGGCATCATAATCCGACAGGCCGAAGTCGCTGATAAAGCGCGACTTCTTGGCGTCCGGCAGTTCGGGAAGCCCGTCTGCGATATCATCGACCCAACCCTGTTCAATCTCCAACGGCAACAGATCGGGACAGGGGAAATAGCGGTAATCATGCGCCTCTTCTTTCGAGCGCATGGACCGCGTTTCGCCCTTGTCGGGATCATAAAGACGGGTTTCCTGCACGACCGCACCACCATCCTCGATGATGGCGATCTGACGGCGTGCCTCGACTTCAATGGCCTGCTGGATAAACCGCATGGAGTTCATGTTCTTGATCTCGCAGCGGGTTCCAAGATGCGAGAAGTCCTGCGTTTCCTGGTATTTTTCATAATCCCCGGGACGGCAGACCGACACGTTCACATCCGCCCGCAAATTGCCGTTCTGCATATTGCCGTCGCAAGTGCCCAGATACTGCATGATCTGGCGCAGTTTCACGACATAAGCGGCCGCTTCTTCGGGGCCGCGGATGTCAGGGCGGCTGACAATCTCCATCAACGCCACACCGGTACGGTTCAGGTCCACAAACGACATGTTCGGGTCCATATCGTGAATGGACTTGCCCGCGTCTTGCTCAAGGTGGATGCGTTCCACGCGCACCAGCCGCGCAGTGCCGTCGCCCAGTTCCACCAGTACTTCGCCCTCACCGACGATGGGATGATACAGCTGGCTGATCTGATAGCCCTGCGGCAGGTCGGGATAGAAATAGTTCTTCCGGTCAAAGGCCGACCACAGGTTGATATCCGCCTTCAGACCCAAACCGGTGCGGACAGCCTGCGCTACGCAAAATTCATTGATCACCGGCAGCATGCCGGGCATCGCGGCATCCACGAAGGCCACGTTGCTGTTGGGTTCCGCGCCGAATTTGGTCGAGGCGCCCGAAAACAGCTTCGCGTTCGACGCGACCTGCGCATGCACCTCCAACCCGATCACCAGCTCCCAATCGTGCTTGGCACCGGCGATGACTTTCGGCTTCGGGGTCTCATAGGTCAGATCAAGCATGGGGCAGGTCCTGTAAGGCTGGTTCACGCGGTTTTAGGCTGCACGCGGGGGTAGGACAAGAGGGGGATTTGCGCCGACAATACGTGATGGATGGGCGCATTGTTTCCTAGTCGAAAACAACGCACTGGCCGCACCCTTGCCAGCGCGCGTCGGGCTGGGGCAGTCTGGTCGGATGAAAACATTAACGGCCCTTGTTCTCAGTGCGTTAACGGTGCTTCCGCTTGCCGCGGACCCGGCGCAAATCCGTCCCCAGTCGCGCGCAACGGCGATGGACAGGATCGTCGATATACCTGCTGATGCACCCTCTGCCGCGCGCATTTCGGCAGACCTGCGCCCCATCGCGCGGGACGAGATTTTTCCGCGCATGCGCTGGGATCATCGCGGCGAGCACGCGCTTTGGACGCGGGCTGCGCTGGATGCGGTGCAGGGGCACGGTGCGCCGCTGATTTCGCTTGTGCCCAAGGACATTGCGGATTGGTGCCCGGCCTATCCCGACAACGGCCCTGACAAACGTGCCGCATTTTGGGTCGGCTTTATGTCAGCGCTCTCAAAGCACGAAAGCACCTATAAACCGACGGCAGTCGGGGGCGGCGGGCTTTGGTACGGCCTTCTGCAAATCCTGCCTGCTACAGCGCGTGGCTATGGGTGCCGCGCCGGAACCGGCGAAGCGCTGAAAAGCGGCCCCGCGAACCTGAGTTGTGCCGCGCGCATCATGGCCGTCACGGTAGAACGCGATGGCGTCATCCACGCGCGCCAACCGCGCTGGAGCGGTGTGTCTGCGGATTGGGGGCCGATGCGCAGCCCTTCAAAACGCGCCGATATGGCGAACTGGCTAAAACGACAGAGTTACTGCAAGCCCTTGAAATCATTCAGACCCAAGGCGCGCGTAACAGATTAAGCCGCATTGTGGTCAATCCCGAACCGCGCCAGCTGTGCGCGCAGCTTACGGCTGGATGGATAGCTTTCCGCTGGCAGCTTAATGGACGTCCCGTCCTTGAGATGGACACGGACGCCGTCGGGCCCGTCGCTTTCATAGGTGATCCAGACCTCGACGATGTCTTGCAAGGCGATGATATGGGAACGCCCTTCGCCATAGATCCGCAACCCTGCCTTATCCAGCGACATGCCCGCCCTCGGATTAACAACGACGCGCCACACCAACAGCGCAGCACACAGCCCCCAAAGGACCAGAACCCACCACGGTGCACCCATGACAACCGCGCCCGCCACGAGTGTGACTGTGATCAGTGTGGCGATCAGATAAAACGGGTTACGGCCCGTGACGTGATACTCGTAAGGCGTCATGGAACAAAGTGTTAGCCACCGATTTTGGCAGGAGTTTGACGCCGCGCTATCCCTTTGCGCTTCTGATCCGGGTCAGCATTTCGGTTGTGTCGCGCGACAAGCCGTCTTGCGCGAGAATATGGTCGATCTGTTCGAGCATCATGGCCTGCCGGTCCGCATCGTAACGCGGCCACGTTTCGAACGCAGAGGACATTCGCGCCGTGGTTTGCGGGTTCAGCGGATCGAGCTTGATCAGCCAGTCTGCCAACACACGGTAGCCTTCACCGGATGCATGGTGAAACCCGGCTGGCGTCATCGCCAACATGCCCAACGTGGCGCGGAACCGGTTTGGGTTTTTCATCGTGAAATCAGGATGTTGTGTCAGCCGTTCAGCCGTTGCCGCAACCTGATCAGGCGGTGCCAAACGCACTTGCAGTCCGAACCATTTGTCAATGACCAGCCGGTCATCCTGCCATTGCTCATAAAAAGCCGCGATGGCAGTATCGCCCTTGCCTGCTTCGATCAAACACGACAGCGCCGCGAGTTGCTGTGTCATATTCGCGGCCGCGTCATACTGCGCGCCGGCCTGCACACCACCGTCCAGACGCGTCAGATACCCAAGGGTCGCATTGGCCAAAGCCCGTTTGCCCGATTGCGCGGCGTCAGGTTTGTAGTCTTCGGTCACCTGATGGGCCGCATAAAGCCGGGGCAAAGCGTCTTGCAAATGCTCGGCAATCATCTGGCGCAGGGTTTGCACCGCGTCATAAATGGCTGACGGATCAGGTGTTTGGTTCGCATCGACCAAGGCTTGTGCGATCTCGTCCTGACTTGGCAGCCCCAGACAAAGCGCGCGAAACGCCGGATCGCGTGCCTCGTCCCGTGCCATTGCCGACAAAGCATCCAAATATGCGCTTTGTGGTGGGGTGCCATCCTGCACCATCGCCAGCAAGGTGGTCCGTGCCAGCGTCCGGCCCGCTTCCCAGGTGGTGAACGGGTCTGTGTCATGGGCCAGAAGGAAGGCGCGCTCTGCCGTGGTGGTATCGCGGTTCAGGATCACGGGGGCCGAAAAGCCGCGCAGGATCGACGGGACAGGCTTGCTGGCAAGACCTTCGAACGAAAAGCTCTGCTTGGCCTCCGTCATTTCCAGCACCGTAGTCGGCACAAGCTCAGCGCCGTCTGCGCCCAAAAGCCCCACGGCAATCGGAAGGACCTGCGGTTGCTTGTCGTCTTGCCCGGGCGTCGGTGCGGTCTCTTGCCGGAAGCTGAGCGTGTAGGTGCCATCGGTGTAGGTGTCTGTCACGTGCAGACGAGGCGTTCCGGCTTGCGAGTACCAGCGCTTGAACTGGCTCAGATCGCGGCCTGTCGTGTCCTCGAACACTTTCAGCCAATCCTCGATCGTGCAGGCTTGTCCGTCGTGGCGCTCAAAGTAAAGATCACAGCCCTTGCAGTAAGCCGCGTCCCCGATGAGGGTCTTGAGCATGCCGATCACCTCGGCGCCTTTCTCGTAAACGGTGGACGTGTAGAAATTGTTGATCTCGACAAAACTCTCGGGGCGGACGGGATGCGCAAGTGGCCCGTTGTCCTCGCGAAACTGACGCCCGCGCAGCGCGATGACGTCGCTGATCCGTGCCACCGCAGCCGAACGCATGTCCGCGGTAAACTGCTGGTCGCGAAAGACGGTCAAACCTTCCTTGAGGCACAGCTGAAACCAGTCACGACACGTGATGCGATTGCCGGTCCAGTTGTGGAAGTACTCATGGGCGATGATCGCCTCAATACGTTCGAAATCTACATCAGTTGAAGTCTCAGAGGACGCGAGGACGGCAGAAGAGTTGAAAATATTCAAGCCCTTGTTCTCCATCGCACCCATGTTGAAATCGTCCACAGCGACGATATTGAACAGATCCAGGTCGTATTCGCGCCCGTAGACCTGCTCGTCCCAGCGCATCGACAGTTTCAACGCGTCCATCCCGAAGGCGCATTTTTCAAGATCGCCCTCGCGCACATAGATATTCAAATCGACGGCGCGACCCGACATCGTCGTGAAGCTGTCGGAATGGGCCACCAGATCACCGGCAACGAGGGCAAAAAGATAGGCCGGTTTCGGCCAGGGATCATGCCATTCCGCCCAGCCATCACCGGATGCAACCGGGTTGCCATTGGACAACATCACCGGCAGATCGCTTTCGATCCGCACCGTGAAGACTGACATCACATCGGGGCGGTCAGGGTAATAGGTGATCTTGCGAAAGCCTTCTGCCTCGCACTGGGTGCAATACATGCCGTTCGACATGTAAAGCCCTTCAAGCGCGGTGTTGGTGGCTGGGCTGATCTCAACCTCGGCCTCCCATGTGAAGGGCGCATCGGGCACGTCACAGCGCAAGCCGTCCTCGGTCACAGTGGGGGTGAGCTCGGCCCCGTCGATCTTTGCCCATTTCAGGTCAAGCTGCTCACCCTGCAAAAAAAACTCTTTCGTGTTGGCCTCTGGATTGGGGGTAAACCGAATACGGCTGATCACGCGCGTCGCCTTGGCAGCAAGCTGAAAGGTAAGGTGCACATCCTCCACCAGATAAGCCGGAGGGGTGTAGTCTTTTAGGTAGATCGTCTGGGGGGCCGCGTCGCTCATCGCTCTCTCCTATGGCTCGGTCCAAAGGGTAGCCGTGCGCGCGGTCGCTGCAAGGTGAAAACATCCTGACAGGACGCTGTCAGGAGGGGTGTGCCAGAAGGGGTCATCTGATAAAGGAGAGACCACAATGACCTACACCCCCGCAAACCCCGTCGTCTGGAGCGAAATCCCCGTGCGTGATCTGAAGAAGGCGTCTGCTTTTTACGCCAAAATCACCGGCATGCAGATGGTACGCAACGAAGACGGCCCCCAGCCCATCGTGATCTTCAGCGCTGACAAGGGCGTATCCGGGCATCTCTATGAGGCAAAGCCGTCGGGCGCTGCTGGTCCGACGATCCATCTGGCCGCGCAAGGCACGATTGACGAGATGAAGGCCCGTGTGTGGGACGCTGGCGGCAAAGTCGTCTCGGACGCGATTGCGATCCCGGATGGTCGCTTCATCTATTGCACTGACCCCGATGGTAATTCCATCGGCCTGTTCGAGTTTACCTGATGCGCCGCGCCGACCGCCTGTTCCAGATCGTGCAATATCTGCGGGGCGGTCGGCTGACCACAGCAGCACAGCTGTCGGACAAGCTGGAGGTCAGCGAACGCACCGTCTACCGCGACATCGCTGATCTGCAATCCACCGGCGTGCCGATAGATGGCGAGGCAGGCGTCGGTTATGTCATGGCCGAAGGCTATGATCTGCCGCCGTTGATGTTCACCAGCGCCGAGATCACGGCGCTGGTGGCCGGCGCGCGGTTGATGCGGGCCTGGGGCGGGGCCGAGATGGCCGCCGCAGCCGAGGAAGCGTTGATCAAAATCGACGCGGTTCTGCCGGATCAGGCCCGCGCCCAGGCGCGCAGCGTGTCGATCCACGCGTTTTCGGTCAATCTGGACGACGCGACCCGCACTCGTCTGGATCAGATAGAAGCCGCGGTCGAGCAGCAACGCCGGATCGAATTTGGCTATCGCGACAAGGACGGCGCCGAAACCGCGCGCGTGATCCGTCCTTTGGGGCAATGGTTCTGGGGCGGCGCATGGACTTGTGTGGGATGGTGCGAACTGCGCCACGACTTCCGCATGTTCCGTGTGGACCGCATAGCCAGACTGGACCTTGGGCTTGCTTTCCGCCCCGAACGCGGCAAAACCCTGCGTGATTTCTACCGGACAGAGGATGCGTGCGGGCGCACGCCGCCCCGTGCTACCGATCTTTTGGGCTGAGCTGTTTTGCCAAGCGGCGCCCGCGCCTTATCTGCTGAGACATGACGACACTTGTCTGGTTCAAACGCGATCTGCGGATCACTGATCATGCTGTTCTGGCCGATGCCGCTGCGCGCGGTCCGGTGCTGCCGCTTTATATCGTTGAGCCCGCGTTATGGGCCTTGTCCGATGCCAGCGGCCGCCAATGGGCCTTTCTGGCCGAATGTCTTGCCGAACTGCGCACCGATCTGGCCGCGCTGGGCATGCCTTTGATTGTCCGCGTCGGCGACGCGGTTGAAATCCTGTCTGACCTCTGCGCCACCCATGCCGTCACGCTGTTGGTGAGCCACGAGGAAACCGGCAATGCATGGACATATGCCCGTGACCAGCGGGTTGCGGCCTGGGCCAATGACCAAGGTTTGCCATGGCATGAGCGCCCCCAAGCCGGTGTCGTGCGCCGTCTGAGTACCCGGGACGGGTGGGCGGCACAGCGCGAAACCACGATGCGTCAGCCGCAGATCGACCCGCCCGCAGCCCTCGCACCCCTCGATGTCGAACCCGGCGCGATCCCGACGGCCCGTGATCTAAACCTGTTAGATCTGTGCCCGGACCGTCAGACCGGTGGGCGGCAACAGGCCCTGTCGCTTCTTGGCTCGTTCCTGACATCGCGCGGCCAGACATACCGCAAGGCCATGTCCTCTCCGCTCGAGGGCGAATGGGCCTGCTCGCGACTGTCACCGCATCTGGCGTTTGGGACCCTGTCATCGCGCGAAGCAGCACAGGGCTCTGCCGCGCGCAAGGCCGAGGTTAAGGGCACCCGGACCGGCTGGACCGGCGCGATGCAGTCGTTTCAGGCCCGTCTCGCCTGGCGCGACCACTTCATGCAAAAGCTCGAAGATGAACCGCAGATCGAACTGCGCTGCCTGCACTCTGCCTACGAAGGTCTGCGCCCGACCGTGTCTGACGCCACCCGCCTTGCCGCGTGGGAGGCTGGGCAAACTGGCTTGCCATTTGTCGACGCCTGCATGCGGTATCTAACGGCGACCGGATGGCTCAACTTCCGGATGCGGTCGATGCTGATGGCCGTGGCCAGCTATCACCTTTGGCTGGATTGGCGGGCGACAGGCGCCATTCTGGCGCGTCGCTTCACCGATTATGAGCCCGGTATTCATTGGAGCCAGACCCAGATGCAATCGGGCACCACCGGCATGAACACAGTGCGGATCTACAATCCGGTCAAGCAGGGCCACGATCAGGACCCGACCGGGGCCTTCACCCGCCGCTGGGTGCCAGAATTGGCCGCCGTGCCGGATCAACACTTGCAAGAGCCATGGAAATGGGACGGCGCGGCGTCGCTATTGGGGCGGGGTTACCCCGAACCCGTTGTCGATGTGCCCGCCGCTGCCAAAGCCGCACGCGAAAAGGTCTGGGCGGTGCGCCGCGGAGATGCGTTCCGCAAAGAGGCCGCGCAGGTTGTCAAGAAACACGCCTCCCGCAAAGAGGGGACCCGTCATTTCGTGAATGACCGCGCACCAAAGCGCCGTGCAAAGAAAACCGATGCGCAGCTTAGGTTGGACCTTTAGTTATGCCGCGATCTGTCAAGAAATCTGACCTGCTGCAGAAAACCTGCGAAACCTGCAAACGCCCGTTTTCATGGCGCAAAAAGTGGGAAAGGGTCTGGGATGACGTCAAATACTGCTCCGAGCGGTGTCGTCGCGAGCGCAAATCAGTTAAATAAAACTGTCTCGACGCCAAATTTTTCTAGCGCGCTTTGTCTGCTCCGCTTTGTTGCCTATCGGAAACTTGCGCCCTAGAACGTATGCAGCTGTATACGAAAAAACAAAGAGAGCCTCATGGTCAATCGCGTCAAGCGCGCCGGTCTTGCCGTCGCCGAAGAACTTGCCACCTTCCTTGAAACGCAAGCGCTGCCGGGAACCGGTGTAACGGCTGACATGTTTTGGACCGGATTTGCCGGTATCGTAGCTGATCTTGGCCCCAAAAACCGCGCGCTTTTGATTGAGCGCGAAAAGATGCAGGTCAAGATCGACGACTGGCACCGCGCGCGGCAAGGGCAGGCCCATGATGCGGCGGCCTACGAGGCCTTCCTGCGCGATATCGGCTATCTGGTTCCCGAAGGTCCTGATTTCGCGATCGAGACTGCGGGTGTAGACCCCGAAATCGCAATGACGCCCGGTCCGCAACTTGTCGTGCCGATCCTGAACGCCCGCTTTGCGCTGAACGCAGCCAACGCCCGCTGGGGATCGCTTTACGACGCGCTTTACGGCACTGATGCGCTGGGCGATGCGCCCGCCGGCAAAGGCTATGACGCCGAACGCGGCGCGCGGGTGATCGCCTGGGCGCGCGCCCATCTTGATGCCGCCGCCCCCCTAAAAGCCGCAAGCTGGGCGGATGTGATCCGTCTGGATACCGTCGAAGGCGCGCTTGAGATTGTCACCAAAGCCGGAATGGCCGAACTTGCCGATCCGCAGCAATATGTCGGCTACCAAACCGACAGCAGCCAGAACCTGTCGGGCTTATTCTTGCGTCGCAACGGCCTGCATATTCAGATCGTGATCGACCCGTCGCACCGGATCGGGCAGGTGGATCCTGCGGGTATCGCGGATGTCCGGCTCGAATCCGCGTTGTCGACGATCATGGATTGCGAAGACAGCGTTGCCGCTGTGGATGCCGAAGATAAGGTCGTGGCCTATGCCAACTGGCTGGGCCTGATGAAAGGCGATCTGGAAGAGACGCTTGAAAAGGGCAGCGAAACGATCACCCGTCGCCTGAACGACGACCTTCGCTTTACCGCCGCGCGCGGCCAGCCCGGAGCATTGAAAGGCCGCGCTTTGATGCTTGTGCGCAATGTCGGCCATCTGATGAGCAACCCCGCGATCCTTGATGCCGAGGGCCGCGAGGTTGGCGAAGGGCTGATGGACGCCATGTGTACCGTCTTGATTGCGATGCATGATTTGCAGAAGTCCGGCGGGATGAGAAACTCTACGCAAGGCTCTGTTTATATTGTGAAGCCAAAAATGCACGGGCCCGTTGAGGTCGCCTTTGCTGACGAGACTTTCACACGCGTCGAAGCTGTGCTGGGCCTGCCCGCGAACACTGTAAAAATGGGCATCATGGACGAAGAACGCCGCACCTCGGTCAATCTTAAGGAATGTATCCGTGCGGCGAAATCCCGCGTCGCCTTTATCAACACCGGCTTTCTGGACCGCACCGGGGACGAGATCCATACCTCTATGGAAGCAGGTCCGATGCTGCCTAAAGGTGAGATGAAATCGACCCCCTGGATTGCGTCTTACGAGGACCGTAATGTGGATATCGGGCTGGCCTGCGGCCTTCAGGGCAAAGCGCAGATCGGCAAAGGCATGTGGGCGATGCCCGACCGCATGGCCGAGATGCTGGAGGTCAAGATCGGCCATCCGAAATCCGGCGCGACCTGCGCGTGGGTGCCCAGCCCGACAGCCGCCACGCTGCACGCGACGCACTATCACAAGGTCGACGTGATGGCCGTTCAGGACAAGATCGCCCAAGCCGGTCCCCGCGGGACGCTTGGCGATTTGCTGACGATCCCGATCATGGATGGCCGCAACCTGTCGGACACCGAGATCACTGCCGAGATCGAGAATAACGCCCAAGGCATCCTTGGCTATGTCGTGCGCTGGGTCGATCAGGGGGTCGGATGCTCGAAAGTCCCCGACATTCACAACGTCGCGCTGATGGAGGATCGCGCAACCTGCCGGATCAGTGCGCAGGCATTGGCCAATTGGCTGCACCACGGCGTCGTGTCCGAGGCGCAGGTGCTGGACGGGATGCGCAAGATGGCAGCTGTTGTGGACGGTCAGAACGCTGGTGATCCAAACTATGTCGCTATGGCGCCCGGCTTTGACGGCATCGCGTTCCAGGCCGCTTGTGATCTGGTCTTTGAAGGCCGCGAGCAACCGTCAGGCTACACTGAGCCGGTTTTGCACCGGCGCCGGATCGAGCTAAAATCCAAGATGAACTTTGCGGCGTAAGGACATGAAATGGCAGAAATAACTCTTCGCAAAGCGCGCAGTATCATTCGGGCGACGCTCACTAAGGGGCGTGAGCTGGACCTCAAACCGCTGTCGGTCGTGGTTCTTGATGCAGGCGGTCACCTCAAGGCGTTCGAGCGGGAAGACAAGGCTGCGCCGGGTCGGTTCGCGATTGCCCATGGCAAAGCCTATGGCGCGGTCATGCTGGGGATGGCGGGCACCGCCCAAATGGCGCGCGCCGAACAGCAGGCGTACTTTATGGCCGCTGTAAACGGCGTCTATGGCGGGCAGGTCGTGCCTGTGCCCGGCGGCGTGCTGGTGCGCGACAAGAAAGGCGATGTGATCGGTGCCGTTGGCGTCACAGGCGACAGTTCCGACAATGATGCGGCAGCCGCCCAATATGCCATCGAAGCGGCGGGTTTGACTGCCGAAATATAAGCATTTGCGCACAATAGGGGTGCTTGATGTGCGGTTTCGCGCCTTTTTAGAGTAGGCCAAATACTCTAATTATAAGGCAAGCAACCAGAGGCACCCCATGCGCAGACCGGTCGTCGGTATCATCGGCAATTCCTATCTGATCAACGATGAATACCCAGCCCATGCGGGCGGGACGATGAATTCCGAAGCCGTTGCCGATGTCGCCGGTGCGATGCCGATGCTGATCCCAGCGGATCCCAGATACGTGTCTGTCCCCGAACTGATGGCGCTTTGCGACGGGTTTGTGTTCACCGGCGGTCGCCCGAACGTGCATCCCGGCCACTATGGCGAAGAGGCGACAGAAGCGCATGGCGCGTTTGACGAGGCGCGCGATGCCGTTGCCTTGCCGCTGATCCGCGCGCTGGTCGACCGGGGTCAGCCGTTCCTTGGCATTTGCCGCGGCTTTCAAGAGGTGAATGTCGCAATGGGCGGAACGCTGTATCCCGAAATCCGCGATCTGCCGGGCCGGGACAACCACCGGATGCCGCCCGATGGTACACTGGACGAAAAGTTCGCGCTGCGCCACACCGTGAGCTTTTCGGAAGGCGGTGTGTTTCACCGCCTGATGGGCGCGCGGGAGGTTCTGACGAACACGCTGCACGGCCAAGGGATCAAGGCCGCCGGCAACCGCGTTATCGTCGACGGCCATGCGCCCGATGGCACGCCCGAGGCAATTTATATCGAAGGCGCGCCTGGTTTCACGCTTTCGGTGCAATGGCATCCCGAATGGAACGCGGCAAATGACCCTGTCTCCCGCCCCTTGTTCGAGGCATTCGGACGGGCGGTTCGGGCTTGGAGAGACGGCGCACAGCCTCTGGCGTTAAGCGCGTAGTCATGGTCCGAATTCAGGTATCGAAGGACAAAAGAACGGGCGGCGCGCATCAGGCTCGCCGCCCGTTTTTGACTTTAGAGCGCGCCGAGCGTCAGGAAATGCGTCTCGCCCGAGCTGTCATCGACACCGTCATTGTCGGTCACCGCAAAGGCGTTACCCTCCGCGTCGATGGTGAACCCTTCAATCTTGTCAACGACATAGCCGTTTGACGCTTGCAGGTCGGGGATGAAGTCGCGGACGACCTCTTTTTCGACCATCGGCAAATCGCCACCCAGCGGAGCGGAGTTCAGGCCATCAAGGCTGACCTTTGTCAATTGCTTGACCGATGCCACAGCGCCGATCTGGTTGTCGCGCTCCACGATCCACAGCGCGCCGTCATGGGCGGTGATTTCCGACAGGCCGACCCAGCCGGTCTCTGCCGGTTCTGTGGGGTAGCGCACGGCGCCCCATTCTGCGGTCTCGATGTTGTAGCTGACCAGCTTGACCGTGTTTTCAGGATCATCCGCCCAGCTGCGCTGGATTGCGATCCAGAGCGTGCCGTCGATCAGCGTGACACCTTCGGAACCGAAACGGCGTTCGACGTCCAGCAATTCCTTGGGGAAGGGGATGCTGGTCTCAATCTCGCCATCGCCGTCTACATGGTAAAGGCCATGCGGGATCATCCGGTCCGTGCGTCCTTCGGAAGCCAGCCAGAAGCCGCCCGTCCCATCCGCAACAATTCCTTCCAGATCAAGCAGTTGCGCAGGGGCACCGTCGCGCGTGACGGGGATGCGGTCCGTGATCACCGCCGGGCTTTGCGTCGCATCGATGCGGAAGATCGAGGGCTGCATCGCGTAGAAGCTGTCGTTGACCGCGTACAGAATACCGGGTTCCGAAGGATCAGCTGCCAGGCCCGAAAGCGCGCCCCAGCCGATGGGACGGTCGCCGTCCATCACTGAACGGATCGTCGGATATGCGGGCTCTGCGTCTTGCAGCGCGTAGATCATCACATGGGCGCGGTTGCCGCCGTCCTCGATCAGGTCAACCTCGTTTGCGGTGACAAACAGACCCCGCTCGGGGATCGCGACAGCGCCTTCAGGCCCAACGCCTGAGGGCAGGGCCTGCACAAACTCCGGATCGCCGCCGGTGTCGCGGTAAACGCCCACAAGGCTGGAGCGTTCGAGCAGGATAAACATATAGGTTTCATCGCCAAAGGTGCCGATCTCCATCCCTTCCGGCTCAACCCCTTTGTTACCAGAGCGGCGTTCGGGATAATGGCCCAGCATCGCGGCCTCGTATTCCAGTTGCAGGCCGCTCTCGAACAGCTCGGTGCCGTCTTTGTTGAAGATCGTGAAGCCGCGCGAGCCGCCTTTCCAGTCGCCCTCATTGGCGATGACAAGGCGATCATTATCAAGCCATTGCACCGCATCGGGTTCACGCGGCACATCGGTGAGCGTGCCGTCGAATGTCAGCGCGAGTTCTTCGTCCACATCGACATTTTCCAGATCAACAGATCCGGCGGAGAAGTGTGAGGCCACAGAGCCGTCGGGATTCAGCACGACGATGTGGTTGTTTTCCTGAAGCGTCACCGCGATCTGTCCGGCAGCGTTCACGTCCGTGAATTCGGGTTCGGGATCACCCGGGGCAACATCGGCCAGGCCGGTTATGTCCGCGGTCATAATTCCCGCGCAGTCCATCTCGGTGCCGTTGACGGGGACGATCTGAACCGCGCCGCCGGGCATTTGCGGCAGGCCACCATCGCCCAGATCCTCGTCGCGCTCGTTTTCGATTGCCACGACGATGAAGCTGCCATCGGGGGCGGCTGCAGTGCTGTCGGGTTGTCCGACAAGATCACAAGATCCCGTCACCTCGGCGCTCGTGCTGTCAATTGAGACGATCTTGCCGGATGGCGCGGTGTAGCTTTCGGACGTGTTCACGCCCGCAAAAACGGTACTGCCTATCACTGACACGGCGGTCGGTTCGCCATCCATTGCAACGGTGCCCTTGCCGACAGGGGCTGCGGGGTCGGTGATGTCGATCATGCCGATCACGCCAAGCGGGCTGTCGGAATAGACCAGCGTCATGCCGTCTGCCGTGGCCGAGATAATCTCGGGTGAGGTTTCGGCGGTGGCTCCGGCTTCGGAATTGTCGGACACTGGGTAGCTTGCGATCCGGTTGAATACATCCGCCTGCGCGGTGGTGGCCAGCACCGTCAAAGCGGTCGTGGCGAGGAGTGTTTTGAATGTCATTGCGGCATCCCCCTTGGTTGAATGGCCAAGGGGTAGGGGCCGCATGCGACAGGTTTGTGACACTCAGCCCGTTTGGTAGCGCGCTTTGACATATACCGGAAAATTCACCGACCGCGCGATGTAGCAGACCTTGTGAATACGCCCGTGGATTGCATCCGCGGCCTCTGGCGTGCCGCTGGTCAGCGTGATCTGCGGGTGCAGTGTGGCGCTTAGAAACCGCCCAACGCCGGTGGTTTCGGTTTCTCCGACGCCTTCGGGGGTGTCGTGATAGGCAGTCACGGTGATGCCTGTGTCGCTGGCCAGATGCAGGAACCACAGCATATGGCACGCGGCCAGCGCGTTCAGCAGCAGATCCTCGGGGTTATGCAGTGTCGGATCCCCACCCAGGGCAGGATCATTGGAGCACGGAATTTCAGGTTTGCCGGGCGTGCGGACCGACCACGTGCGATCATACGCTTTATAGGCGGACGTTCCGGTACCTCTATTGCCGGTCCATTGGATGTGCGAGGTGAAAACGGTCATGTGACGGCCTGTTTTTGTTTGAATTCGCGACGATCCCAAAGGCCGTTGTTCACGATGTCCGACAGATGAGAGGCCGCTTGGATCACCTCGTCTTCGCTGATGAAAAGTGGGGTGAAGCCGAAGCGCATGATGTCGGGCGCGCGAAAATCGCCGATCACGCCGCGGGCGATAAGCGCCTGCATGGCCGCGTACCCGTCTGCGAAGTGAAACGAGACCTGAGAACCGCGCAACTCAGGATCGCGGGGAGAGGCTAGGGTGAGCGCAGGGCACGCCGCCTCAACCCGCTGGATAAAGGTTTCCGACAGCTGGATTGAGGCGGCGCGCACGGCCGTCATCTCAACTTTGTCCCAGATATCAAGTGCCGCCTCCAACGCGGCAAGTTGCAAGACAGGCGGTGTGCCGACACGCATCCGTTCGATACCTGCTCCGGCGCGGTAACTTTGCTCGAACGCGAAGGGCGCGTCATGGCCAAGCCATCCTGAAAGGGCGGGTTGCACATGCGCGGCGTGCTTGGGTGCCACATAGATAAAGGCCGGGGCGCCGGGGCCGCCGTTGAGGTATTTATAGGTGCAGCCGACCGCAAAATCGGCTTGGGTCGTGGTCAGGTCAACCGGCACAGCCCCGGCGGAATGGGCCAGATCCCAAACCGTCAACGCGCCCTTGGCATGGGCTTTTTCGGTCAGCGTGTCCATATCGTGCATCCGTCCGGTGCGGTAGTCGACCTGTGTCAGCATCAGAACGGCGACATCATCTGTGATTGCGCCTGCGACGTCCTGCGGGTCCATGATGCGCAATTCATAGCCCCGGTCCAGCTGTTTGATCAGCCCTTCGGCCATATACAGATCGGATGGGAAGTTGCCGCTGTCGCTGAGGATCACGCGCCGCTCGGGGCGCAACTCCAATGCGGCGGCCAGCGCTTGCCACACCTTGATCGACAGTGTGTCGCCCATCACAACCGATCCTTGGGCGGCACCGATCAGCGCCCCGATCCGGTCGCCCACGCGCGACGGTTGCGCCATCCATCCGGCCTTGTTCCAGCCGGTGATCAGCATCTGGCCCCATTCATTCGTCACCGTGTGCGCCACGCGCCCAGCGGCTGCTTTGGGCAAGGGACCCAGCGAGTTGCCGTCGAGATAGATCACACCGTCGGGAAGATCGAAGAGCGCCTTGGTGGCGGTGAAGTCTGTCATCGGTCCATCCCGTGATCTAGTCCGGCGTCACCAGGCCTGTCGCACGGAATTGAAGGTAACCGCCGGGCAAGGGTGACGTTTCTACATTCGCAAGCTGATCGCTGATCTGCGCCAACTGGCTTTCAGTGCAAAAGCCACGGATCGCGCCACCACTGTAGTCCACACGGCTGAGTGCGGCTGCGACGTCGAGGTGCCGCAGGCGCGTGAACTCCCGCGTGTCGGCGGCATAGACCGTATAGGCCCCCCGCGGGAACCGCATGGTCGGGTCCATCTCGCAGATCAGAAGGTTTTCGTCGGGTTGCAGGTTTTCGCGCACAGGAGCCATAATCTGGGCAAGCGTCGCACCTCTGAAGTTTTCTCTTTCAAGCCTCAAATTCTCGAGGGGCTGGAGCGGGCCTGCAAGCGCAAAACACAGCGCGACCGATGCCACAAGTCCGGCGGAGTCCGACCGCAACAGCGTTGCCAGAAATGCCGCGATTGCTGCGGCTTGCAGAGGCACGATGACCAGCATGTAGCGGGCATGGATCTGCTGGCTTCCCGCCGACATCACCAGGATCATAAACAGGCCAACACCTGTCAAAGCGAACAAAATCGGCCGCTTGGCGGTGAATGGCAGCGCGATCAGAGCAAGGGTCCCGACGCCGCGCAGCCAAGGGTCGTCGCCCAGGATCAATGTCCGCAATTCACCCCAGTCATACGCCGCAATGTCGTCCATCGACGGGAAGAACCGCTTGAACATTTCTTTCTCGACACTGCCTTGCATAGCGTCTTCGCCGGGAAAGCGCAGGCCCATGTAAAGCTGCCAGGCAAACGCGAGAACCAGGGACACAAAGGCCCAGAACGCAAAGTGGCGGTTCCAGACAATCTCGCGGACGCGTTTTTTCTGAAGCGGGCCGGTCACGGCCAGCGCGATCAAGGCAAAGACCAGAAAAGCCAGCGCGACGGGCCCTTTTTGCATCCCGCCTAGAAAAACGGTGAGCGCGAATAGTGGCCAGTAGCGTCGGTTTTGAAAGGCCGCGAGCATTGCCATAAGCCCGATCGTGACGAAAAACGCAGAGCCCACATCCAGCATCGCCGATGTCGCGTCGGCCCAAAAGGTTTGCGAGCTTGCCAAAAGCAGCACCGCGCCAAGCATTGTCCAAGGATGGCCAGGCGCCAGGGTCCGCGCTAGAAACGCGGTGGCGATCAAGGTAAGCGCTGCAAAGATCATGGACGGCACGCGAAGGGCGATCACGTCCCTGTATCCCATCTCGAACAATGCGCCGGACATCCAGTATTGCATCGGGGGCTTTTTTAACGTCGGTTTATTGGCGCTGTAGACGGCCCACCAGTCGTCCATCCGGGCAAAGCTGATGCTGCGCTCGTAAGTGTAGTATTCGTCGAACCGCCAGATCATGCCGATGCCGACAAACTGCATATACCAGGCGAAGAGGGCGCCGATCACCAATAGGACAACGGCCAAAGGTGCGTACTGCCAAACGGCTGTGGCCGGAGCGCCCGAACTGCCCAAAGGGGGGGCTGATGACATGTGAAGTCCCTTATATCGCCAAGACAAAACGCGCCCGGTGTAAGTTTATCTCAAAAGAAAACCAGTTCAATGTGATCCATGCCGTCAGGTATCGTCCTGTAAGCCCGATGCTGTCCAGTGCAAGTAGCCACCCGGCAGCGTTTGCATTGAAAGATCCGTCAGTACATCCGAGATTTCGTCCAGCTCGCTAGCTGTGCAGACGCCGCGCAAGGGGCCGCCGTCATACCCGTGGCGCGCACTCGCGCTTTTCAGATCGTCATGGCGCAGCCGCAGGTAGTCATGTGTGCCGGCGGCGTAGACAGTGTATGCACCGGGCGGAATACGCATCGAGCGGTTCCATGTGCATACGACCAGCAGCTCTTCGGGGCGCAACTCTGCGGCGACAGGACGAAGGATCTCTTCAAGCGTTGCGCCGTTGCGCGTGGCCGTTTGAAGAGCAAGTTGATTTGCTGCAAAGAACGGCCCGCCGATCAGCACTGACACCGCGACACCCGCAAGCGCGGCCAGATGATCCCTGCGCAGAACGGTCACAAAAAGACCCGCCGCACCGACAGCGAGTAGCGGCGTCAGCAGCAGCATATACCGCGCATAGACATTGCCCGAGGCCATCCACATCACAGCCACGAAAACCACTGCGATGCCTGTCAGGCTCAGTAAAAGCGGTTGTTTCAAAGTGAACGGGATTACCAACAACCCCGCAAATCCGATCAGTCGGGGGATCGGTTCATGTCCAAGGATCAGCCCGCGGACTATGGGCCATGTGCGCGCATCCTCATCGCTGACCGACGGCAAGAAGCGGTTGAGCATCTCGTTTTCGACGCTCCCGCGGATAGCATCGTCACTGGCAAAGCGCAGGTCCTGCAAAAGCTGCCAGGAAAAAGCCAAAACCAGCGCTGCAAAAAACGATCCCAGAAACCAGCGGTTGCCCAGACGTGCGCGCAGTGGGACAGCTTGCAGCTTTGCCGTCACGGCAAGCGTCAGCACCGCAAACAAAAGAAACCCCAAAGCGACAGGACCTTTCTGGAGCCCGCCCAGAAAGACAACGCCTGCGAAAAGCGGCCACAGACGTGGACGATCAAAGGCCAGAAGCATTGTGACCAATCCAAGTGTCACAAAAAACGCGGCACCCTGATCCAGCATTGCCGAGGTCGCATCGCGCCAGAAGGTTTGCGAACTGGCGACGATCAGCACTACACCAACCGCGGCCCACGGGTGTTGCGGCAGCACAACACGTGCCAAAAGGCCAGTTGCGCAAAGCGTCAGACCTGCAAAAAGCAGCGACGGCGCGCGCAGGGCGATCACGTCTGAAACGCCCAGCTCCATCAGCCCCGCAGTCATCCAGTATTGCAGCGGCGGCTTTTTGAGTGTCGGCTCGTTGCCACTATAGACCGCCCACCAATCATCCATCCGCGCGAAACCGGTGCTGCGCTCGAAGGTGTAGAATTCATCGAAATGCGAAATCATGCCCACGCCAATGAATTGCGCGTGCCAGCCGACCAGAGCGCAGATCAGCACAAATGCGGCGATGTAGGGGACGCGGGTGGCGAGGGTCATAAGGGGGCACTCGGATTAAAGGGTGAAACCTTGGTAGAGCACGGCGTTGTCGTCTTCTACCGCAATTCCCGTTCAGTTCAACAGGTCTGTTGGGGGGTGGTTTGCCTCTTGCATGCGCGATGCGCATGGGCGCAGATGGGGTATGAAACTTATCGACATCCCGCCGGTCTGGCTGGCTCTTTTCATCGCAATCGCATGGGGGCAGTCGACCTACTATCCGGTCCTCACGCTCAACTCCGGGCTGACGCAGTTGCTGGGCGGTATGCTGATCGGGGGCGGGCTGGTGTTGATGGCGATGGCCGTGGTGGAGTTCCGCAAGTGGAAAACCACAATCATCCCTCATCAAGAGGCCAATGCGCTGATCACGTCGGGCATCTTTTCCAAGTCACGCAACCCGATTTATCTGGCGGATGCGATGGTTCTTGCGGGGCTGATCCTGCGCTGGGATGCGGTGCTGTGCTTGCCGTTGATTCCGGTTTTCGTCTGGTTGATCGAAAAACGCTTCATTGTGGGAGAAGAGCGCAGGCTGCGCTCGAAGTTCGGTGTGGCCTTTCATCGTTACACGGAAAAGACGCGCCGCTGGGTGTGATCAGCGGGGTGTGCGGCGCCTTTGCGCGATCATTGTCAGCACGCGGCCAGCGATCCAGGGAATCCAGCCGAACACCGCGATCATCATCAAGACAGCCAATGCGCTTCCGTCCTCCCCACGCAGTCCGACAGCGCCGATAAACCCGCACCATGGGATCGTCGCCCAGATCAACAGTTTGCCCAGAAGTTGCATATCGCGCATCGCCTCATGTGATCACCGCCTGTTACTGTCGGGGGCGCTTTGGCGCAAGCGCGTCACCACGCTCACGAAATCACGCCCACGAAATAATTCGAGCCATTCTGCCGCTGTTAGCGCAACATCGGGAAAGGTCAGTTGAACCTGAACCCGCCATTGGGTAAGTGACAAATCCTGAAATCGCGCCATCTGAGCGAAATCAAGACCTTGTAAGGGGGACATGGACAGTGAAAATCGGAACACCAACCGAAGTGTTCGAGGGTGAGGCGCGCGTTGCGATGACCCCGGACTCGGCTTTGCAGCTGCAAAAGCTCGGCCATGAATGCTTTATCGAAGCCGGCGCAGGTGCGAAGGCGGGCTTTTCGGATGCCACCTACAAAGACGCTGGCGTTCAGATCGTCAAAGGCGCTGCCGCCCTTTGGAAATCGGTTGATGTTGTCGCCAAGGTGCGTCCCCCCAATGACACGGAAGTCAAGCGCCTGACCAAAGGTAAGACGCTGATTTCGTTCTTCTATCCCGGCTCGAACGAGGCGTTGATGGAGGCGGCTTCCAAGAAAGGTGCCAACGTCATCGCGATGGATATGGTGCCCCGCATCAGCCGTGCGCAGAAGATGGATGCGCTTAGCTCGATGGCCAATATCGCCGGTTATCGCGCCGTGATCGAGGCGGGCAACAACTTTGGCCGCTTCTTCACCGGTCAGGTGACGGCTGCCGGTAAAGTGCCGCCTGCGAAAGTTTTGGTTGTGGGTGCTGGCGTGGCCGGTCTGGCCGCGATTGGCACGTCCACATCGCTGGGTGCCATCACCTATGCGTTCGATGTGCGCCCCGAAGTGGCCGAACAGATCGAATCGATGGGCGCGGAATTCGTTTTTCTTGAGTTCGAAGACAGCGAATTGCCCGATGGCGCTGAGACGGGCGGCTATGCGCCTCCGTCTTCTCCTGAGTTCCAAGCCAAGCAGCTTGAGAAGTTCCGCGAGATTGCACCCGATATTGATATCGTTATTACAACGGCCCTGATCCCGAACCGTGCAGCCCCCATCCTTTGGACCAAGGACATGGTCGAGATGATGAAGCCTGGTTCGGTCATCGTTGACCTTGCGGCCGAGCGTGGCGGCAACTGCGAACTGACCAAGATGGACGAGAAGGTCGTTACCGATAACGGCGTCACGATCATCGGCTATACCGATTTCCCGAGCCGGATGGCGGCGCAATCCTCGACGCTTTATTCGACCAATATCCGTCACATGATGGCCGACCTGACACCGGAAAAAGATGGTGTGGTCAATCACGACATGGAAGATGACGTGATCCGCGGGGCAACGATCACCTTTGAAGGTGACGTGACCTTCCCGCCGCCGCCGCCAAAAGTGCAGGCGATTGCGGCGCAGAAGAAAGAAGCGCCTAAAGAACTGACGCCCGAAGAAAAGCGCGCGCAGGAAAAGGCGGCGTTCAAAAAGCAGACGCAAAATCAGGTGATCCTGCTGGGCGTCGGTGCGGCACTGGTTCTGGGCATCGGCCTGATCCCAGGCATGCCCGCCAGCTTCATGCAGCACTTTATCGTGTTCGTGTTGTCGGTGTTCATCGGCTTCCAGGTGATCTGGAACGTCGCGCACTCGCTGCACACACCGCTGATGGCTGTGACGAACGCGATCTCCTCGATCATCATTCTGGGCGCTTTGATCCAGATCGGATCGTCGAGTTTGCTGATCTCGGTGCTTGCGGCATTGGGTATTTTCATGGCGGCCGTAAACATTTTCGGCGGCTTCCTCGTGACACGGCGCATGCTCGCCATGTTCCAGAAATCGTAAGGAGCAGGGGTCATGGAAAACGCATTCACCATCGCGGCCTATGTGGTCGCAGGCATTCTTTTCATCCTCTCGCTGGGCGGTCTGTCCGGTCAGGAAAGCGCCAAACGCGCGGTGTGGTATGGCATTGTGGGCATGGCAATCGCCGTGTTTGCAACCATCGTCGGACCGGGCTCCGGCATGTGGTTCATCTCGCTTGTGTTGATCGCAGGCGGGGCGGCTGTGGGCTATCAGTTGGCCACCAAGGTCGAGATGACGCAGATGCCCGAACTTGTGGCGATCATGCACTCGCTGGTCGGTCTGGCCGCTGTATTCGTGGGCTTCAACGCCGACATTATGATCAACTACATCGGCAATATCTACGCAACCGAAGGTCTGGTTCTGGGAGCCGTCGGCGACGATGGCATCACCGCCATTGGCCTGCCGAAAGAGGCTTATGACGGCCTGTCCGCCTTCGGTCAGTTGATCGCCAAGAAATCCTCGGTCGAGATTGGTATTCTGCGGGTTGAGCTGGTGCTGGGCATCTGGATCGGTGCCGTAACGTTCACAGGCTCGGTCATTGCCTACGCCAAGCTGGCAGGCGGGTCGTCCATGTTGCCGTTCAAGGTCGACACGGGCGCGAACCAATTGCCCGGCGGTCACGCGCTGAACGCGGCGGCGGCGGTCGGATCGGTGATCCTGCTGGCGATGTATCTGGGCGGCTCGGGCAGCTGGACGCTTGTGCTGCTGACACTTCTGGCGCTGTTTATCGGCTATCACCTGATTATGGGCATCGGCGGCGCGGACATGCCCGTCGTCGTGTCGATGCTGAACAGCTATTCCGGTTGGGCAGCTGCGGCGATTGGCTTCTCGCTTGGCAACGATCTGCTGATTGTTGTGGGCGCGCTTGTGGGCTCCTCCGGTGCGATCCTGTCCTACATCATGTGCAAGGCGATGAACCGCAGCTTTGTCAGCGTTATCCTTGGCGGATGGGGCGGCGCTGCGGCTGGTGAGCAGATGGCCGTCGAAGGCGAGCAGGTGGCGATTGACGCCGACGGCGTCGCGAACGCGTTGAACGAGGCCGACAGCGTGATCATCATCCCCGGCTACGGGATGGCGGTGGCGCAGGCCCAGCAGGCCGTATCCGAACTGGTGCGCAAGCTGCGCGCCAAAGGCAAGACTGTGCGTTTCGCGATCCACCCGGTCGCGGGGCGTTTGCCGGGCCACATGAACGTGCTGCTGGCGGAGGCGAAAGTGCCCTACGACATCGTCATGGAGATGGACGAGATCAACGACGATTTCCCCGATACGGACGTCGCCATTGTCATCGGCTCCAATGACATCGTGAACCCGGCCGCGCAGGACGATCCCAACAGCCCCATCGCAGGCATGCCGGTGCTGGAATGTTGGAAGGCCAAGCAGGTCTTCGTGTCCAAGCGCGGGCAGGGTACCGGCTATTCGGGCATTGAAAACCCGCTCTTCTTCAAGGACAACACGCGGATGTTCTACGGCGATGCGAAAGCATCACTGGATGCGCTGCTGCCCAAGATCGACTGATCTTTCGTCGGACAAGCAAACGTAGACGCCCTGCCAACCGGTGGGGCGTTTGCCTTTTCAGCATACAAAAGTATCCTGTAATATTGTGATATATTTGGTATTTTCTTGTTTACAAAACGTGGTTCGTGTCTACGTAGAAATTCATGAACCAAACGCGCAAGTTATCAGTTCCGATGCAAGATCATCCCCTTCGCTATGCGCTCGCCAATGAGCTGCATGCCCGCCCGTTTCCAACACTTGAGGCGCCTTGCACTGCCGCATATCTTGCGATCAAGCAGCCCAAAGATGCCGCCGCAAGGGACCGCAAAGCCGATGTCGAGCATCTGATCGCTTTGCTGGACCGCTACGGCGCGCCGCACCCGCAACCGGGCGCCACGCATTACTTCGGCAAAATCGGTCGTCATATGCTCAAATGGGAGCAGCACACGGAATTTGTAACCTACACCGCCTTCTCGGAAGGTCTCAGTGGCCGCGCGTTTGACCCCCATGATTTCGAGGTGTTTCCCGAAGATTGGCTTGCCGCCGCTCCGGGAACGCGCGTGACCTCTGCGCTGATCCGTGTTGATCACCGCCCGAAAGAGGGCGAGGTGGCCGCGCAGTTGGCCGACTGGTTTGTGCCTGAAAGCCTTGCGTGCAGCGCGGTGCTGGATGACACCGCCTCTGTTGCAGGGGATTTTCGTATTGATCCCGCCGGGCATCTGCGATTTGCGGTATTTGTGGCGCCAGATACAGGTGAGCGGCGTATTGGCCGTATCGTTCAGCGCCTATGCGAGATCGAGACATATAAGTCGATGTCGATGCTTGGCCTTGCGCGGGTACGTCAAATGGGCAAGCGCCTCAACGAGATGGATAATGAGCTGACCGATCTGGTGGGCAACATGACCTCAAATGGTGCACCGGCCGAGGAGACGTTGAAAGCGCTGTTGGGGATATCAGCCGAGCTTGAAAACCTCATGGCGCAAACTTCGTTCCGCTTTGGCGCGACTGGCGCATATGAGGCCATCGTGAACCAACGCATCGGCGTGCTGCGTGAGGAACGCTTCAAGGGCCGCCAGACCTTTGCAGAATTTATGATGCGCCGATTTGATCCGGCCATGCGCACCGTGAAGGCGACCGAGCGGCGTCTGGCCGCCATGTCAGACCGCGCGATCCGCGCCGGTGATCTGCTGCGAACGCGCGTCGATGTCGAACGGTCGGCCCAGAACCAGAAGCTGCTGGAAAGCATGGACAAACGCGCCGACTTGCAGCTGCGCCTGCAAAAAACGGTCGAAGGGCTTTCGGTCGTGGCGATCAGCTATTACGCGGTCAATCTCGTGATCAACATGGCAGAACCGTTCGGCGATGCGGCGGGCCTGTCGAAACTGGTTCTGACAGCAATCGCGACCCCTGTTGTGATCCTACTGGTCTGGTGGATGGTCCAGCGCGTGCGGAAGTCGATGGAATAGGCAGGCTGCGTTTCAAAGCCTTTGACCAGGATGTTTAGTCCAAAGTGAAACCAAGGTGTTCAAGCCTGCTGTTTCATTTTTGGTCTAGAGATCTGTCTGACCTCATCGTCCGCGGATGCGCGGGTCAAGCGCGTCGCGCAGGCCGTCGCCAAGATAGTTCACCGACAGCACCGTGAGCGAGATTGCAAGCCCAGGTAGCATCACGCGTTCGGGAAACTCCTCCATTCTTGGAACGCTGTCGGACAGCAGTTTGCCCCATGTGGGGAAGTCCGACGGAAAGCCCACCCCCAGAAACGACAGCGCGCTTTCGGTGATGATTGCGGTGGCCAGGCCCAAGGTGGCCGACACCATGATCGGCGAGACCACGTTGGGCAACAGGTGGCGGCGGATGATGGTGAAGGGCTTCGTCCCGATAGAGCGGGCGGCCAGCACAAACTCGCGTTCTTTCAAGGCAAGGATTTCCCCGCGCACGATGCGGGCGGTGTTCATCCAGCTGGTCAGGCCGCTCACGGTCACGATGAGGATGAACATACCCGTCTCGGGCCCAAAATTGGCGCGCAGTGGCTGGCGAAACAGCGTCACAGCAACCAGCAGCAGCGGCAGGATCGGCAGCGACAAGACAAGGTCCGTCAGACGCATCAGGAAGCCGTCCAAGGATCTGAAATAGCCTGAGACGACGCCAACGGACGTGCCGATGATCAACGACAGCAGCATCGCCGTCCATCCCACGGCCATGGATGCGCGCCCTCCTGAGATCATATTGGCCATGATATCGCGCCCCAGATTGTCGGTGCCGAAAGGGTGGATCCACTGCACCTCGGCCTCGCCGTCCCAAAGGGCGACGTAGATCGGGCGCAAATCCTTGTTGCGGATATCAAGCTGTTGTGGATCGAACGGCCAGACATAGGGGCCAATCAGCACAAACAATGTGATGAACAGCAGAAAGCCTCCACCAAACATCGCACCTTTATGCTTGCGGAACTGGTCCCAGATATCGCGCATCTGGCTGGACGGTGGACCTTCGGGAATGGGATCGGTCAACGCGCCTTGGCGGGGAGCAACATCAGTCATAGCGGATCCTCGGGTCGAGAATGCCGTAAAGGACGTCGGCAATCAGGTTAAAGACAACGATCAGGATCGCGAAGATGAAGGTGAGCGTTTGCACCATCGGCAGATCATTGGCGAAAAGCGCCGTGATCAGCAGCTGGCCGATGCCGTTCACCTTGAAGACCTGTTCGGTGATGATGGCACCGCCAAAGATCGCAGGAACACCAAGGGCGATCACGGTGACCACGGGGATCATCGAGTTGCGCAGGACATGCACCATGACCACGGCGCCTTCCTTGAGGCCCTTGGCGCGCGCGGTGCGGACGTAATCCTGCCCCAAATTGTCCAGCATTGATGCCCGCATGAACCGGCTGATCTGCGCCGTGGTTTGCAGAGCCAGCACCATCACCGGCAGGATCATCTGTTGCAGCTGGATTTTGAACGACGCCCAGTCGCGGACCACATGAGTGGTGTCATAGATCGACGGGAACCAGCCAAGATTGACCGAGAAGATCACGATCACCAGAACGCCTGAAAAGAAGGGCGGGACCGAAAAGCCGATCATCGACACGAGCGTACCCGCCTGATCGAAGACCGAGTATTGTTTGTAGGCCGAATAGATGCCGATGGGCAGCGCGATCAGGATGCCGACGACATAGGACATGCCGACGACCCACAGCGTCTGTGGCATGCGCTGCATCACGATATCCATCACCGGGCTGCGTGTTTGCCAGCTGATCACGCGCTGGCTGCCTTCGGCGAACGAGGTGCCGAACCAATGGTCCATCAGATAAAGCGGTTCGATGATGAAGAACTGTTGCAACCATTTGAAATAGCGGATGTGGATCGGCTCGCCGAGGCCGAGGGCTTCGCGCATCCGTTCCTTCACCTCGGGGGGCACGGTCAAGGGGACCTGGGCCATCGGGTCCCCCGGAGCGAGCTCCAGCAGTAGAAATATGACCAGTGAAATCAGGATCAGCGTTGGTACGGAAATCGCCAGCCGCCTGAGCGTGTATGTGAACATGGGTGTTCTCCTGAAAGAGAAAACGCGCGCCCCGATCAGGGACGCGCGCGATGCTTAGATAGGGTTAGCTGTCGATGCGGTACCAGTCAGCCGCATTCCATAGCTCACTGTCCCATGTGTTCAGGATCACACCGCCCAGCGTGTTGGAATGGGCAGAGACACGACCACGGTCCACAAGCGGAACGATGGTGTAGGTGTCTTTGGTCAGCATGTCGTTAAGACGTTTGGCAATCTCACCGCGCTTCTCAAGCTCGCCGGTGCGGGCCAGCTCATCAAGCAGCTCGTCATAGGCGGGGTCGCAGAAGCGGTTGATGTTCTCACCCTGCCATTGCGACGAGGGCTTGGGCTCGTTGCCGCAACGATACATCGACAGATACGACTGCGGGTCGGTGCCGTCGAAGTTGTTGGCGTACATTTCGACGTCCGCATAGAACTTCTGGAACGTGTCGGGGCTGCCGGGATCACCACCAAAGAAGACCGACGAGTCGACATTGCGCAGCTCTGTTTCGACACCGATTTGCTGCCACCAATCCTTGATCAGCGCCTGGAAGTCCTGACGGACCGCGTTGGTCGAGGTCTGATAGAGCAGCGATAGCTTCATGCCATCCTTGTCGCGGATGCCGTCACCGTCAGTATCGGTCCAGCCGGATTCCTCAAGCAGCGCCATGGCCCCTTCAAGGTCCTGCACCAGACAATCAGTGTTGTCAGAGGCATAGTTCGCCGGGGCCGGGACCAGATTACAGGTTGGACGGCCGGCCTGACCGTAGCCAATCTCGACCAGCAACTCGCGGTCGATGGCCATGGACAGCGCCTTGCGCACGTTCAGATCCGTCAGGATCGGGTGCGGTTCGGCAACGGTCGACCTTGTTTCGGGTGGCAACGCTGGATCGGGGTTGGTGAGGTTCATCTCGATCCGCTCGACCAAGGTACCGAATGCGGAAATGGGCGTGCCTTGGCCACCTTCCGCCATCTTTGCCAGCACGTCAGGAGCCAGTTGCAGGTTCCAGGCGTAGTCAAATTCGCCTGTCTCCAGCACAGCGCGGCCCGCAGCTGTTGCATCACCGCCGCCTTTGAAGGTGACCGTCGCGAAGGCCGGTTTTGCCGGATCACGGTAGTTCGGGTTTGCTTCCAGCTGGATCACGTCATTCGGGCGGAAATCGGTGACAACGAACGGCCCGGTGCCGATCGGGCTGAAGTTCGCATCAGTGCACTCAGGCGCGCGGGCGCCGAGGCAATCGGCAAACTGAGCCGCCTGGATGATCGGGGACTGGCCGCCCATGAAGGGGCCATACGGGTTCGGCGTCGGCTGGTTGAACGTGACCTTGACGGGCAGATCATCGACAGCTTCGACAGTTTCAACACCTGTGAACTTGGCAAGTTGCGCGCAACCGCCTTCGGGGTGCATGCAGTATTCAGCGGTGAAAACAACATCTGCTGAGGTGACCGGCGTGCCATCGGACCACAAAAGGCCCTCTTTCAGCTTCCATGTGATCGTCGTGAGATCCTCGCTGACGCCGCCGTTTTCGACGGTCGGGATTTCCGCGGCCAGATAGGGCACCAGCGCGCCGGTTTCGTCGTAGCGGCCAAGCGGTTCGATCACGAGGCTGGCCGCTTCGAGGTCTTTCGTACCACCCGACAGATAGGGCGTCATAATCGACGGTGCCTGCCAATAAATGATGTTGACGTTGCCGTCTGATCCGCGCTCGGCAAAGGCGGCGGGCGCCAATGCAACAGCTGCGACAGCACAGCTAAGGGCTGCTTTGAGTTTCATACTTTCCTCCTTGTTGGATAGGCATTCGCCTTTTGCCTGATCGGCAAACCGGTGTCGGATCGTTGAATTTCTTACAGAATTTTCGTCTATCCCACACAGATCATGCGCCAATTCAGACAGAGATTCGCGAAATTGCAAGTCTCTTAGGCAGTTTCCGTTGCGGCTGCACAGTCTGGATGCGCAGATAGCTGCCGACAGGTCAGAGCCGCGCAAAGGGCTTTACACTGCCGCAAGCTTTCGGCTTTCTTGTCGGATCACTTTGGGAGATGCCGATGCTGGACGGTCCTGTCGCGTCACTAGAAAACCTGCGGGTCGAGTTTCAAACCAAAGGCGGCACGGTCGTCGGTGTGGAGGATGTATCGTTCACAATCGACGCGGGCGAGACGGTTTGCGTGGTTGGCGAAAGCGGCTCGGGCAAGTCTGTTTCATCATTGTCGTTGATGCGTCTTGTTGAATTCGGCGGCGGTCAGATCGCAGGTGGTGCGCTGAAATTCAAGCGCGATGACGGGGTGATTGACTTGCGCGGTGCGGATGATGCGCTGATGCGCACGATCCGCGGCAACGAGATCGGGATGATCTTTCAGGAACCGATGACGTCGCTGAACCCCGTCTTTACGGTGGGGCGGCAGTTGACCGAAGGCGTCAAGCTGCACAAGGGCATGTCCAAGCAAGAAGCCGAAGAGCGCGCATTGGAGCTGCTGCGCGAGGTCCGCATCCCTGAGCCGGAGCGGCGGTTGACCCAGTATCCGCACGAGCTTTCGGGTGGTATGCGGCAGCGGATCGTCATTGCGATGGCAATGGCCTGCAAGCCGCGCCTGCTGATTTGTGATGAGCCCACGACCGCTTTGGACGTCACCATTCAGGCCGAAATTCTGGCGCTGATTGACCGATTGAAGCGCGAAAGCGGCACGGCGGTGTTGTTCATCACCCACGACATGGCGGTGGTGGCTCAGATGGCCGACCGCGTCATCGTCATGTTCCGCGGCAACATGGTGGAAGAGGGCACCGTCGAGGAAATTTTTGAGAACCCCAAGGAAGACTACACCAAGGCGCTGTTGGCGGCGGTTCCCAAGCTGGGCGAGATGACCGGCAAGGCCAACCCCGAACCGATGAAGCTGGTGGGTCAGGACAACGATACCAGCCCGATCATCGCCAAGGACCCGACCTCAC
>ERZ1740067.547-NODE-547-length-29748-cov-7.378204_pt1 | contig 29748 bp, 30 predicted proteins | sample MGYA00581736_ERZ1740067 | MGnify/ENA primary metagenome ERZ1740067 (study PRJEB43018, sample SAMN04849236) | marine metagenome | isolation source: floating plastic debris | place: Pacific Ocean | collected 2008-08-27 | study: EMG produced TPA metagenomics assembly... | reverse complement strand
GAGCGGCGCATTTACCTGGAATACGCTGATTTCTTCCCAGGGGAGGAGTTGCCCCAATATCCCTTTCCGTGTGTAGAAGAATCTGCAAGGGAATCCCATTTATCATACTGTTATTCTGGTCCGCCAATAGCGGATCCTTGCATCAATAGGTTATCCATTATAGAACTTGTCAATCAAGGTCTTATCAACTACACGGGAATTAATAGTGATGAAATTGGGGCTTGTCCAGGACCTTATACTTTTATCGCTCGGATATGTGGAGATTGCACATTATTGGGGCAAAATGAACCTCCTTCTTTTTGGGAGGAATAATAGCACAATAGTAACTCGTTTTAATCAAGACTATTCAACTAAAAAAACAAAACCCCAACAGATATAAGACTGTTGGGGCTTACAGTACCGAAGGTGGGAATCGAACCCACACGGTATTGCTACCACTGGATTTTGAATCCAGCGCGTCTACCAATTCCGCCACTTCGGCTAAAGGGATTGCAAAGCTAAAAAATAATTTGATTCTCAAAACCAAAATAACCAGAATTATACTTTAGCAAAACAGATTAATTTTTAAATTTGCACCGCTTTTTATATGACCTAATCGAATCTTAGGTGTAAAACAAGAGAGATGCCATATCAAGTTCCGGAACCCAAAATTTTTGCCTGCACGCAAAGTACTGTGCTTGGGGAAAAGATTGCCAAGGCCTACGGTACAGAATTGGGTAAAGTACATTTCTCAAGATATAGTGATGGTGAATTTCAACCATCTTTTGAAGAATCCATTAGAGGGGCAAGAATCTTTATTATAGGGTCGACAAACCCAAGTTCTGAGAACCTAATGGAAATGTTGCTCATGGTAGATGCTGCAAAACGCGCATCGGCAAGACACATCACTGCGGTAATGCCTTATTTTGGTTGGGCCCGTCAAGATCGAAAAGATAAACCTCGCGTACCCATTGCTGCAAAAATGATTGCCAAAATGTTGGAGACGGCAGGGGCTACACGAATCATCACCATGGATTTGCATGCCGATCAAATCCAAGGGTTTTTTGAAAAGCCAGTAGACCACTTATTCGCATCTACCCTCTTTTTACCCTATTTACAAGATTTAAAGTTGGATAACCTCTGTATCGCTTCACCCGATATGGGCGGTTCAAAACGGGCGTATGCCTATTCAAAAGCACTTGAGAGTGATGTCGTCATCTGTTACAAGCAGCGGGCCAAAGCAAATGTGATTTCACACATGGAGCTTATTGGCGATGTTAAAGGCAAGAATGTGGTCTTGGTAGACGATTTGGTTGATACAGCAGGCACCTTGACAAAAGCTGCCGATCTAATGATGGACAGGGGCGCCTTAAGTGTAAGGGCCATTACAACCCATGGCTTGTTGTCAGGTCAGGCCTATGAAAGAATAGAAGAATCAAAATTACAGGAATTGATTATTACGGATTCCATTCCGTCAAAAGATAATCATCCTAAAATAAAGGTATTGAGCTGTGCCGGTTTATTTGCCGATGTGATGCATCGCGTTCACCATAACACCTCAATATCGTCAAAATTTATTATGTAGCCATCGACTACACTTCAACACCAATGAGGGCAATTCGATAACATTAATAGTAACTTTTTAATTGAAAAAATGAAATCAATTACGATCAAAGGATCCAAAAGAGAAAGCGTGGGCAAGGTATCGACCAAGGCCCTACGTAATGCTGGAAAGGTCCCTTGCGTGCTGTACGGAGGGGAAAAACCAATGCACTTTTCAGCTGATGAAATCGCATTTAAAGGTTTGGTCTATACACCAAATGCCTATACGGCGGTAATTGAGCTTGAGGGCGGAGAAAACTTTAAAGCGGTATTGCAAGATATTCAGTTTCACCCAGTAACTGACAAAATTTTGCATATCGACTTCTTCCAGTTATTTGATGACAAGCCCATAACCATGAACATTCCTGTTCGATTGGAAGGGAATTCACCAGGGGTTCGTAACGGGGGGCGTTTGTTGTTTCGAAAAAGAAAACTTTCTGTAAAGGCTTTACCAAATTTATTGCCTGATGAAATTACCGTCGATATTTCTAAATTAAGAATTGGCAGTAAGGTAGCAGTTGAAACGCTTCGAACCGACAATTATAGCATCATGCATCCAGATAACATCACTGTAGTGCAAGTGAAGGCTTCGCGTAACGCAGTGGCCGATGAGGAAGAGGAAGAGGAAGAAGGTACTGAAGCACCTGCAGCGGAAGATTCTGCTGAAAGTTAAACGTATCCTCAAAATCGATATAGAGCATCCAGTTTCGATATATCATCGAGATTCTGGATGCTTTTTTATTTTTACGGTATGAAGGTGTTCCAGATATTACAATCATGGTTTTCCCCAAAAAACATACCGCTATTGGAAGAAACGGATGATATGAAGAAGTTTTTAATCGTTGGACTGGGCAATATTGGCGACAAGTACACCAACACACGCCATAATATCGGATTCTCCATCTTGGACCAACTGGCCCAAGAAGAAGGTTTCACCTACAAAGAGGCCCGTCTTGGGGCCATCGCTAGGTTTAAATACAAAGGGAAATCGACCTTATGCCTAAAACCATCTACCTACATGAACCTTAGCGGTAAGGCCGTCAAATATTGGATGGACCAAGAAAAAATTCCGTTGGAAAATATTTTGATCATCACAGATGACCTTCACCTCCCTTTTGGAACCTTGCGCTTAAAAGGCAAAGGAAGTGATGGCGGACATAACGGACTTAAAGACATTCAGCACACCCTACAAACGACAAAATACCATCGTTTTCGATTTGGGGTAGGTTCTGAATTTTCTAAGGGGAAACAAGTAGACTTTGTTTTGGGCACTTGGAACGAAACCGAGGAAAAGGCCCTAAGTCAACGATTGGAAAAGAGCACCCAACTCGTTCGTTCGTTCGTCTTCGCAGGAGCGACCAACACTATGAATACCTTTAACGGCACATGACTTTGTGTTATAAGACACGAAAATCAAAAATACCAGAATCTGAAGAATTCCCTGCAGCATCAATGGTAACCACACGCCAATAATAGGTCGTTCCTGATACCACATTTGTTGTAGCCTGTTGCGTTTCTGAATTTGTAGTGGTCAATAGTTGCTCTGGTGGATTGACCTCTGCAAGATAGACCTCGAAACGCTCAATATCATCTTCAACGTCAGCGCCTGTCCATGACAAGACGATTTGATTATTGATATCTGCCTGAGCAGTACTTCCCGGTTGCGGGGAGTTTATCTGTGCCGGAAAAGGGGCGTAAGTCGTTTGTGCGCCTGCGTTGTAGAACAACCAAGATTCACTTGTCGCCGTTTCATCCGATGCGGAGTTTGAGGACAAAACGGACCAAGAAAATGGGGCACCCTTTGCGATGGTCAAGGCGGCTGAACTGCCTGCCGTTGAGATAGTCTGTGGGGTATTGCTGATAAGGTTGACCACGGTCAAGCTATATCTATCGGTATTGGCAGCAACTTGCCATTGAAAAGTCACCTGACTCTCCGAAGTACTAATATCAATACCTGTATTACATTCAGAATTTTGTTCGGGAAAGACCAAAAGTGCACCTTCTGGGGAAGGGGGTGGCCCATCATCCCCTTTTCCACAACCAAAAAAGAAGGTAAAAACCCATAAAATCAAAACATATCTCATCGTTTTATCAATTTTACGGTTTGTGATGTACCCCCTGTTTCAAATACTAAATAATATAATCCGTTAGCAAGCTCCGAAAGGTCCAAGTCAAAATAATAGTTTTCGATGACAACCGATTGCTCCTTAACTAAACGACCATCTGATGTAAATAGATACAATAATACGCTTTGATTTCCCACGTCAGCGCCCACAGTTATTTGACCCGTTGTAGGGTTTGGAAAAACCATGGGTGCATCAGTGATAAAGAATTCCTTCTCAAAAACGCCTTGGCACTCAAGACCCGTTGAAACTTTTAAACGGTTTAGTCCTGGTTTTAGTTGGATTAAAAATTCATTTTCAATCGTTTGTTCGACCTCTCCATTGACCTCAATATTGTAAAATATCCCTCCTTGGAGTTGGAGTCGCACCACATCATCTGCCAATACATTGGACAATACGCTCAGTTCATTAGGTTCTTCTATGACAACATCAAAACATGTTTCTCGATAGGTTATTACACCATCTGTTCCATTGATACATAAACGATAAGTTCCCGCTGATAGGTTGGAAAAGGTGGTTTCATTGGTGAAATCAATTACTGTATTCACTCCCGTTCCCGTCAACGTTCCGTTGTACATGAGGGTAACATCTGTTGCGGTTATCAAAACGGAGCCGTCATTATTTTCGCGACAGGCTTCGCTTTGAATGGAAATGGAAAAATTGTTTGCCGGAAAAGCGTTTAGCGGGCAACCTGAGGTATCTACAAATGTACCTTTGGGTGTTCCCAGGCATAAATCATCACCATCATCAAAAACCCCATCTTCATCTTCATCGGGTCGAAAAACACCTTCCACGCAGATGTCCAACGAAAAGGCGTCCAAAGAACCTCCATCTGAAACAGCGGAATCTTCCACCTCCAAAATCCATTCGCCAAAAGTTGATTCTTCATTGAATGACGCTAAGGACCCCAAGGGTTTGATAGTTCCATTTATTGCCGGGTTACCAGAACAAGTAAGGTCCTCTCCCCCATCATCAAAAACCGCAATGATATTATTCAAATTACCACAATTCTTGGCAAGCAAGGTCACTTTGGTTCCTGACGGTGAAGTCAGGGTTACAGTTAAATCCTCTAGAAAGGTATGCGCAATTTCGAGGTTAACATCCAAATCGGAAATCCGCAAATCTTGTGGAATGAAAATTATTGAGGAGATAGTTGGGGTACCCTCAGCTGAAATTTCTTGTGGCAAATCATTTGTATCAAACTCTGCACAGTTTATCACTGACGTCGTAAAACTGGAAAGGGGACTAAAAGTACCTTGTCCACAATCATTTCTGGGACGTATCCTCCAGTAATACGTCGTCTCTGGCTGTAATCCTGAACTTTGATACGTTGGAAAAGACACTGTGGCCGTTTCGACGATGGTGGTAAAGGTATCATTTACGGCAATTTCAATATCAAACGCACTGTGATTTACATTTTCTTCCCAGATAAACGATGGATTTATGGTGGTCCCTATCAAGCCGTTTGAGGGAGAACTTAAACCAACGTCTTCAAAACTTGTATTGAACACCTGAACTTCTAGATTGGTTGAGGTCGAAAAAGTACTTCCTGTAGCAATAACCTCTACAATGTGGGTGCCCACTGGAATATTGGCAATATTACCCAAGGTCAGTGTGACATCTGTGGTATTAGCCGATACCGTGGGTTGCGAAAAATTTCCTGTAAAGGCCTCAGAACTGTTGATACTCAAATTCATGGTCTCCGAAAAACCATCAAAACTTTCATAGCTAAATGGAATTATAAAGTCGTTCGGTTGACAAGAACTATAGACCAGCTCATCAAAATTAAGCAAGGCCGAAGTCTGCACGATGGTCAAATCTGAACTATTCACGGCAAAATAGACATTGTCTTGTGCCCTCACCATTATTCGCGCATTGGTCGAGGCGGTACCTGGTAGCTGTACCAAAGCACTTCCAACATTGGGCACATCATTAGCGAGAAGTTCTGAAAAATTATTCCCCCCATCAGTAGATAGCCAAATAGAAACACTTTCAGTGTTGATGGGGAGTTGATTTGTATTGGCTACATCCCATGTAATTTCTTGTACACTTCCCGCGATATAAATTTCATTTGCATTTTGCGACGTAACTTGAAATGGACCTGCACTACTGACAACCTCGACCTTTAGGGAATCTGAACTCACCTGCCCTCCTTCTGTATTATTGTCTCGTACGGTCAATGCAAAATTTAGTTCGCGTTGAACATTTGAAACCGTTTCCCAACTGGTGTTGATGGCAGGGTTTTCCTGCTCCAAATTACCATTTAATACTTGATTCAAATTCGGAAAATATCTTTCTTGGGCCGTGGATGGGGGTAATGATCTAAAATTCGCTCCTGAGATATTTTCAGGACCAAAAGTGGAGGTGACCACTATTCCGTTATCAATTTGTTCCCAGGCATAAGTCAGCATATCACCATCCGCATCTATGGCATTTGCAGTAAGTACGAATGGTGTTCCTTTTGGAATCACATAGTTTGACAAAGATGAAACTGAGGGAGACGAATTACCAATGTTTGTGCTAACGGCACAAGCCGTCGTTTCAAGATAGTCCTGAATTTGAACAATACTGGCATGGTGAAAATAGTCGTCTCCGTTGGGAGCTAGGTTATTACCATTAACAATCCCGGCATATCCCATTATCGTAGTACCGCTAGCCGGTTCAACTTGAACTCCTGTGCCTTCCGACTCAAATGACCAGGTATGGTTTGCCCCAAATTGATGACCCAATTCATGGGCCACATAATCCAAATCAAATGAATCGCCCTCAGGAACCAATGCAGAAGCAAAGGCACTTCCTTTTCTATTGTCGACACAAACGGAGCCGATAAACCCGGCATTACCATTATCATTATCTCTGTGAAACAAATGCCCTACATCATAATTTTCTTCTCCAATGGTATTGGTCAGGGTGTTTTGTACTTGAGCATTAAAGTTTCCTGAATAGGGATCGGTAGAGGCATCCGTGAAAATGATTTGGTCATTGTTTGGAACCAATTGAAGTCGAACGCCTAAATCAGTTTCGAAGACGGCGTTGACCCTTGTCAGTGTGGCATTTATGGCAGCCAGAGCCCCTGCTACCGTACCCCCATGATAATTGCTATACTCCCCTGTGGTCGAAACAGCTATACGATAGGTACGTAGTGTTTGGCCATCAACCAATCGATTTGCTACGGAAGCAGATTTAAAAGGTAAGGATGTTTTTGTACCGCATATAAAAGTAGCTTCTGTTTCCTCACCTTGTTTTCGATAGACCTCATAGCGATTCTTTACACTTTTATCTCTTTTCAAAAAAGACGTTTCCCCTTTTTTTGAATTTATCAGCATGCCTTGAATACCATTTGAAGCCGTGCTGAATTTAACTTTTAGTGCACCATCTGAACTAACACCGGTAAACGATTTGATTTCAGGATATTTTTTGGACAGGTCAGGGTGAAAGATTGGGGTCTCCCTAACCATAAACGAATGCACTTTTCCGTTGGCATCAGGAAACTGCATCACATAGGATTGCCGCTCATTCACATGATCAAGCACCTTTGAAAAAACAGCAATATTCAAATCAAACAGCGCTTCACCCGGAGAAACAGCTTTCGCGGTAACTGACTGTGCAATAACAGGCTCCCAATAGTTTTGCTGGCCTAGCCCACAAAAGCCAACAAAAAGCATGGTTATTGATAAAACAAAACGTAATTTAGCTATCATGCAATAAGGGGCTAAACCTAATCAAAATTAAGCCTTTTTATTTTTGTTCCGTGGAAACAGTCCAAGGTATCTTAAATTTCAAATCTTCCGAAAACACTGCGATTACGATTGGTACGTTTGATGGCGTACATATTGGCCATAAGCGCATATTGGAAAGACTCATAAACAATGCCAAAAAAAAGGGTGTTAAATCAATGGTACTCACCTTTTTTCCTCATCCGAGAATGGTGCTGCAAAAAGACTCAGACATCAAATTGCTGAATACCCTAGCCGAAAAAGAGCAAATCATAAAAGAATTGGGGATAGATTATCTCATCATTCACCCTTTCACAAAAGAGTTCTCTAGATTGACGGCATTGGAATTTGTTCGTGACCTTTTGGTCAACAAGCTGCATGTCAAAAGTGTTGTAATAGGGTATGACCATAGATTTGGGCGCAATCGTAATGCAAGTATTCAAGAACTTATAGGGTTTGGAAATTCTTATGACTTTCAGGTCGAGGAAATCCCTGCACAAGAAATTGATGATATTTCGGTGAGTTCAACCAAGATTCGAAATGCCCTATCCAATGGCGATATCGTCACAGCGAATTCCTATCTGGGCTATAAATATATGCTTTCAGGAAAAGTAGCTCGCGGTAAAGGACTTGGCAAAGAACTAGGTTTCCCAACGGCCAACCTAACAATTGAGGAACCATACAAAATGATTCCCCAAAACGGGGTTTATATCGTTGAGTGCTCCTTTAAGAACAAAAAGGCTAAAGGCATGATGAACATTGGCTATAACCCCACCGTGAAAGGAGCAACTAAAACCCTTGAGGTGCATCTTTTCAATATTGATGAAAACCTTTATGACTCTTTTTTAACGGTTGGCTTTCTCAAAAAAATTAGGGATGAGCAAAAGTTTGCATCCCTTGAAGCATTGAGCGCACAACTGCAAAGGGACAAGAATGTAGCTTTAGAATATTTCGAAAATGAATACCATTGAACAATTTCTATTCAAAAAAATAGATAACGCCCAATTGGTCGTCTTTCGGGTTTTCTATGGGGTGCTGTTGTGCTGTGAGGCGTTTGGAGCTATCGCGACAGGTTGGGTACGGCGTACCTTTATAGCACCCAAATTCACATTTTCATTTATAGGTTTCGAATGGCTGCAACCGCTACCCGGTGATGGTATGTACTATTATTTTGTAATCATGGGCATTCTAGGGGTGTTGATTACCATTGGCTACAAATACCGATTTACTGCATTTGCATTTGCATTGATGTGGTCAGGGGTCTATTTGATGCAAAAAACTTCGTACAACAATCATTATTACCTCCTAATGCTCTTGGCATTTATGATGGCAATGTTGCCCGCAAACAGAAATCTATCATTAGATGCGCATTTCAGGCCCGAAATCAAACAAGATTGGATGTACAATTGGGTGCGTTGGCTCATTATTGCACAGCTATTTATCGTCTATACTTATGCCTCAGTAGCCAAATTGTATGCAGACTGGCTAGACTTTAGCATCATAGAAATATTGATGAAAGGTAAAAAGGAATATTGGCTCATTGGTGAATTGTTACAGGAAAAATGGCTTCACAAAGCTGTTGCCGTTTTTGGTATTGCCTTTGACCTATTAATCGTACCTGCCCTGCTTTGGAAACCCACTCGGAAGTTCGCCTTCGGTTGTTCCATCTTCTTTCATTTATTCAATAGTTTTGTATTCCGAATAGGAATTTTCCCTTATTTGTCCCTGGCGTTCTGTCTTTTCTTTTTTCAACCGCAGATCATACGGAAGCTATTCCTTACGAAGAAAGAGGTTAACATACCGAAGGAAACGAAATTCCCTAAAAATTTTCGATGGCTTACCGGGGCAATGGTCACCTATTTGCTCATACAGTTATTATTACCCTTACGACACCACCTCATAGAAGATGACGTATTGTGGACAGAAGAGGGGCATCGCCTGAGTTGGCGTATGATGCTGAGAACCCGTGCAGGTTACACTCGTTTTAAGGTGGTAGACAAGGCCACTAACCATACTACTTCGATAAAATTGGACGATTACCTCACAAAAAAACAACGAAGAAAAGTAGGTTGCTATCCGGACTTTATTTGGCAATTTGCCCAATACCTAAAAAAAGAATATGCCAAAAAGGGAACGGACATCAGTGTTTTCGTAACCGGAAAGTGCAAGGTCAATGCGGGTAAATACCAGACGCTCATTGACCCCAATGTTGACCTGGCAGCCGCACCTTGGAACCAATTGACGCATAATGAATGGATTTTACCTAGAGAGGAGACAAAATCTATCTTAAAAAAGTAATTTTGCCCCCTTAATATTGATAGCTATGCTTCAGCTCCAAAAAATCAGGGAACATAAAGAAGAATATGAAAAGGCTCTAGCCAAACGAAACCTAAATGGAGAGGTGTTTTTTAACAAAGCACTTGCCTTAGATGAGAAACGAAGGTCCGCACAGACGGATCTCGATAACACTTTAGCGGAGTCCAACCGGCTTTCAAAAGAGATTGGAAAACTATTTAAAAGCGGCCAAGTTGAAGAGGCGAATGCCATTAAAAGTAAAACCGGGGAATTAAAAACAGCGTCAAAAACACTTTCTGAAGAATTGAACGCCGTAACCGCTCAGTTGCAAGAGGTATTATATCAGATTCCCAATATTCCAAATGAATTGGTACCTGCCGGTAACTCAGAAGAAGACAATGAAGAAGTCTTCCGTGAAGGTGAAGTACCTAAATTGATTGAAAATGCCCTACCCCATTGGGAGCTGGCCAAGAAGTACGACATCATTGACTTCGAATTGGGCGTAAAGATTACAGGAGCTGGTTTTCCAGTCTATAAAGGAAAAGGAGCCCGTTTGCAACGCGCTTTGATTGCTTATTTTTTGGACAAAAACACAGCAGCGGGCTATACTGAAATACAGGTGCCACATTTGGTGAATGAAGCCTCAGGCTATGGTACAGGACAATTACCCGATAAAGAAGGGCAGATGTATCATATTGGTGAAGACAATCTATATCTTATCCCCACTGCTGAAGTACCAGTGACCAATATTTTTCGGGATGAAATCTTGAAGAAGACTGACTTCCCGATAAAGTATACAGGCTACACTCCTTGCTTTCGAAGGGAAGCGGGAAGTTACGGAGCCCATGTTCGTGGCCTCAACCGTTTGCATCAATTCGACAAGGTAGAAATTGTTCGGGTAGAACACCCAGAACAATCGTATGCCGCCTTGGACGAGATGGTTGAACATGTGAAAAATATTCTACGGGAGTTACAACTACCCTATCGCATTTTACGCTTATGTGGAGGTGATTTGGGCTTCACCTCAGCCTTAACTTATGATTTTGAAGTGTTTTCCACGGCACAAGACCGATGGCTGGAAATTAGTTCAGTGTCCAACTTTGAGACCTATCAGGCCAATCGTCTCAAACTCCGGTTTAAAGACGCTGAGGGAAAACGCCAGTTGGCCCATACGTTAAATGGAAGTTCCCTTGCCCTACCTCGTGTACTTGCTGGTATTTTAGAAAACTACCAGACGGAAAACGGAATTAAAATTCCTGAGGTATTGGTGCCGTATTGCGGATTTGAAGTGATTGATTAAGTTTTGAGGCAAACTTAACACCATTCTGTCAAGCGCTTCGTTATATTTAGACATGCGTTACGCCTTAATTTTTATTTCGTACTTCATATTTCTAACTTCTAGCTTTGCGCAAGAAGACTTTTTGGCCAAGCAATACTTTAATGACGGGGAGTTTGAAAAAGCTGTGGTCTTTTATGAAAAATTGGTCGAGAAAAACCCAAGACGAACCGACTACTCTGAAGGGCTTGTCGCCTGTTACCAGCAATTGGAACGCTACGGTGATGCAGAAGCCTTCCTTTTGGATAAAGTGAAGGATAGCTATGCCTTCCCTACTTTTTTTATTGAGTTGGGGTACAATTATACGTTGATGGACCAACCCGAACAGGCATCGGAGTTTTATCAAAAGGCCATCCAAAAGATTGAAGAAAATCCCAATTTTGGCTACGCGATAGGCTACCGCTTTCAAAAATATGCTCTTTTAGATGAAGCCATAACTGCTTACACCAAAGCCATGTCGCTCAAACCGGAACTCAATTACGACTTTCAGTTGGCTCGTATTTACGGGGAAAAGGGTGACATCGAAAAAATGTACCAATCGTACCTACGATTGATATATGAAGGCAAAACATCGCGCGCCAACGTGCTTCGTAATCTTGATGATTTCATTACCGATGATCCAAGCAATACGAATAATAGTCTCCTTAGAAAAACATTATTGGTCAACGCCCAAAAGAATCCCGATGTGCTTTGGAACGAACTGTTAAGTTGGCTTTTCATACAGCAAAATCAGTACAAAAGTGCATTTGCCCAAGAAAAGGCTATTTACAAGCGTACTGGCGAAACCTCATTGGATCGTCTCGCAAATCTTGGAGAGATTGCCTTAGAAAACAATGATCAAGAAACCGCTATTGATGCCTTTGCCTTTATCGTGGACAATGCCTCCCAACCAAAAACCAAATTAAGGGGAGAACTACAGCTCATTGATATTGATTTAATGAAGGCCAAGGGTAAAAAACTGGATGCCATTGAAAAGCAGTTTGAATCGTTACTGGAAACCTATGGCTATGATGGAAAAACGTTACAGCTCCAAATTGCTTATGCCAACTTCCTGACCTTTAAGCGCGAGCGGCCTGATCCCGCAATCAAGTTGCTCAAACGCAGTTTAAAAGAACCACTAGGCCGATTTGGCAAGGCATACCTAAAAATGGCCTTGGCCGATATTTTGGTATATGACCAACGATTCAACGAGGCCTTGATTTATTTTTCACAGGTTCAAAAAAGTCTAAAAAATGACGTTCTTGGTCAAGATGCCCGTTATAAAGTGGCACAGACCAGTTTTTACAAAGGTGATTTTGATTGGTCACTGACGCAGTTAAAGGTCTTACGCAGTTCGACCTCTCAACTTATCGCCAACGATGCTATGCAACTGAGTTTGTTGATCTCTGACAATAGCTTCGAGGATTCTACCCAAACAGCACTAAAAAAGTATGCACGGGCCGACCTGTTGGCATATCAGAACAAGACCGAGGCAGCGCAATCGATTTTAGCCGATATTCTTACCAACCATAAAGGGGAAAAAATTGAAGACGAAGCGCTGCTACGCCAAGGAGAGCTATTTGAACGGAACGATAAGTTTGACGAAGCCCGATTGAATTACCAAAAGATAGTGGAATTTCATGGGGAAGGCATTCTTGCCGATGACGCCCATTTTGCCTTAGGGCAACTTTATGAAAATGCACTTTACGATGGCGAAAAGGCAAAATACCATTACGAGAAAATCATATACAATTATCAAGACAGTTATTACTTCCCAAAGGCAAGAAAAAATTTTAGACGCTTACGGGGAGATACCATAAACTAAAAAATACCCAACCCAAAAAAGGGATTCCCCTAGCGTATAAAAAATCCTCATCGTAAAATATAGTCCACGGTTGAGGAACATATCCTTTAAATACGAATCGATATACTCAAAAAAGAACTTACATTGCACTAATAAACCCTTCTCAATTAAGGGCCAGAGTAGAATATTTGAAATTCCCGCTGAAGTCTATGCTGATCCTAGGCGAAGTGCGGGAATAATAAAACGAGTTAATGATAATTTATAATGTCACCATAAACATAGATGATTCCGTTCACGGCGAATGGTTGGAATGGATGAAAAATAAGCATATTCCAGATATGCTGGCCACGGGTAAATTTACCCATGCAAAAATGACCAAGGTCTTGGTCGAAGAAGATATGGGCGGCACTTCATATTCCATCCAATACACCTGTATTGACAGGCCAACCCTTGAACGTTACTATATAGAAAATGCACCTGCGATGCGAGCCGATGGGCAAAAACGGTTTGCCAATAAATTCGTGGCGTTTCGAACTGAATTAGAGGTCATCACTCAGCAAATTCCATAGACCTGCCCTTTCCTTATCACACGAACTAAGCGGAGATAATCCATAAACAGTAATATCTCGCGATTGCGCTTTCTCATAACCTTGCGTTTTACAACAAAAGTCATAGGGCTGATATCTAAGGCATAAGTTGTGACATATGTCGAGAATTCAGATTACCTTAGACCCAAATCAGCAACATGCCCAAAAGAAATCGAAATCCTAGAAAGAATGGGCATACGGGCGCTTCTCCCGTCACCGCAAAAAAGCACCTGGGCCAACATTTTTTAAAGGATGAAAAAGTAGCCCAGCGCATTGCAGAAACTTTGATATTTAAAGGGTATACCAAAGTCCTTGAAATAGGTCCTGGTACCGGGGTCTTGACCAAATACCTACTGCTTAGAAATATGGACCTTACGGTGATGGAACTCGATACCGAGTCCGTGACCTATTTAAGGCATAGCTTTCCCCTCGAACACCCAAAAGTCCTAGAACAAAACGACTCCCTGACCATCAAGGAGGCTGATTTTTTAAAATCAAATCTGACTGAAATTTTTGGGCATGAAGAATTTGCGATAACTGGAAATTTCCCATATAACATTTCAAGTCAGATTGTCTTTAGGGTTTTGGAAATGCGCCATCAGATTCCGGAGTTTTCCGGTATGTTTCAAAAAGAAGTCGCAAAAAGAATCTGTGAATCCCACGGAAGTAAAACTTACGGTATCCTTTCCGTTCTTGTTCAAGCCTTCTACGAAGCCGAGTATTTATTCACCGTACATCCCCAAGTGTTCGCTCCCCCTCCTAAAGTACAATCAGGGGTATTGCGCCTCACCAGAAAAACCGACTACGCGCTCAAATGCGACGAGAAAGTCTTTTTTCAAATTGTAAAAATGGCCTTTAACCAAAGGCGTAAGACCATACGCAATAGCCTGAAATCTTTTGAACTCTCTTCAAATCTTAAGGAAGACGCTATCTTTGACAAACGACCGGAACAGCTTACAGTAGACGAGTTTGTGCAACTAACTGAAATGATTACGAATGACACCGTTTAAACTCACAGACGAGTTAATCGAACAGATTGAAGGGCTGATCAAAAGCCAAAATGAAAAGGAACTTCGTCTTTTGATGAAAGAGTTCCACTACGCTGATGTTGCAGAAATCACTAATGAACTTCAAGAGGAACAGGCAACCTATCTTATCAAACTTCTGGACAGTGAAAAGACCTCTGATGTCCTCACGGAGTTAGATGAAGATGTAAGGGAGAAAATACTTGGCAATCTTTCCCCAAAAGAAATTGCAGGAGAAATTGAAGAGTTAGATACGGATGATGCTGCTGATATTGTTGGAGAACTGCCCAAAGAAATTGTTCAAAAGGTCATCTCAGAAATTGAAGACCGCGACCACGCCAAAGATATTGTCGACCTGTTGCGCTATGACGACGACACTGCCGGTGGACTCATGGCGAAAGAGTTGGTCAAGGTAAACGAAAACTGGACGGTCACACGGTGCGTAAAAGAGATGCGGGCTCAGGCTGAAAATGTTACCCGTGTACATTCTATCTATGTCGTAGACAATGAAGAACATCTTAAAGGACGTTTATCGCTAAAAGACCTGTTGACCGTATCTACAGAAACCCATATCAGGGAAGTATACATTCCCAAAGTGGATTCAGTCGACATCAATGAAAAACCGGAGGAAGTGGCAAAAATCATGTCAAAATATGATTTGGAAGCCATTCCTGTAATTGACGAAATCGGTCGTTTGGTAGGGCGTATTACCATTGATGATATTGTGGATGTCATTCGTGACGAAGCCGAACGTGATTATCAATTGGCCGCTGGTATCTCACAAGATGTTGAAGCCGACGATAGTATCTGGGAACTCACACGTGCGCGATTGCCTTGGTTAATTTTAGGTCTTTTGGGCGGTTTAGGAGCTGCTGCCATTATGGGCGGTTTTGAAGAAATGATAAGTCAACATGCCATTCTTTTCTATTTTACACCGCTCATTGCGGCCATGGCAGGAAATGTTGGCGTACAATCCAGCGCCATCATTGTTCAAGGCCTTGCAAATGATGATTTAAAGGGAAGTATCAGTAATCGCCTTTGGAAAGAAATGTTATTGGCGCTGCTCAACGGATTAATATTGGCCGCCTTGCTTTTGGTCTTTACCTGGTTCTGGAAAGGAGCGTTTGCAACTGCTCTGGCCATTTCACTTTCATTGGTTGTGGTTATCGTTGTGGCAGGATTGATAGGCACTTTTATACCACTCTTTTTGGACAAACGCAATATTGACCCGGCCATTGCTACAGGTCCTTTTATTACGACCAGCAATGATATTTTCGGCATCTTAATTTATTTCTGGATAGCCAAAGTGATTTTAGGTATTTAAATCGACATATGGAACCCATTAACCTCAAGGAAAAACATACTTTGTTCACAAAACAGTGGCATCCCCACCAGATTGCCCAAGTAGATGATATGCAGGTAATCCTCGCCAAAATCAAAGGGGATTTTGTTTGGCACGCCCACGAAAATGAGGACGAACTCTTTCAAGTACTAAAAGGCACACTGTATATGAAGTTTCGTGATAAAACCGAAGTAGTCCATGAAGGAGAAATCATTGTGGTGCCCAAAGGCGTGGAACATTGCCCTTCTACCAAAGAAGGTGAAGAAGTCCATTTGTTGCTTTTTGAAAAACTGAGCACAGCACATACCGGAACGGTCGAACATGAAATGACACAAAAACACTATCCTAAGATATGAAAGTCCTCCATCTAGATACCAATCATCAATTATTAATTGATGAGTTCGCCCGTATGGGATATGAAAACCATGAAGACTATAGTTCCACAAAAGAAAAAATAGAGGAATCCATTGGTGATTATGATGGGATTATTATTCGAAGTCGTATTCCCATCGACAAACAGTTTTTAGGAAAGGCTGCAAATCTAAAGTTTATCGGTCGTGTCGGGGCAGGACTGGAAAATATTGATATCGGTTTTGCTAAAGAGAAAAATATCTTCTTGGCAAACGCGCCAGAAGGTAACCGAAATGCCGTGGGAGAACAAGCACTGGGCATGTTGCTTTCGTTGATGAACAATATGACAAAGTCGCATCGCGAGGTTCGAAAAGGTATTTGGGATAGGGAAGGCAACCGAGGAACGGAGCTTGATGGAAAAATCGTGGGTATTATTGGATATGGCAATATGGGTAAGGCATTTGCCCAAAAACTACGCGGTTTTAATGTTGAGGTCATTTGTTATGACCTTATCGGCGGTGTTGGCGATGAAAATGCAAGGCAAGTCGGCATTCTAGAACTACAGCAGAAATCAGACGTCATAAGTCTTCATGTTCCGCTGAACCCTTACAGCAAAGAAATGGTCAATATGGAGTTCATCAATGAATTTCAAAAACCATTTTGGTTTTTGAATACGGCGCGAGGCAAATGTGTGGTGACAAAAGACTTGGTGGCAGGATTAAAAACAGGAAAGATTTTAGGTGCGGGACTTGACGTTTTGGAATATGAAAAGAAATCATTTGATTTTGCGGACTTTTTCTCCAATAAGCCCAAACCGTTCAAATATCTAAGAAAAGCCCCTAATGTACTGATGACACCCCATGTGGCCGGATGGACAGTAGAAAGTAAAGAAAAACTGGCACAAACCATAGTAGACAAGATAAAGGCTGAATTTTCTTAAATTCAAATCTGGTTTAGATCAGTCCGTTTACATAAAATTAGTTTTACATTAATTTAAGTTCGTTTGTGAAGAAAACCGTTTTCGTCTTTTCCACATTAATCCTGCTATTACTGCTTCTCTTTAGGTTGAGCGAGTATGCTTTTTTAATTGGTGATATCTCCGTTGAATTGATTATTGCTATCGTTGCCATTGTTTTCTTGAGCATAGGCCTTCACATCAACAAAAATCAAATGGGTGTTAAGGTAATGGTATCTCACGAGGTCGATTCCGAAAGGATTAAGGCACATGGCATCAGCAAACGGGAATATGAAGTGCTGTTGGAAATCTCAAACGGACTTTCAAACAAAGAAATAGGCGCAAAACTTCACGTTTCAGAAAGTACCATCAAGACCCATGTTTCCAATCTATTGATAAAATTAGATGCGAAGCGCCGAACCCAGGCGATTCAAAAGGCCAAAGAGCTCCAGATTATTTCGGCTTAATCATGATTTCATCATAAAGTACCACTGTTTTAGTACTTTAGTATGAGTACTAAGACCAAGATTTCCAATAGCTTAGCCGAAACAATAAACCATATATGATGAAAACAACTGTAATCAAATTTGGAACCTATGGAATTCTTCTTGGCTTCGCGGCTTTTTTAGGAGGACTTTATTTTGACATCACCACGAATGAAGCATTTGGCTATGCCACCATTGTTGCATCATTGCTTTTTGTCTATTTCGGAATCAAATACTTTCGAGATAAACAAAACCAAGGTAAAATCAGCTTAAAGGAGGGCCTTGTGGTAGGTCTGTTAATTTCTATCTTCACAGCCATTGGCATAGCATTCGCGGACTACATTTATACTGCTTTTGTAAATCCCGATTTTTTTGAAGAATACGCCGAAATGATGCGAGCCAAAGACCCTAATGTTGAAATTCCAGAGTTTACTAGTGGACAGGCCGCCCTCTTTATGTTCGCCATTGTGTTCATCATCGGATTGATCATATCATTGATTTCTTCTTTCATTTTACAACGTAAATAAACTTATCATGACCATTGACGCCAAAACCGTAGACGAATACATTGCCAAAGTTCCAGAAGAACGAACCGCTGCGATTTCAAGACTAAGGGAAACGGTACGCGATAACCTGCCCAAAGGTTTTGAAGAAGGTATAGGCTATAAAATGATTGCCTATTACGTGCCGCATTCCAAATATCCAGACGGCTATCATTGTGACCCAAAGGTCCCTCTACCTTTCATTAACATTGCTTCCCAAAAAAATTTTATAGCCCTCTACCATTCTGGAATCTATGCGGATAAAAAGCTTTTGGATTGGTTTGTATCCGAATACCCGAAATATGTAAAGACAAAATTGGATATGGGCAAAAGCTGTATCCGTTTTAAGAAAGTAGATCAAATTCCCTTTGAACTTATTGGGGAGCTCTGCCAGAAAATGACCGCAGAAGATTGGATTACACTATACGAGAACAACGTCAAAAGATAGTATTCAATCCATATGCAATAAAATGAAGAAAAGAGTCGTGCATTTTGAAATTGGCTGTAGTGATGTAGAAAAGACATCAGCCTTTTATGAAAAGGTTTTCAATTGGAATCTATCGCTTCAAGGCAATTATGCGTCAATCGATATGGGAGATGAAAACGCCCTCAAGGGCCATATGAACCAACTAGGCCCAAATGACCCTCAAAATTATGTAACCCTATACATCGAAACAGATTCCCTAATTGCTGATCTAAAAGCAATTGTAGCTAACGGTGGGCAAATTTTTGTAAACCCGAAAACGCTGCCAGATGGCAGGGTGTTTGCTTGGTTCAAAGATATAACCGGTAATCTTATGGGGCTAATCACACCAAACTGATATAATATGAAAAATAGAGTGACCGGACTGGGAGGGTTTTTCTTCAAAACGAAGAATCCCGATAAAATCAAAAACTGGTATAAGACCCATCTCGGCATACCTACAGACCGATATGGTTGGACCTTCTGGTGGAAAGATCAAGAGGGTAACGATTGTTCTACCCAATGGAGCCCAATGAATAATGACACCACCTATTTTCAACCAAGTGAAAAACCATTTATGATGAATTTTAGGGTAGAAAACCTGCTAGGGCTATTGGCAGAACTTAAAAAAGAAGGGGTAACCATCGTTGGGGAGGTTGAGGAATACGATTACGGAAAATTTGGTTGGATTTTAGACCCGGAAGAGAATAAAATTGAGCTTTGGGAACCTGTTGATAAAGCCTTTCAGTAGCATTGAAATATTGTTTACATTTAGGTCTTGTTAACCAATCAAATTTAAAAGATGTCAGAAGAAAACAAAGATTTGGGCGATAAGGCCGAAGAGGCCTTTGACAAAGCAAAAGATGCTGCCAAAGAAGCTGCCGATGATGTAAAAGAGGCCGCTAAGGATATTAAGGATGATGTAGAGGAGGCCTTTAGTGCCGATAACCCAGATAGTGGAAAAACTATTGCCATTATTGCGCACATAACCATCATTGGCTATATCATAGCCCTCATTATGCACAGCAGCAACAAAACGGAAATAGGATCATTTTACCTTAGACAATTGTTGGGACTATGGCTTGCAGTCATCGTCTTAAGCGTCATACCGGTGGTAGGTTGTTTTGCAGCACCAGTAGGCTTGGTTTTTGTTATCCTTAGTTTGATCAGTGCCATTAATGGAAAAATGAAACCGGTAGCGGGAGTTGGAGAACTCTTCCAAGATTGGTTTAAAGGAATATTTTAGAAAAAAAAGGTCAGAAATAGTCTCTGACCTTTTTTATTTAAATTTATCATCGTAATATTGCAATATTAATTATAAATCATTGGGAGCAACCAAAACACATATTTTTTCTACCAAGCACAATGAACTGGCACAAATTGCAAAAGTTATGGCCCACCCTGCGCGAATTGCAATACTAGAGTATATTAGTAGACAAGAAAATTGTATTTGCACCGACTTGGTCGATGAAATTGGATTGGCCCAACCCACTATCTCCCAACATTTAAATGAAATAAAGAAAATTGGGCTCTTAAACGGAACATTTGAAGGCAAGAACCTTTGTTATTGTATCAATCAGGAACGTTGGTCAAAAATTCAAAAAATGCTTTCTTCCTTCTTTTCAAATATTAACCTTAATTGTTGTTGACATGCAAACCTCAGAATTACTCGAACTGCTAAATACCCATAACACCAAAGAACTGTTATTCGAGTATGCACCCGGACTATTCGTAGGCGCCAATTATCACATCACTGAGATTAAAAATATCACAGTTGACTCAGTAGATTGCGGAGCCAAAACCGATTTTTGGAAGGAAACGGTAATACAGCTTTGGGAAAGCCCGAAGGAGAAAGGAAAGACAGAATTCATGACAGCCTACAAGGCACTGGGAATTCTAAACAAGGTAGATGGCATAAAACCAATGCAAAGAGATACCGAAGTGAAATTTGAGTATAGTAACGACCACTTTCATACAGCTCAATTATTTGTCAACGATTACGTATATAACAATCAAAAACTAATTTTCAAGCTGGCCTCAAAGAAAACAGATTGCAAAGCCAAAGAGGAATGCGGGGTTATTGCTGAAGTAAAAACCGCAGAAATTGGTGGTTCATGTTCTCCGGGTAGCGGTTGTTGCTAACCTTTTTTGTCTAAGGTAAGGTATGCTTAAAATGTCGTAGTATGAGAGAAACCATTCATATACGAGCTATGAATCCAGAGGACTGGAAACAGGTTTCGAAAATTTATGAAGAAGGTATCGCAACGGGATATGCCACCTTCGAAACAAGAAGTCCTGATTACAATAGTTGGGATGCTGACCACGTAAAATCGTGTCGATTGGTCGCTGAAGAACAAGAAATTGTCATCGGATGGGCGGCGTTGAGCCCAGTAAGCGGTCGTTGCGTATATGGTGGAGTCGCAGAGGTCAGTGTCTATGTATCGCATAAAGCACGAGGAAAAGGGATTGGTAAAAAGCTAATGCAGACACTAATCAAAGAAAGCGAACAGCATGGATATTGGACGCTACAATCCGGAATTTTTCCAGAAAACGAATCAAGCATAAAATTACATGAAACGGTAGGCTTCCGTTTTTTGGGAAAACGCGAAAAAGTAGGCAAGACACATCATGGTACGTGGAAAGACAATTTACTTTTTGAAAGAAGAAGCAAAAAAATAGGTATTGATTAACTAAAGGATTTATGAAAAACGTTTTGGTATTATGCACTGGCAATTCTTGTCGAAGCCAGATGGCCCATGGTTACTTAAATTACTATCAAAATGATTTGGCCAATATCTACAGCGCTGGGATTGAAACACATGGTTTAAATTCTGGAGCAGTAGAAATTATGAAAGAAGACGGTATTGATATTTCAAACCATACTTCAAACCACGTGGATGAATACGAAGGTGTGCAGTGGGATTATATTATTACGGTCTGTGACCATGCCAAAGAAAATTGCCCTTTCATCCCAGCTAAGAATGCAGAACGATTGCACCATAATTTCTTCGATCCCTCTAAAGTTGAAGGCACAACCGCAGAAAGACATGCTGCTTTTCTTAAAACACGAAATGAAATCAAGGAATTTTGCGAAACCTTTGTTAAGGAGGAGTTGGTGAATTAAACTGCTCCTGATGTTTACGCTCCAATTCAGCCTGAAACTCTTCCATGACAGGCTTGACCGTACTTTCAGGAAGATCGGCAATTTTAATATACATTAAACCATCAACAGAATTATTGAACAGTGGGTCAACATTAAAAGCCACAACCTTGGCATTCTGTTTAATATATTTTTTAATCAACACGGGTAAACGTAAGCTTCCGGGTTCTACCTCATCGATTAAGCGATCGAATTTATTTAAATCTGCCTCGGTCTCGTCAAATACAAATTCTTAGTCAGCGTCCTTTAGTTTGACCTTGAATTCTTTTTTGGGTCGAATATATTGTGCCACATAAGGATCCCAATAGTGTGATTTCATGAATTCAATCATCAACGATTTTGAGAAATTGCTAAACTGGTTACTGATGCTCACCCCACCAATCAAATATTTGTGTTCGGGATAGCGCAAAGTGGTATGAACGATACCCTTCCAAAGTAAAAATAAAGGCATAGGTTTCTGCTGGTATTCTTTTACGATATAAGCACGACCCATCTCAATAGACCGTGCCATCATATCATGAAGTTCCGGCTCAAAACCGAAAAGATCCTGTAAATAAAACCCGTCGATACCGTAAGACTTAAAAATTTCTGACCCCAGACCCATTCGATAGGCGCCCACGACACACTTATGGTTATCATCCCACAAAAAGAGATGATGGTAATATGAATCGAATTTATCGAGGTCAATCGGGTTGTTCGTTCCTTCACCCACCTCCCTAAAAGTGACCTCCCGTTGGCGGCCAATCTCCTTTAACAAAAAGGGCATATCTTTTTCTTGTGCTAAATAAACCTCATAATTTTTGCTTTGAAGTAACCGATGTTCTTTTTCACGCAATTTTTCAATTTCACCTTCCAATACTTCTGAGCGTACCGCAGTGGCGATTTTTCTGGGAGGCTTTGGAATCTTGAGCGTTGTTGGCACCTTATCAATAAGTCGCTCTTTTTCAAATGCATTGGCCAAGAGATAGGTCTTTTTACGAAGCAACTCGGTAAAGCTTTCTAAAGTCTCTTCCTCTTTCTGGGCAGCGACCGAAATGGGTTGTCCAATACGCACCTTAATCGGGCGTCGACGTTGTGTGGTCAGCTCAGAAGGTAACTTCGCCGTACGAAAGACATCATTAACCTTTGAAAGCCTATAAAACAATCGACTGTTTCGGGCATGAAAATAAATGGGTACCACAGGAACCTCAGCCTTGCGTATCAATTTTAAGGCTGCCTCTTCCCATGGTTTATCGACGACCAGCCTTCCATCACGATAGGTCGATACTTCGCCCGCTGGAAATAGCCCCAAAGGATGGCCATTCCTTAAATGGCCCAATGCCGCTTTAAATCCCGAGACACTACTTTTGGCATCTTTATGGTTTTCAAAAGGATTGACCGGCATGATGTACGGCTTCAGTGGTGCTATCCTCTGCAAAAGAAAATTGGCAATTATCTTAAAATCTGCCCGCTGCTCCAACATTAATTTCAGTAAAAGTACCCCGTCGATACCCCCTAAAGGATGATTGGATATTGTGATAAACGGCCCTTTTTTAGGAAGACGCTTAAGTTCTGCCTGAATGAGATCAAAATCAATGTCGTAGTATTCTAAAATCGTATCACAAAATTTAGGGCCTTCAAGGCTTTCATGTTTACTGTAAAATCGGTTCAAATTGGAAATACGGGTAACCTTCATCAATAGCCAACCAACGAAAGTTCCGAACACCCCGTATTTATCCAAGTGGATGACCTTGGCAACCTCTTTCGCAGTAACCAGCTCCATGTGATTGATTTAGTAAAGTAAATATAGAAAAAAGCCCAGTTGAAGTTACGGTAAAGTTTATTTTACCACCAATTGTACTGTGACCTTTCCGCGTTGTTCTACCAAAACCTCATAACCATTTAAAACCGAGGCGACCGCAGGTTCATCAAAATGTCTGATGGTATACAAAGAAACATCTTCATGGCAAATAACTTTAAAACGTTTTTCAAGTTCGGGTAAAATAGATTTTAGTCCCCCAAATTTATTATCCAAACAAACGGAAAAACTAATGGCGGAATTTTGAATCAAATCCACTTTCAACCGATGGTCGTGAAACATTTTAAAAATAGAACTAATGTTGTCTTCAAGAATAAAGGAAAAATCCAATGACGACAGCTTCAAAAGTACCTGATCTTTTTTTACAATAAAGCATGGCACTTCAGGTTCGATTTTTTTGCCCTTGCCCACCGTCGTTCCTGAATTTTGAGGGGTAACAAATGATTTGACGTGCAGGGGTATTTCTTTTCTTTGAAGGGGTTGTAATGTTTTTGGATGAATGACCGATGCTCCATAGAATGCCAGTTCGATGGCCTCACGATAACTGATCTGCTCTAATTTTTGGGTTTCTTGAAAATGCCTTGGATCAGCATTCAAAACACCGGGAACATCTTTCCAAATGGTTACCGAATTGGCATTCAAACAATATCCTAAAATGGCGGCGGTATAATCCGATCCTTCTCGACCCAGGGTAGTGGTAAAATTATTTTCATCACTGCCTAAAAAGCCCTGGGTGATGTTCAAGGTTCCCGTATCGACCTTTTCCATAATCTTACTTTCGGTCATCTGCCAATCAACTTGGGCATCGCGGTACGAATTATTGGTCTTGATTAACTCGCGCACATCGAGCCACTGGTTCGATATTCCTATGTCATTTAAATAAGCACTGACTATGGTTGTTGAAAGCAACTCTCCATAACCAACCACCTGATCATAAACAAAACTGTACTTCGGGGATTTGTTCCACATCAAAAACCCTCGAAATTCTTCAATCAGGGTATTGACCTTATGGTGAGCATCATGATTTTTACTTTCAAAAAGGCTGTTGATGATGTCTTTATGATAGTCAATGACATACTGAATTTTTTCATCCAGCTCCGATTCATTTTCAAAGTAGGTATCTACTACAGCTTCCATGGCGTTGGTGGTCTTACCCATGGCAGAAACGACCATTAGGGTTTTTTCATGCCCAACCTGTCGCAGTACCTCAACCACGTTTTTGACACCATCCGCATCTTTTACCGAAGCCCCACCGAACTTAAATATTCTCATTGTTCAATAAACTTTTTGATTGCCGCCTCATCCATTTGCACAACATCCCAATCTCTCATGATTTTAGCCCCTTTACTTTCATAGAATTGTATGGCAGGCTCGTTCCAATCCAAAACCTCCCAACTGATGCGTCGAACACCTTTCGAATACCCATATTTAATGACCGTATTCAATAATTGGGCGCCAACTCCTTTCCCCCTCATTGATTCGGTAACAATTAAATCCTCTAAATGTACCACAGGGCCGCTCCAGGTAGAATATCTAGGGTAGACCAGCGCTATACCCACAACGTTTTCTTCATGTTCAGCAACAAAACAATGAAACTTAGGCAACGGGCCAAAACCATCATTTTCCAAATCAGAGACGGTCACTTTCACAGCATCGGGTTCCTTTTCAAAAACCGCTAATTCGGTAATCAAACCATGCACTGCTGCCATATCGCCTTTTAAGGCTTCGCGTATTATATATCCCATATTGTTGCAAATAAAACACATTGTTATAAAATGACAAAAGTGAATTTACAGATAAAACGTTTTGTCAACGCTTTGTGGGTATTATCTCATTTGATGACCCATTTTTATAACAACAAAATATCTTCGAAAACGTTGTAGTTGCATAAAATACATGAACTTTGTTCCGCACAAAAACAATCTTTGCACCCATGCACACCAGAACCAAGACACTCGGTGAATTTATTATTGAAAACCAGACTGACTTTCAATATTCCACAGGTGAACTATCCAAACTCATCAATGCTATCCGATTAGCGGCCAAAGTGGTCAACCACGAGGTAAACAAAGCAGGACTCATAGACATTTTGGGAGATGCCGGTGACACCAATATTCAAGGGGAAGACCAAAAGAAACTCGATGTGCTGGCCAACGAAAAATTCATTCAAACGCTCAAAAATCGCGAAATTGTATGCGGAATTGCTTCAGAAGAAGAAGATGATTTCATTACCATAAACAGTAATGACGAAAACCATCAAAATAAGTACGTTGTGCTCATGGATCCATTGGATGGATCTAGTAATATTGATGTCAATGTCTCCGTCGGAACCATTTTTTCGATTTACCGACGCATTACGCCCACAGGCACACCGGTCGAGTTAAAAGACTTTCTGCAACCCGGCCATCAGCAAGTCGCCGCAGGGTATGTCGTATACGGTACTTCGACCATGTTGGTCTATTCTACCGGTAATGGCGTCAATGGCTTTACCTTAAATCCTGCCATCGGTACCTTTTATTTGTCAAATCCGAACATGAAATTCCCTGAAAATGGTAGCATCTATTCCGTAAATGAAGGCAATTATGTACACTTTCACCAAGGGGTAAAAGACTATATAAAATATTGCCAAAAGGAAGAGGATGATCGCCCATATACCTCAAGGTACATCGGCTCGTTGGTATCAGACTTTCACCGTAATATGATTAAAGGTGGTATTTATATGTATCCAAAAAGCAGTCTAACGGGCAATGGCAAACTGCGGCTGTTATATGAGTGCAATCCTATGGCGTTTTTGGCAGAACAGGCCGGCGGTATGGCCGTTGGTGGCAAAAGCAGAATCTTGGATATGCAGCCCACTGAGCTACATCAGAGGGTACCCTTCTTTTGTGGCAGTAAAAATATGGTCAAGAAGCTTCAAGAATTTTTATCAAAGTACCACTAAGGCTTACTTTTCCATGAGATATTGGTAATCCTCAAAGGCAATTTTACCACTGAAAATGGCCAACGATTTTTGTACCATTTCTTCAGCAATATCCACAGGAAAGCCTAGGCCTACAGCGTAACGGTCTATCAGGTTTTTTTGATCTTCGTCGAACGATTGATCGGCAAGGGCCATCTGAAAAAATTCGAACAGCCGCTTTAATCTTCTTTCAGCACTTTGTGGAGTTTGTATTGGGTACTTGTTCTCCTTTTTCATCACTTCTTTATACTCTTCATCAGTGATGTTGAACTTAAAGGCAAACTTGTCCAAAATAGCTTTCTCCTTTTCATTGATTTCACCATCGACGGCCGCTAAACTGGCAAGTGTGGCAAAATGTGCAAGATTATGTTTTTGATCACTGAGTTCGTAAAGATCAACAATTGGCATCGCTAAAAATTTTGTTGGCAAATATAATTCTTTTTGTACCTAACCATTCCACTCTTTTTATTTCTATTTTGGGCATTTGCAAAATGTTATTTTGCACCGCGCTATCCATTGCAAATCCTCATGCATTTTATCGCATTGCGGGTTTTCCATTGCTATCGCTAATGCGTAATTGCTATACAAATTTGTATCTTTCGAAGGCTATGAAATCTCCTCTCTTGCGTTTTACCCCTAAAGGAATCTATTGTGAAGCTGCCGATGTTTATCTCGACCCATGGCGACCTGTAAATAAGGCCATTATTTCACATGGGCACGCCGACCACAGCCGATGGGGACATCAACAATATATTACCCATCACCGAAATGTACCGATCATAACGCATCGTTTGGGAAAGATAAATAGTACAGGAAAAGAATGGGGAGAAACATTTACCGTCAATGGTGTAAAGTTCAGTTTACACCCAGCGGGCCATATCATTGGTTCTTCCCAAATTAGAGTAGAGCATAAGGGTGAGGTTTGGGTGTTTACCGGCGATTATAAATTGGAAGATGACGGTGTCGCCACACCATATGAAGTGGTTCCATGCCATACCTTTATAACCGAATGTACCTTTGGTCTACCTGCATTTCTATGGCGACCCCAGCAAGAGGTGATAGATGATATTAATTCGTGGTGGGCCGAGAACAGGACCAACGGACAGACCTCAGTCCTTTTCGGATATTCGCTGGGAAAAGCACAGCGCCTTTTAAAGCACCTTGACCCCTCTATTGGTAAAATTTATACCCACGGTGCGGTTGAAAAAATGACGGAAGTACTTCGTTCCCTAACCCATTTTCCCGAAACGGAATTAATCACCAGAGTTACCAAAAAAGAGGATATCAAAGGAAATATTGTCATTGCCCCACCCTCTGCGCATGGCAGCACGTGGATTCGAAAGATGACCCCTTTCGTAACCGCAACCGCCAGTGGATGGATGGCCTTTCGAGGAGCGAGAAGAAGAAGGGCCATAGATAAGGGTTTTGTACTAAGCGATCATTGTGATTGGCCCGGCGTATTGACGGCCATAAAAGAAACCGGTGCCGAAAAAATCATCTGTACCCACGGCTACACAGACATATTCTCCAAGTACCTCAAAACGCTGGGCTACGATGCCCGAACCGAAAGTACCCAGTTTGAAGGGGAAAATGGGGAAATCAATACACCAAGCGAAAAAGTGGAGGCCGAATGAAACAGTTCGCACAACTTATCAAAACGTTGGATAGCACTAACAAAACCAATATTAAGGTAAAAGCACTGGCAGATTATTTCTCTACTGCCCCCGATAAAGATAAGGTCTGGACGATTGCCATTTTATCGCATCGTCGCCCTCCAAGACCGGTAAACACCACCCTACTGCGCGAATGGGCCTCCGAACTGGCCCATATACCCTTGTGGCTTTTTGAGGAAAGCTACCACATCGTTGGTGATTTGGCCGAAACCATTGCATTGGTCGTTCCGTCAGACGAAAAATCAACTGATAAATCATTGACCGAGTTTTTGGAAGAAATGATATGGTTGAAAAAACAATCCGACGAGTCCAAGAAGAAATATCTTTTTGATAATTGGAAACTCCTGGGGTACTATGGCCGCTTTGTGTTCACAAAACTAATCACCGGAGGGTTCCGTATTGGGGTAAGTCAGAAATTGATGACTAGGGCCCTTTCACGGGCAACAACTATAGATGAAGATGTGTTGGCGTACAAACTGATGGGCAATTGGGACCCAAACACCATCTCTTTTCAAGACTTGGTTTTAGAAGAAAGGGAGAGCGATTACCTCTCAAAGCCTTTTCCGTTCTATCTCGCGTATGCTCTTGAAGATGAAATCGATGATTTGGGAGAAGTCACAAAATGGTCGGTAGAACATAAATGGGATGGTATTCGGGCACAGGTCATCTTACGAAACAATGAGCTATTTGTATGGAGTCGAGGTGAAGAACTGGTAACGGACAAATACCCCGAGTTTCAAAAATTTGTGGGAGCGATTCCAAATGGTACCGTGTTGGACGGTGAGCTGCTACCCTACCCAAACGGAGAAATTGGAACCTTTAATGATTTACAGACCCGTATTGGTCGTAAAACCGTTTCCAAATCCCTTCTAGAAAAAACCCCGGTCGTTTTAAAGGCTTATGACCTATTGGAATGGCAGGGCGAAGATATTCGTTCAAAACCATTTTTAGAGCGGAGGGAAATACTGGAAAATCTGTACAACAACATTACATTCCGCTCAAAAGTACAGACCGACAATGCAGGTGGTAATTTAGCTGAAAAGGATACAATTCCGCTATTGCTCTCACAACGAATGCAATTCAGCTCTTGGAAAGAAGTAGCCAAAGAACGTGAACGTTCAAGGGAAAAAAGAAGCGAAGGCCTCATGTTGAAGAAATTCGACTCCCCTTATCAAGTAGGGCGAAAAAAAGGCGATTGGTGGAAATGGAAGGTCGACCCTTTGACCATTGATGCCGTATTGACCTATGCCATGCGAGGGCATGGGCGCCGTAGTACTCTTTTTACGGACTATACCTTCGCCCTATGGCAAGAAAATGAACAAGGGGAAAAGGAATTGGTCACCTTTGCCAAGGCCTACTCCGGACTGACCGATGCTGAATTTAAAGCGGTTGATGCATGGATAAAAAAGAATACGTTAGAACGCTTTGGCCCGGTCAGAAGTGTTACACCACATCATGTATTTGAAATAGCCTTTGAAGGTATTGCATTATCTAAAAGACATAAAAGTGGGGTGGCGACCCGATTTCCAAGAATACTGCGATGGCGAAAAGACAAAAAAATGGAGGAAGCGAAT
>ERZ1740067.546-NODE-546-length-29769-cov-6.143838_pt1 | contig 29769 bp, 31 predicted proteins | sample MGYA00581736_ERZ1740067 | MGnify/ENA primary metagenome ERZ1740067 (study PRJEB43018, sample SAMN04849236) | marine metagenome | isolation source: floating plastic debris | place: Pacific Ocean | collected 2008-08-27 | study: EMG produced TPA metagenomics assembly... | reverse complement strand
CCGGGTCCGATCCGCTTATTACGAGCGCGTTTATGTCCATAGTCCCGAAGGACATCCCTCATATAGCGCTGTGTGCGCCGCTTTTGAAGGGCTTAGTGTAAGCGTGTGTGCACCGAGTGGGTATGCGGCATCCGTTCGGGCAGCGTATCCGCGCGCTGAATGCTCTCAATCGCATCACTTAACTGGTAACGTGCAAATCGGTAACGGTCTTCGGGCAGGGCAGCGACGATGTCATTCAATACGGCAACAGTCCATGATTTGTCAGACATGGTAGACCTCATATGAAAATGTGCAATACGCGCGGCATAAAAGGTCCGCACAACTTTGGAAGGGGAAACGCTACGTCGTTTTCCCCCATACGTTGTGTCGTGTTGCAGTTTAGCCCAGATTCAGGCTGATCAACGTGATGCCGACAGCGGCTTCGCAGGCGAAAAAGCCCCATGTTTTGCGGGTCGGTGCCTCATCCGCGATGATGGAGGTCATCCGCCCGATCGACGCGAACCCCCATGCAAAGCCGATCATGGCATATGCAACCGGAGAGCCCAGAAACAGCGCGCCGACCCCAAGGCCGACAAAGAGCGCTCCCGAGGCGGCCCTGATCTCTGACACACCCATGGTCGTGTCACCCCTTTGCAGGTCCACGACCTCCATCGTGTATTTCGGAGCGAGCCAGCCAAAAAGCCCAAGCACGATGCTGAACAAGGCCAGCGAAATGTTGATGATGTCGATCATAGGTGCCTCTGTTTTACAGTTTGACTGTAGTACGCGGTTGACACCTTTTTGGTTCACAAAAAAATGCCACGCCTTTGAAACGTGGCATTTTTCTTTTATTCAGAAAGGCTTAGAAGCCCGCTTTAATCCGCTCAAACGCTTCGCTTTGCTTTTCGCGCAGCGCGTTATCCATGGGGAGTTGCGCCAAAACCGGTGCGCTGATCTCTCCCAAGCCGGCGGCTTCGAGCGCGTCTGCACCGAAATTGGCCATCGAGGCGGCGTTGGAATGGCCATAGCCATCCGCCATCAGCGCTTCGGTTGAGGACGGATCAAGAAACGCGTTGATATAGTCATAGGCCTTGTCTTCAGACCCTTCACCGTCCTTGAGATTCACGTACCCGCACAGCCACAGGGACGATCCTTCTGTCGCTTCGCGCTGGAATCCCACCGGGAAGCCTTCATCAACAAGCGTGGGATAGGTTTCGTTCCATGCCCAAGCGACCAGCACTTCGCCCGTGGCCATCAGCTGCGCCAACTCGCCTGGATCGGTCCAGTAGGTGCGCAGGTTGCCATGCACTTCGCGCAGCCAGGCGGAGGCTGCTTCGAACTGCGCGTCTGTAGCTTGGGTCCAGTCGGTTGTGCCTGTTGCCAGATAGGCCAGCGCGTAGGCGTCATCGACGTTGTCGGGCAGGGTCATACGCCCTGCATAGGCCGGGTTCTTGAACACGTTGAGAGAGGCCACGTCTTCGGCTGGCACTTCATCCATGTTGTAGGCAATCGCCGTGGAGCCGAAATCGACCGGGATGAAATACGTGTCTGAGGCTGCGGCGGAGATATCTTCGCCCACTAGGTTGGCGTCGAGGTTCTCTAGCTCGTCGATCCGGCTCAGATCCCACGGCTCAAGGATGTCCGAGGCGACCCATTTGGTGACTGAGCCTGCGCAAACGTGGCTGACATCGGCTTTGAAGCCCGAGCGGATTTTTTGCAGCGCCTCATCTTCGTCGCCGAAGAATGCGAAGGTCGGGCTCGTGCCGTGCTTTTCAATGTAGGATTGATGGAACGCGGGCGTCTCGAAGCCCGAATAGTCAAAGACCAGCAATTCGCTGTCTTCAGCGAAAGCGGCGGTAGAGAGGGCGAGGGTGGCCACGCCCGTCAGAAAGTGGTGTTTCATGTCATGTGCTCCTGGGCAGAAATCGCGAAAACGCTATGCGCGGTTGGGGGAGGGTGCAAGCGGGTTCTTTAGTGCCGCTGCACGCCAAGGTCAGTCGTCTGTCCTGTCGCGTATAAAACAATCGGTTTGTGGGAAATCCGGCAACCATCCTTCCCGGCGCTCGGTCCAAAGCTCATATGTAGGCTGAAACTGATTGGGTGCATCCAAGGCGCCTAGGTGTACTTCGATCTCGCGCCCACTTCGCGCAAAGACAGACGATCCGCATTTCGGACAAAAGCCTCGGCCTTCGTATTCCTTCGCTTCGCCTTCGATCTTCACAGCGTCTTCGGGGAACACGGCTGCTGCATAGAAAAGCGCGCCATGGTGTTTGCGGCAGTTCAGACAGTGGCAGATACCGACACGAAGTGGTGGACCCTTTGCTGTGATCCGCAGAGCCCCGCAAAGGCAGCCGCCGTGGTGAAAATCATCCGGGGCACCTGTCATTTCTGCGCCGCGCGTGCTTTGAAAACGCTCCGCGCCAGCGCAACCGTATATTCCGCCAACGCCACCAACGCCGCATCCGCCGCCCCGCCGTCTTGCGCCTCAATCGCATCCGCTATCCCGCCATGCAGTGCAATGATCCGTTCGCGGGACCGCGCGGTGAAGGTGATCATGTTCATCAGCGGCTGCATTGCCTCGACCGCGCCTGCCAATTGATAGGACAGCACCGGATTTCCCGCCCCATCAACAAGCGCACGGTGAAAGGCGACGTCGGAGGCGCAAAAGGCTTCATCTGTGAGGCCAGGTTGGCCCTGGCGATGCACTTCGGCGCGCATCGTGGCCAGATGATCGGGCGTTCGGCGCTGCGCACAGAGCGGCGCGCAGGCGCGTTCCAACGAATAACGCGCTTCGCACGCCGTCTCGAATGTGACCGCATTCATGGACAGCAGCAGCGTCGAGGTCGTGATTTGCTGGCTGTAGGCATCCGCATAGCGCAGGCGGTTCACAAACGCGCCGCCTGTGGCACCGCGCTGGGTGCGGATCAGGCTTTGAGCGGCCAGCCGCTTCAACGCTTCGCGCACGGTTGAGCGCGATACATCGAACTGCTCGGCTAGTTCCGCCTCGGACGGCAACCGCTCGTCCACGGGCATCGCGCCCGAGATGATGGCGTCGCGGATCGCTGTGGCGATTTGCGCGGAAAGGTCAGCGCGGCTGTCAGGATCAATTTTCATTTGTCAGACAATTAAAAGTCTGACATTTGAATTGCAACGTTTTGTTCTGGGATTTGTTCCGGTGGGTTTCGGGAGGACCTGTCGATGCTGCATGCGCCCCTGCGCACACTTCTATGGCTGGGCTTTTTCGCTGCGATCCTTTTGTCGTGGTGGATGATGTTTGTGATGGCCATCGACATGGACCTTGATCTGCTGGGCCGGCCTGGCGAGATGGGCGCGCGTATGGCCGCGAGGGACCCGCGGATGCCCATGGACATGCCAATGGCGCGCTTTGGTCCACTTTTTGCGATGTGGGCGATCATGATGGCGGCGATGATGCTGCCGACGCTGCTGCCAACGCTGCGATCCTATGAAGACCTGATGATCAGTGCCGACGGCACGCGTGCCGGATGGTTGGGCGTTTTACTGGGCTATTTCATCGTCTGGGTCGCGTTCGCGGCGCTGATCACGGGCATCCAACTTGGGCTGCTTTTTGGCGGGGTCGTGGATATGCTTGGGATCGCCCAAAGCGCGTGGGTCGCGGGCGGCCTGCTGCTGGTTGTCGGTCTATTTCAATTCACCCGCGTCAAAGAGATTTGCCACGGCGTCTGCCACTCTCCGATGACGTATTTTCTGGGTCACTGGAAAACCGGCTTTGCGGGAGGATTGCGCATGGGGCTGGGCCTTGGTGCGTTCTGTGTCGTGTGCTGCTGGGGCTTCATGGCGCTTGGCTTTGTCGGCGGGGTGATGAACCTGGCCTGGATGGGGCTCGCCACGCTGTTCATGGTGATCGAAAAACTGCCCCAGATCGGGCATTATGTCACAAAACCGATGGGCGTTGCCCTGTCACTTGCCGGGGTCGCCGTGATGGCGTGGCCTCTGGTTAACGGAGGATAAAGATGGCTGCGACGAAAGCTCAGACCAAGACACCGGCAGATCGCCTGCCTATTAGTCAAAGGATCGACCAGCGTATGCCCAATCCGGGGCGTCGCAAGATGAACCCGACCGAATGGGCGATCAAGGGTGAGCTGTTCTTGAACTGCTCGTGCACTGTCTTTTGCCCCTGCGTGGTCAGTCTTGGCGCGCACCCGCCCACCGAAGGACATTGCCACGCCTGGATGGCCATCGCCATTGATGAAGGGCATTTCGAGGGCGAAGACCTGTCCGGGCTTAACGTCGGCCTTTTGGTCGATATCCCTGGCCGTATGGGGGAGGGCAACTGGAAGGTCGCGGCTTACGTCGATGAACGCTCCACGCCTAAAGCCTATGACGGATTGCTCAAGATTTTCAGCGGCGCGGCAGGCGGCACGACAGGCCTGTTCACGATGCTGGTGTCCGAGATCATCGGAGCCGAGCGCGAGAAGGTCGAGATTGTTCGCGACGGCAAGAAACGTGGCCTTTACATCGGGCGCAAGATCGCCGGTGAGATCGAGATGATCGACGGCGCATCGCCTGATCATCCCGTGATGGTCAGCAATTCCAAATACTGGATGGGCCCCGATATTATCGCCGCCCAAGGCACCAAATCGCGCGTGCGCGACTATGGCCGGATCTGGGATTTTGGTGGCAAATCCGCCGAGATTTGCCCGATTGACTGGAAAGGTCCAAAGCCGTGATTGATCGGGAGTATTGCGTGAAAATGGCGCGGTATTCTCAGTGGCAGAACCGCGAGATGCTCAAGGTGCTTGAGGCGCTTTCGGCTGAGGAACTGACCAAGGAGCGCGGCGCGTTTTTCGGGTCGATCATGGGGACGATCAACCACTTGCTGTGGGGTGATCAGACTTGGATCAGCCGGTTTGATCGCGGCCCCGGACCCAAAGGCGGCATTCCCGAAAGCCCCCAACTGACCCCGACGCTGGCGGTTTGGGGCGCGGAACGGTTTCAGACCGACGGGCGTATTCTGCTCTGGGCCGAGAAGGTCAAATCCATTGATCTGGTTGGTAATCTCAACTGGTTTTCGGGCGCGTTGGGTCAGAATATCTCAAAGCCTGCATGGGTCTGCATCGTTCACATGTTCAACCACCAGACCCATCACCGCGGGCAGGTGCATGCGATGATGCCGCAGGCAGGTCTCAAACCTGCCGCCACTGATATCCCCTTCATGCCCGAGGACAGCTGAAATGGCGTTCATATCCCCCTCGCGCCGGTTGCGGCGCACTCCGTTTTCCGACGGTGTCGAAGCCGCTGGCGTCAAGAACTACACGATTTACAACCGCATGATGCTACCTACGGTCTTTGAGAGTGTCGAGGCCGACTACCGTCACCTCAAGACTGCTGTTCAGGTCTGGGATGTCTCGGTCGAGCGACAGATCGACGTGAAGGGCCCTGATGCGGGCCGCCTGATGCAAATGCTCACCCCGCGCGATCTGCGCGGGATGCTGGCGGGGCAATGCTATTACGTGCCTATCGTCGATGAGACCGGCGGGATGCTGAACGATCCGGTGGCGGTCAAACTGTCCGAGGATCACTATTGGATTTCGATTGCTGACAGCGATTTGCTGCTTTGGGTCAAGGGCATCGCTTACGGCTACAGGCTGGATGTGTTGGTGGACGAGCCTGATGTCTCTCCGCTGGCGGTGCAAGGTCCGAAGGCCGACGATCTGATGGCGCGGGTTTTTGGTGAGGATATCCGCAACGTTCGTTTCTTCCGCTTTGGGTGGTTCGACTTTGAGGGCGTTCCGATGGTCATCGCCCGTTCGGGCTATTCCAAACAAGGCGGTTTCGAGATTTACATGCCCGACACCGCGTTGGGTATGCCGCTTTGGAACGCATTGATGGCGGCGGGCCAAGACCTTGATGTCCGCGCTGGCTGCCCCAATGGCATCGAACGGATCGAGGGTGGATTGCTGTCTTACGGCAACGACATGACCGATGACAACACGCCCCATGAATGTGGGCTGGGCCGCTTCTGCAACACGCAAACCGCTATCGGCTGCGTGGGCCGTGATGCCTTGCTGCGGGTCGCCAAGGAAGGACCAGTGAAGCAGGTGCGCCCCATTTCGATCCACGGAGGGCCCGCATCCGCGGCGGACCGCGTGTGGCCGATCTTGGCGAATGGCAAGAAAGTGGGGGAGATCACGTCCTCTGCATGGTCGCCTGATTTCGAGACGAATGTGTCGATCGGCATGGTGCGCATGACCCATTGGGACGCGGGCACGAAAGTGGAAGTTGAAACGCCGGACGGGATGCGCGATGCAACCGTTCTTGAGCAATTCTGGATTTGAGGGAGAGACGCGATGTTTAATGCTTTGGTGGTGGAAAAGGACGACGAGGGCAAAACCAGCGCATCTGTCCAGCAGATCGGCGACGCGCAGCTTCCCGCAGCGGATGTGACGGTCGCCGTGGAATATTCCACGGTGAACTACAAGGACGGCCTGTGCATCGGTCCTGGCGGCGGTCTGGTCCGCAACTATCCCCATGTTCCGGGTAGTGATTTCGCAGGCACGGTCGAGGCGTCGTCGGATGAGCGCTATGCGCCAGGTGACAAGGTGGTGCTGACCGGGTGGCGCGTGGGCGAGGCGCATTGGGGTGGATATTCCCAGAAGGCGCGCGTGAAGGCCGATTGGCTGGTGCCACTGCCCGATGGGCTTGATACGCGTCAGGCCATGGCCGTTGGCACCGCAGGTTTTACAGCAATGCTGGCCGTCATGGCGCTTGAGGATCACGGGCTTGAGCCGGGCAATGGTCCGGTGCTTGTCACGGGTGCGGCCGGTGGTGTCGGGTCGGTTGCGACAGCCATTCTTGGCGCCTTGGGCTATGAGGTTGCAGCCGTGACCGGGCGACCTGAAACGGCGGATTACCTGAAAAGCCTTGGTGCCACGCAGATCGTGCCGCGCGAAGAGATCAACGAGACGACCAAGCGTCCCTTGGAGGGCGAGACATGGGCAGGCTGTGTTGACGCTGTTGGTGGCGATATGTTGGCGCGCGTGCTGGGTCAGATGAAATACGGCGCGTCGGTATCCGCGGTCGGTCTGGCAGGCGGGGCAGGTCTGCCTGCGACGGTCATTCCGTTCCTGCTGCGCGGCGTGAACCTGCTGGGCATTGACTCAGTGATGCAACCCTACGCCAACCGCCTGCGCGCGTGGGAGCGGATCGCAAAAGACCTGCCGATGGACAAGCTCGAGGCAATGGTCCAGCCCGCAACGCTTTCCGATCTGCCGCAGCTTGGCCGCGATATCTTGAAAGGCCAAGTCAAAGGCCGCGTTGTCGTCGACGTCAACGCATGATCATCCGGCGGCTGACCGAAGCGGATGCGCCAGCGTGGCGCAGGCTTTGGACGGGCTATCTGAATTACTATGAAAGCACCGTGCCAGAGGAGGTCTACCAAACCACCTTCGCGCGTCTGCTGGGCGATGATCCAACTCAGGTGAAAGGTTTTGTCGCGGAACATGAGGGCGCTTTGGTCGGCCTTGTTCATTACATGTATCACGCCCATGGCTGGAAGGTGGAACGGGTCTGCTATCTGCAAGACCTCTATGCCGATCCTACGGTGCGCGGGCAGGGCATCGGCGCGGCGTTGATCAATGCGGTTTATGCGCAGGCAGACAAGGACGGCGCGCCATCGGTTTACTGGACGACGCAAGACTTCAACCACACGGCGCGCAGGCTATATGACCGTATTGGCCAGCTAACGCCCTTCATCAAATATCAGCGCCCCAACTAGCGCGCAAAGTGGCGTCATCGCGTCGCGGGGGACCCGGGTCGTGTTGCAGTGTGCCATTGTATACGATAGCCAAATCCTTGGGGTAGAGGGGGCTGTTTCGTTTGTGGAGGCGAAATGATCCGACAGCTGTTTGACACGTCGTTTGTCCGCGCACAATTTCCAGCATTTTCTGAGCCGTCGCTCAGGGGTCAGGCCTTCTTCGAGAATGCCGGTGGTTCTTTCATGTGCCGTCAGGTGATTTGGCGGTTCTCGCGCTTTTTCAAAGAACGTAACGTACAACCCTATGGGGCGTTCAATGCGTCAATCGTGGCGGGCGATGAAATGGACGAGGCCCGCGAGCGTCTGGCGCGCATGATGGGTGTCACCAGCGAAGAGCTGTCTTTTGGCCCTTCAACCACGCAGAACGTATATGTTCTGGCACAAGCCTTCGGTCAGTGGATGAACGCAGGCGACGCGATCATCGTAACCAATCAGGATCACGAGGCCAACAGTGGCGCGTGGCGCAAGTTGATTGCCCGCGGGATCGAGGTGCGCGAGTGGCAGATTGATCCCGACACGGGGCTTCTGGATCTTGAGACACTTGAGCCGTTGCTGGATGAACGCGTCCGACTTGTGTGTTTTCCCCATTGCTCGAACGTGGTGGGCGCGATCAATCCGGTACAGAAAATCTGCCAGCGGGTGCACCGTGCCGGTGCCTTTGCTTGCGTTGACGGGGTCAGCTACGCGCCGCACGGATTGCCCAATGTCGCCAAACTCGAAGCGGATATCTATCTGCTCTCGACCTACAAGACTTACGGGCCCCATCAGGGGTTAATGGTGATCCGCCGCGCCCTTGGAATGGCGTTGCCCAATCAGGGGCATGACTTCAACGCCGATACGCTTTTCAAACGGTTCACGCCCGCCGGTCCGGCCCACGCCGAAATCGCGGCCTGCGCCGGTATCGCGGATTACATTGACACAGTGTACCGGCATCACTTCAAGGCGGGACGCGACGGAGCCGGGCGGGCGGAAAGCATCCACGACATGATGCGTGGCCATGAGACCGCGTTGATGGTCCCGCTGCTGGATTATCTTGAGACGCGCCCCGAGTGGCGCCTTTTGGGGCCAGGCAGCGCCGCGGAACGCGCGCCCACGCTTGCGCTGCACTTGCCAAGCGATCCTGCGATGGCCGCCAGCCGTCTTGCGCATCACGGCATCATGGCGGGGGCGGGCGATTTTTACGCTGTGCGCCCACTCCGCGCGCTTGGCATTGATCCTGAGCGCGGCGTCTTGCGGCTCAGTTTTGTGCATTACACGACCGCCGAAGAGGTTGAACGTCTGATCCGCGCCCTAGATCACATCAAGTGACGGCCGCGGGCGATGCCCGCCAAGAACAGGATGTTGGGAATGGGCAGCGACAACGCTCCGATTTTGATGTGGTTTCGCAGGGATTTGCGGCTGGGCGATCACCCTGCGCTGGTCGCGGCTTGCAAGGCAGGGCGACCCGTTATCCCGCTCTTTATCCATGACGAGGTGGTCGAGACGCACGGTGCGGCGCCCAAATGGCGTTTGGGCCTCAGTTTGGAAAGCCTCGCGGGCGATTTGGCCGACAAGAGCAGCCGCCTGATCCTGCGGCGCGGTAACGCGCTGGACGTGCTCAAAGAGGTGATCGCCGAGACGGGAGCCAGCGCTGTCTATTGGTCACGGCTTTATGATCCGGCCTCAAAGGAACGTGATACGGCCGTGAAAGCGGCACTGAAAGACGACGGCATCGACGCGCAGTCCTTTGCAGGGCATCTGCTGTTTGAGCCTTGGACAGTCGAGACGAAGACGGGCGATTTCTACAAGGTCTACACCCCAATGTGGCGGTCGGTGAAGGACCGTGATGTGCCCGATGATCTGGCCGCTCCCGGCAGCATACCGGCGCCTGATAGCTGGCCCAAATCCGATGCGTTGGACGATTGGCAGATGGGCGCGGCGATGCAACGCGGCGCGGATGTCGTCCTGGCCCACACAAACGTTGGGGAGGCGGCGGCTTCGTCGCGGCTGGGCAATTTCATCGCCAACTGGGTCGCTGACTATGTGACAAACCGCGACTTGCCTGCGGTCAAAGGGACCTCTGGCCTAAGCGAAAACCTGACCTACGGCGAGATCAGCCCGCGCCGCTGCTGGCACGCCGGAATGCGCGCGCTGCATGCCGGAAAGGACGACGCTGAGGTGTTTTTGAAAGAGCTGGTCTGGCGCGAGTTTGCGTATCATCTGGTGCACCACACCCCGCGCATCGTGTCGGGCAACTGGAAGCCCGCATGGGACAACTTCCCGTGGAACGAAGTCGAACGCCACGCCGAGGGGAAAGCCTGGAAACAGGGCCGCACCGGCATCCAGTTCGTCGATGCCGCCATGCGCGAGATGTATGTGACCGGCACGATGCACAATCGCGGGCGGATGATCGTGGCGTCTTATCTGACCAAGCATCTGATGTGTCACTGGCGCATCGGGCTTGACTGGTTCGAGGAGTGCCTGATCGACTGGGACCCTGCGAGCAATGCGATGGGCTGGCAATGGTCGGCGGGCTCAGGGCCGGACGCCACGCCGTATTTCCGCGTTTTCAACCCGGTTACCCAGCTCGATAAGTTCGACAAGAACCGCGACTATATCGGCGCATGGATTGCCGAGGGACGTTCAAACCCATCCAAAACGGCGCTGTCCTACTTCGACGCGATTCCGCAGCACTGGGGCATGACCGCATCAGCCCAGTATCCTGACGCGATTGTGACGCCTCAGGAGGGGCGCGACAGAGCCCTCTCAGCTTATGAAAAGCGTGACTTTTAATCGGAAAATCAAGTGGATGATGCTTGTTCCGCGTTTGCGGAATGTGTAAACCTACCGTTACAGTTTAGGGGAAGCTGACGTGACCATTCTCACTTCGACACAAGGGCAGGACAACCTGCCGCGTTACTTTGCGCATGTCTTCGACATGGCGCAGAACATGAACACCGGCCGCGTGGATTTCGTGATGCCCGACGGACGCACCTTTCGCGCCGAGGGCAAGAAACCGGGCTTTGTCGGTGTGCTTAACGTCCACAATCCGGACACGTTCGCGCGGCTGATCCGCGAAGGTGATCTGGGGTTTTGCGATGCCTATCTTGATGGCTGGTGGAGCACGCCGGACCTGCAAGCCCTGATGGATCTGGTTCACGCCGACAACGAGGAAATGTATGACGGCTTTCCGGGTCAGCGCTTTGTGCGGGCCTATGAGCAGATGCGGTTCTGGCTTCAGTCAAACTCGAAAAAGCAGGCGCGCAAGAACATCAGTCATCACTACGATCTGGGCAATGATTTCTATGGGTTGTGGCTTGACGAGACGATGACCTATTCATCGGCCCTGTTTGAGACGGGTCAGGAAAGTACGGAAGCCGCGCAAATCAAGAAATACGCCAGCATGGTCGATCAGATGGGCGCCAAGGAAGGTGATCATGTGCTTGAGATCGGTTGCGGCTGGGGCGGCTTTGCCGAATACGCCGCGAAAGAGCGCGGGCTGCGTGTTACGGGCCTGACCATCAGTCGCGAACAGCATGATTACGCGGTTAAGCGGATCGCGAAAGCGGGTCTGTCAGACCGGGTCGAGATCAAATTACAAGACTACCGTGACGAAAAAGGCACCTATGACGGCATCGCCTCCATCGAGATGTTCGAGGCCGTGGGTGAGAAATACTGGCCGGTCTATTTCGAAAGTTTGAAAGCCTGCCTCAAGCCGGGGCGCAATGCGACATTGCAGATCATCATGGTGGGGGACCACAGATGGGCTGTCTACAAGCGGGGCGTTGATTTCATTCAGAAATATATCTTTCCGGGCGGTATGTTGCCCTGTCCAACTGTTCTCAAGACCGCCGTCGAAAACTCTGGTCTTGCAATCTCTCATTCGATCGAGTTCGGGTCCAGTTACGACCAGACGTTGCGCCGTTGGTATGCCGATTTCAACGACAAATGGGATCAGGTCGCGGCCCTTGGATTTGATGATCGCTTCCGTCGGATGTGGAATTTTTATCTGACCTCTTGCGCATCGACCTTTCAAAGCGGAGTCTGTGATGTGACGCAGATAACAGTGACACGCCCCGTCTAGGGGTCAGGAAAGCCCATGCCTACATTTGCCCGACTTGTTGCCGCCGTTCTTTTTGCAGCGCTGGCCTGGTGGACCTCGGAATTGATCAAGCCGCTGATGCCGGATGAAAAGCCCATGGGCCGGTTTTCTGAATTAAACGCTGTAATCGGATTGGTCGTCGGGTGGCGGGTTTTGGGATCGCGCGCGGGCAATGGGTATAACGCGGCCATTGGGATCAGCCTGACCGCAATTGCGGCGCTGGTGTTTTGGGGGCTGCTGCTGAACTCGACGATTGTCATGGTCCAGTTGTCTTTGCGTAAAAGCTATGATGGGGCAGTCGAGGCCGTTGTGGGTGTCGTCGATCTGATGGCTGTTCACGGACAGATCATGCTGGATGGGACTGTGATCGGCACGCTTGTGATCGGTGGCCTTGTGGCAGGCATGATCAGCGAATGGGCCAGCCGCGTCGCGAAATGACCGCGAGGCCGCTTTTCTTTTTTGGAACCCTTTGTCATATCCCGCTCCTAGAGCAGGTTTTGGGTCGCACCGTATCCGTCGAACCTGCGGTTCTGGATGGCGCGCGCGTGCATTGGGTGAAAGACGCCGGGTTTCCGATCCTTGTGGACGGGGAAGGGCAGGCCGATGGGGTTTTACTGCGCGAAGTGCCTCCTGAGGACAAAGGACGGCTCGATTTTTACGAAGGCGGATTTGGCTACGCTTTGACCGACGTTATTGTTCAATCTGGTGGCGCCGATGTTCCTGCGCAGGTTTACCGCACGGATAAAGCGTTTGAAACCGGCGCACGGTGGTCCTTGCCGGATTGGGTCGCGCAATACGGTGAATTGACTGTCGAGGCCGCCCGTGAAGCGATGGAAGGTTTTGGCGAAATCTCCCCTAGCGACCTCGCTGCCCGTTTCCCGATGATCCGCGCGCGGGCAGGGGCGGTCGTGAACGCACGGCATCGACCTTCGGCGCCAAACGCGGCGGGACTGACGGCAGACGATGTGACACTGATTGCGCAGAACCGGCCCTATACCCAATACTTCTCGCTTCTTGAAATGCGCCTTCGGCATCGCCGCTATAATGGCGAAATGAGTGCCGAGGTGGATCGCGCGGTCTTTGTCGCCAGCGATGTCGCGATAGTTCTGCCCTATGACCCTGAACGCGACCGTGTCTTGCTGGTTGAGCAGTTCCGCATGGGCCCCTATGCACGCGGTGACCGCCATCCGTGGTCGCTTGAGCCGATTGCAGGCCGTATCGACAGCATCGAAAGTGCCGAGGATGCCGCACGCCGTGAAGCGATGGAGGAAGCGGGCCTTGAATTGGGCGCGTTGCACAAGGTCTCAAGCAGTTATCCCAGTCCTGGCGCCACGACCGAATATTTCACCAGCTTTATCGGCATCGCCGACCTGCCCGATGACGTTGTCGGGATTGGCGGATTAGAGAGCGAGGACGAGGATATCCGATCGACCCTTGTCACTTTCGATACGCTGATCGGGATGGCGCAGAACGATGTGCTTTCGAACGGGCCGCTTGTGATGGCGGTCTGGTGGCTGGCCGCCCACAGGGACCGCTTGCGCGCTTGAGGTCACCGCGCAGGGCCGCTACACCTTTGAGGCAGACAGGCAAAGGGCAGGGCGCATGACACTCCATAAAGATCTGGCTTCCGCGATCGGAAACACGCCGCTGATCCGGCTTAACAAAGTGAGCGAGGCGACGGGCTGTGACATCTATGGCAAAGCCGAATTTATGAACCCCGGCCAGTCGGTCAAAGACCGCGCGGCGCTTTACATTATCAAAGACGCGATTGCGCGGGGGGAGTTGAAGCCCGGCGGCACGATTGTCGAAGGCACCGCGGGCAACACCGGCATCGGGCTGGCGCTTGTGGGTGCCTCCATGGGGTTCAAATCGGTCATTGTGATCCCTGAGACGCAGAGCCAGGAAAAGAAGGATATGCTGACGCTGGCGGGGGCTGAATTGGTGCAAGTTCCTGCGGCGCCTTATCGCAACCCGAACAATTATGTCCGTTATTCGGAACGTTTGGCGAAGAAACTTGCGCAGACAGAACCGAACGGCGCGATCTGGGCCAATCAGTTTGACAATACTGCCAACCGGCAGGCGCATATTGAAATGACCGGACCCGAGATCTGGGACCAGACCGGCGGCAAGGTCGACGGGTTCATCTGTGCGGCAGGCTCGGGCGGGACGGTCGCGGGTGTTGGCATGGTGCTGCAACCCAAGGGCGTGAAGGTCGGGTTGGCTGATCCTGATGGCGCCGCGTTGCATTCGTTTTACACCGAAGGCGTGCTGAAATCCGAAGGCGGCTCGATCAGTGAAGGGATCGGGCAGGGGCGCATCACCAAGAACCTCGAGGGGTTTACGCCGGACATGTCGTTCAACATTCCCGACACCGAAGCGCTGCCCATCGTCTTTGATCTTTTGCGCGACGAAGGCTTGGTGATGGGCGGTTCGACAGGTGTCAACATCGCCGGTGCCGTGCGCATGGCGCAACAAATGGGACCCGGACATACAATCGTGACGATCCTGTGCGATTACGGGACGCGGTATCAATCCAAGCTCTATAATGCGGAGTTTCTGCGTTCCAAGGACCTGCCGGTCCCGGATTGGCTTGATGCGGATCCTGCCGATATCCCAGCGGTTTTTGAAGACGTATGACCGCGTTTCGGGCCCTAACAACGCTGCTTTTTCTGATCCTTGCGCCTTTGGCGTGGGCGCAGGGGATTACGGCCGAGCAATATCGCGATTGGAATGCAACGGCAGAGCGCGCGGAAGATGCGATTGCGGCCGGGCGCGCCTCTAACGCCGCGCTTGAACAATTGCGAAGTGATCTGGTCGAGTGGCGTGAGGATTTTCTGGAAGCGCAGGGCGTTAACGCCGCGCAAATCCGAACGATAGAGTCGCGGATCTCCTCTCTTGGTGCGGCCCCTGCCGAGGGGGAAGAGGAGCCGTCCGAGATTGCGGATCGCCGTGCAGAGCTTAACAGTCAGCTTAATGCGTTGCGCTCACCGCGGGTTCAGGCAGAAGAGGCATTCAGCAGGGCCGCTAGTCTGATCTCGGAAATTGACCGGATCATCCGTGAACGACAGGCCAGTGCTTTGATGGAACTTGGACCCAGCCCCCTGAACCCCGCCAATTGGGGCGGGGCTCTGACGGCGTTCGGCACGACGTTCAAAGAGGTCACCGCCGAGATTGGCGCTTCGTATGGCACCTCGGTACAGCGTCAGGAACTTCGCGAAAACCTGCCTTCGATCCTGCTTTATTTGGTGCTTGCCCTGTTGGCATTCTTCCGGGGTCGTCGCTGGCTTGACCAGTTGCAGGTCTGGTTGGACCGCAGGCGCAGCCCCGCCCGACAAAGACTGACCCATTACGCGATTTCGCTGGGGCAGGCCGTGATCCCGTTTCTGGGTCTGGTCCTGCTGGTGGAGGCGCTTTTTGACAGCGGTCTTGTCGGCTTGCGCGGCAATGTCATCCTTGATGTGGTGCCCGGCGCAGGCGCCGGGTTTCTGGCCGCCCGCTGGTTGGGGCGTCTTGCTTTCCCACGCCGCAAAGAGGTGGAGGGATTGCTCCACATTCCCTTTGAAGACCGGGGCCGCGCGCGGTTCTACGTGCAACTGGCGGGTGGTATCTTTGCGGCGCAGGTTGTTATTTTCGCCGCTGCGGGCTTTGACAACTGGAGTGATGCCACTCTCAATATCATCGCGTTCCCCTTCTTGCTGGCATTGGGTTTTGTTCTGACACGTATCGGGCGGCTCATCCGCAAAGCCGCGACGTCACCGCCCGATGGCACCGAAGACGCCCCTGCTCCCTACCGCATCCGGCTGTTGAACCTGCTGGGACGCGCGGTTGTGATCGTGGGCTTTCTGGGCCCCGTGCTGGGCGCCGTCGGCTACACCGAGGCCGCGCGTTATCTGATCTATCCGTCGGTGCTGACGCTGGGTCTGCTGACGTTGATTGTCGTCGTGCAAGACGCAATCAGCCAGCTTTATGCCATTGTCACGCGCCGCCGCGAGGTGCCTTCAGACGCGTTGACGCCCGTGTTGATCGGCATGCTTGTCATTCTCGCGGCCCTGCCGCTTCTGGCTCTGATCTGGGGCGCGCGGGTTGCGGACCTGACCGAGCTGTGGTCGCAATTCCAGACCGGGATCAGTATCGGCGAGACGCGGATCTCGCCCAGTAATTTCCTGGCCTTTGCGGTGATCTTTGCGGCGGGTTATGCCGTGACCCGGCTGATCCAGGGCACCTTGCGCAATTCGGTTCTACCGAAGACCAAGATGGATGTCGGCGGGCAGAATGCGGTCGTGTCGGGCCTTGGCTATGTCGGCATTTTCCTTGCCGCGCTTATTGCGATCACCGCCGCGGGGATCGATCTGTCCTCGCTTGCGATTGTCGCGGGCGCGCTATCGGTCGGGATCGGCTTCGGCCTGCAAAACATCGTGTCCAACTTCGTCTCCGGGATCATTCTTTTGATCGAGAGGCCTATCTCGGAAGGAGACTGGATCGAGGTGGGCGGCCAGATGGGGATCGTGCGCGATATCTCTGTGCGCTCCACCCGGATCGAAACTTTCGACCGTACGGATGTGATTGTGCCGAATGGCGATCTGGTGTCGGGCATGGTGACGAACTGGACCCATGGCAATTCTGTCGGGCGCGTCATTGTGCCGGTCGGTGTCGCCTATGGCACGGACACTAAATGGGTCGCCGACATCCTGATGGAGATCGCCAAGGCGCATCCCATGGTTCTGGCGAACCCGGCGCCCGCTGTGTTGTTTCAGGGGTTTGGCGCCGATAGCCTCGATTTTGAAATTCGCGCCATTTTGCGGGATGTGAACTGGGTGCTGAGTGTGAAATCCGATCTGAACCACGCGATTGCCGAACGCTTTGTCGCCGAAGGGATCGAAATACCCTTTGCCCAGCGTGATCTGTGGTTGCGCAACCCCGAAACGCTGCGCGAAGGGCCCAAGGATGACTGATCTGCTGTTTCGGACCGATCCCTACCTGCGTGACGCGAACGCCAAGGTTGTCGGGGTCACAAACGAGGGTGGCATCATTCTGGACCGAGCCGTCTTTTACCCCACCGGCGGCGGACAACCGGGCGACAGTGGACGCCTGAACTGGGACGGCGGCACATTGGAGATTGCCACGGCTGTCAAGGGCGAGGGGGACGCGGTCGTTCTGGTCCCCGCTGAGCCCGCGCCGATGCCAGCTGTTGGTGCCCGCGTCACGCAGACGCTTGATTGGGACCGCAGGCATCGGCACATGCGCGTGCACACGGCTTTGCATCTTTTATCCGTTGTTATCCCACTGCCTGTCACCGGCGGTGCGATCGGTGCTGAAAAGGGGCGTCTGGACTTTATGATGCCCGAGCCACTCGAAGATCGCGACGCCGTTGAGGCTGCGTTGAACGGCCTGATCGTGCGCGATCTGCGCGTGACGGAAGGCTGGATCACTGATGCCGAGCTTGACGCCAATCCGCAGCTTGTGAAGACCATGTCCGTGAAGCCGCCCATGGGGTCGGGCAAAGTCCGTCTGATCGGGATCGGCGAAGGGGCGGATCAGGTTGATTTGCAACCCTGTGGCGGCACGCATGTCGCCTCAACTGCCGAAATCGGGCCGGTCCGGCTGGGTAAGATCGAGAACAAGGGCAAGCAGAACCGCAGGGTCAATCTGCATCTTGGCGCGTCTTGAGGTATCGCGGCGCGATTGTCCTGAATGGCGGGTTGTTTGCTGGGCTTTTCCTTGTGCTTTGCTTCGCCCCGCAGGTCTATCTTGCGGGGTATGATATAGAGCAGACCGACAGCGCGCTTTTTATCACGCGCCGTGCGTCTCCGATGTTTCTGGGGCTCGCATACATGATGTGGGCGATCCGCAACATGGATCCATCCCCCGCGCGACGTGTCATCACGGACGGGTGTGCAGTGTTGCTGTTGGGGATCGCGGTGACCGGGCTTTATGCGCTGGCAACAGGTGCGGTCGGTCTCAAGATACTGGTCGGCGCCGCAGTTGAAATCCCCTTCGCGGCGGCACTTTTGGCGGTCCGCAACAAAGCGCCTTAGTTTCTACTTGCACATCTTGGCCACGCAATTGTATGCAACGCTCCACGGACAGGTGGCCGAGTGGTCGAAGGCGCACGCCTGGAAAGTGTGTAGGCGGGAGACCGTCTCCAGGGTTCGAATCCCTGTCTGTCCGCCACCTCCCTTTTTTCTGCTTTGAACAACCGCTTTCGGCGGCCTAGAAGTGGTCGCTTGATTGCAGCCCGGCGCGTGCGGCCCTAGGGTCCGCCCATGACCAATCACTGGCCGAAAATTCGCACTGTTGGCGTCACGGGGATGCTTGTCAGCTTTGCCGATGCGCTGAGCGAGCCGTCCAACCGCGCAGCCCTTGCGTTTCGGGCCAGGGTCGAGCGCGAGGGCTGGGACGGTGTTGAGGAAACGTCATCGACATTGGCGTCGACATTCGTGCGTTTTGACCCGCTTGCGCTGTCCCATGCAACCTTGCGAATGCGGTTGGAGGGTCTGCTGGCTGAGGCCGATTGGTATGCGGCACCGCCCCCCCAAGGGCGGCGGTTCTGGCGTATCCCTGCGGTCTTTGGAACCGATCTGGCCCCGCAATTGGATCAGGCTGCGCAAGCTGCTGGACTGACCTCGGAAGCGGCCATTGCCGAGTTGAGCGCGGCACGGGTCCGCGTCATTACGTTGGGCTTCGCCGCGGGGCAGTCCTACCTGGGCGAATTGCCTGAAGCGTGGAACCTGCCACGCCAAACTGGCCTAACGCCGCGCGTCGCCGAGGGTGCTTTGGTGGTGGCGATCCGTCAGTTTGTTCTTTTTGCCACGTCGGCGCCGACAGGCTGGCAGCATGTGGCCCAAACTGCGTTCAAATCATTCCGCCCGGATCATCCTGAGCCGTTCGCGTTGTGTGCGGGCGACGAGGTTCAGTTTGAACCGGTCACACGTGAGGCGTTCGAGGCGATACGAGCGCAAGATACCTCCGGCAACGGTGGCGCGGTGGTGGAGGTGATCCGGTGACGGGCCTGATCGTGCGCAGCATCGGGCCATCGGTGACCGTGCAAGATCGCGGCAGGCCCGGATTTGTCGCCAGCGGCCTGTCACGCGGCGGGGCGGTCGATGCGCTGGCTTTAGCCGAAGGGGCGGCGCTTTTGGGGCAAAGCGGTGATCTTGCCGTTTTGGAAATGGCCGGGTTTGGTGGTCTCTTTGTCGCCCAGAAAGACCTGCGTATTGCGCTGACAGGGGCAACGATGCAAGCAACGCTGGATGGCGTGCCCCTGCGCTGGAACGCCAGTCATGGGATGCCGGAAGGCGCCGCGTTGAAGATCGGTGCGGCCCCTTCGGGCGGGTATGGGTATTTGCATGTGGGCGGCGGCATTGATGCGCCTGTCGTGATGGGCGCGCGCTCTGCGCATTTGAATTCGCAAATCGGCGGGCGGGTTGCCGTTGGGGATATCCTTCCTGTGGGCACAGACCCCGGCAGAATCGTCGGGTTGGTCGTCAAGGGTGCCGCTCGTGAGGATGGTGGTACGATCCGGCTTGTGCGCTCCTTTCAGACCGATCTTTTCACGGACGCGGCTCTTGCCCGGTTCGAGGCCACCGTTTTTCACCGGGACATGCGTGGCAACCGCATGGGTGTCCAACTCAACCCCGAAGGCGAAGGGTTTCAGGCAGCGGGCGGCCTGACAGTCCTGTCCGAGATCATCATGCTAGGCGATATCCAAATGACCGGTGACGGCGCGCCGTTCGTGCTGCTTCCAGAGGCGCAGACAACCGGCGGCTACCCTCGGATCGGAACCGTGCTGGCCTGCGATCTGCCAAAGCTCGTTCAAGCGCGCTCCGATGCGCCGCTGCGGTTCAGCTTTGTCGACATGGATACTGCCATTCCCGCGGAACGCGCATTTCGTGATCAGATCAAAGCGCTGCCAAGCCGGATCAAGCGGCTGCACCGCGATCCGGGTGACGTGCCCGATTTGCTGGCGTATCAACTGATCAGCGGCGTCGCCCGCGGGGATGAGGAGAGTTAGATGAGCCGTACAGTCGATCTGAACGCCGACATGGGCGAAAGTTTTGGGCCATGGCCCATGGGCAATGATGCGGCGCTTCTGGATGTGATCAGTTCCGCCAATATCGCCTGCGGCTTTCACGGTGGCGACTGGGATGTCATGGCGCAGACGATGGCACTTGCAGTCCGCAACACGGTTGGCATTGGCGCCCATCCCGGTTTTCCTGATCTGCAAGGCTTTGGACGCCGCAAGATGGATGTTCCGAAAGCCAGCCTGCGCAATCTGGTCAGCTACCAGCTTGGGGCAGCGCAGGCGATGGCCAAGGCTGCTGGCGGCACTGTGCGTCACCTCAAACTGCATGGCGCTTTGGCGAATATGTGCAGCGTAGACCGCGACATGGCGTTGGCGTGTTATGAGGGCGCGCTCTCTGTCGATCCAGAGATCATCGTGATGGTGCTGGCGGGCACGCAGCAGCAAGCGGCAGTGCAGGAGCTGGGGTGTCGCTGGGCGGCCGAGATTTTCGCTGATCGCGCCTACAACGATGATGCAACGCTGGTGGACCGCAAGCTGGACGGCGCGGTGATCCATGACGCCGCCGTTGCGGGACCGCGTATTGCGCAGATGGTGCGCGAGGGCGCGATCATTGCGCAAAGCGGGAAGCGGATCGAGACGCCGATCGACACGATTTGCCTGCATGGGGACACCGCAGGTGCCGTCGATATCGCGAAATCCGTCCGCGCCGCGTTAGAGGGCGACGGGATCACCATCGCCCCCTTTGAAGGGCGGCGCTAAGTCTCGGAGATACCGCGCAGCCAATTCCATGCGGCGTCTTCACGGGCTTCCGGAAAAACCTCGATCTCGATATCCGTGACGGCGCGGGCGATGCCCAGCATCGGGTTGATCCAGCGTTCGTCCGTGACAACGGCGTAGCGCCGCAGATGCTTAGCCGCCCCCGCTTTCATCTGCAAAAAGTCCTTCTGGAACAGCACTTGCGGATCAAAGCCGCCAAAGCTCTTGATCCGTGCCAGCGCGTCAAACGGACCTCCGGCGTCAATCTTCATCCGAAATACCGCGGCAACGGTTTCGGCCTGCGGCTCTGTCATGTAGCCGTCCAACTCGAACGCCAGAACACCGTCAACCTGGCTTTCGATCATGCGCAGTCCCTTGCCCTTTTGCGTCTCAGGCTCCGTCAAGTCCTGTGCAAAAGCCCGTGCCGCGTCGCGGTCTGCGGGATCAAAGCACTCCATCTTGGTCATCGGCACGATCGGGTCCATGACCCGTTCAGCCGTGCGGATCCATTGCTTGTCGGTCAAAATCGCAATGCGCGGAAAACGATGAAGCTGGGGCAGGGCAGTGACCTCATGTGTGAGATCTTCGAGGATGGCCCTCCCGGTCATGTCCTCGAAACCACTCAGATCAAGCAGCAGCCCGATCTTTTTGGCGTCGGCAATCTCGGGCCAGAGCCGGGTGTAGAAACTGCGGACTTCATCATCGGTGATGGTGCCGCGGGCGGTGATTTCGAGAAGGTCACTGGAGATACGGTCAAACGTCAGCATAGGCGTCCTCCTTTCGCTGTGCACGGAGTAACGCATTAGACATGTGCAGCCCAAAGACGCCGTTCAAGACGACAAAAGCGTTTATGCTGGGGCACACATATACGCGGCGTTTCCGGTCAGCGCCGCGTAGTCATCCAACACGACAGAAACAGGGAAATTCCCCATAAAACCTGCGAAACGGCCCTTGTCGCGGAAGGCATCGGTAAAGCCATGCTGCGTGAGATGCGGCATCATGGCGCGCGCGACCCCGCCGACCAGATAGACGCCGCCAAAGGGCAGGTGCACCAGCGACAGGTTGCCCGCGACTGTGCCCAGAATACGGATGAAAACGCGCAATGCCTCTTGGGCGCGCGGGTCTGTCGCTGCACCGTCCATAATGTCCTTGGCGGATTTTTCGGACGTGGCACCAGCCTCGTGGGCCAGCCAGTGATAGACGCGTTCCAAGCCACGGCCCGACAGCACGTCCTCAATAGCGGGAAAGCCGTGCGCGGTCTCGACGAACTGGCACAGGCGCAGTTCTTCTTCGGTGCGGATCGGCAAGTTGGCGTGGCCACATTCTGAGGGCGCCACATGCCGGCCATGGCGCGTAATATGGATCGGGGCGGCGTTGAAACCGGTGCCAAGGCCGATCACAAGCTGGCTGGCGTCCGGCTTGGCTGCGACGCCGGTGGTGACCTCTGCGATATGTGTCGGATCAAGCGCTTCAATCGCGTGACCCTGGGCTTGCAGATCGTTCAAAAGTGCCGCTTCGGGTGCGCCGGTCGCATCGCGTAGTAGATCGCCATCCATGGTCCAATCAAGGTTCGTTAGCTCGCCCACGCCATCGCGCACGGGGCCTGCGACGCAAACACAGACGGCGTCGGGCCGGGTGGCCTGCGTCGCCAGATAGGCGCGCAGCACAGTGGCGATGCCGGGATAGTCCGCATTGCGATACCGCTGGATCGAGGTGGCGTCCACCGCCGCGTCTTGGGCCATCGCGACCCGTGTATTCGTGCCACCGATATCTGCAACGAGGATGCGTTTGGACATGGGGGGTGCCTTACTGTGATAGCGCTAACTTGAGCGCCTCATAGGATGCTTTCGGGGTGCGCTGCAAGCTGTCGAAATCCACATGTATCAGGCCAAAGCGTTTTTCGTAGCCAAGCGCCCACTCGTAATTGTCCATGAGTGACCAGATGAAATAGCCCCGCAGCGGGACGCCTTCGCTCATCGCCTGTCGCGCTTTGGCGACATGCGCGTTAAGATAGGCGATACGATCGGTATCATTGCTTGGCGCGGCACTCGCCATGCCGTTCTCGGTTACGTAAAGCGGCAGGTCGCCGGTGTAGTCCGATGCGGTGCGGGTCAGAAAGTTGTAAAGCCCGTCGGGATAGATTTCCCATCCCATCTGGGTCTTCGGCAAAGGGCCGTCGATTTCCGCGTGGGCAGGCCAGGGGCCGTCAGTGGGACCGATCAGTTTGCGGGTGTAGTAGTTCAAGCCGACCCAATCGACGGGGCTGGCGATGGTGTCGAAATCATCTTGCCACCCTTGAGGCAAGTACGCCTCCAAACCGTTCAGAGCGCGCTCCGGGTAGGCTTTGTGAAACATGCCCCCAAGGAAAAAACGGTTGTAGATCGCATCATAATCCAGCGCCGCGTTGCGCGCTGCATCGGTGTCGTCCACCGGGTCAGCCCATTCGAAATTGCACACCGCGCCAACGTTGCTCATTCCCAAGCCGCGCATCCGCTGGATTGCAGTGCCATGGGCCAACAGCACGTGATGCACAGCGCGCGCGGCGGCGCGGATATCGCGCAGGCCGGGCGCGTGGTGGCCCATGAAGTGACTCAACCAGGCCACGCACCACGGCTCATTGATCGGCGCGACAGAGTGCATCCTGTCACCGATCCGCCCCATGATAACTTCGGTGAAGTCCCCGAACCAGCCTGCGATATCGCGGTTGCGCCACCCGCCCAGATCAGCGAGCGGTTGCGGCAGTTCCCAATGATAGAGCGTGGCGCAGGGTTTCAGCCCGCGTTCCAGCATCGCGTCGGTCAGGCGGTCGTAGAAATCCAGACCTTCGGCGTTGGGCGTGCCGCGCCCTTCGGGCAGCACCCGCGCCCAACTGGTCGAGAAGCGATATGCATCGAACCCCGCTGCTTTCAGCAAATCAAAGTCCGCCTCAAACCGGTGGTAATGATCGCAGGCCCGATCCCCGTTTTCAGCGCGCACGACATTGCCGGGGGTGGCGGCAAAACTGTCCCAATGGGTCGGCCCTGCGCCGCCGAACTGGTGCCCCTCGATCTGATACGAAGACGTGGCAGCTCCCCAAAGAAAGCCTTCGGGAAAGTCAGAGCGTTTGAAATCCATGTTTATGCTTTCACAGGCCCGGTCGAGCGACCGACGGTCAATTGAGCCTCGAGCAGACGATTGGGAGGCGGCAGATGGGGATGGGCGATCCGGTCGAGCAGCATTTGCGCGGCCAGCCGCCCGGCCTCGCGGACAGAGGATCGGGTGGCGGTGAAGATCGGTTCCTCATCGCCGTTGGTGAAGTAGCTGAGTTCGTCATCGTGGGTGATGACCGAGATATCGCGCCCCATCCGCAGCCCGCGTTCCTGAATGGCGCGGCGCACGCCGATGGCGGTGATCATCGACGACACTAGAAACGCAGTGGGCGGCGCGTCGCTGTCGAGCAGTAGTGAGGCGGTCTGGTGACCGTACCCTTCAGTCATCTCCTGACTGTGCATCAAGGCGGGCAGGGGGGGGACGCCCCGACCTTCAAGCGCTGCGACATACCCCGCGCGACGGCGCAATGCAAAGTCGAGGTCCTCAAGACCGTTTATCAGTGCAACGCGGCGATGCCCCAGATCCAACAGGAACTCAGTGGCGCGCTGGAACGCCTTTCGGTTGTTCACGTCGAGCCAAGCATAATCGGTGTCCAGCTCGCTTGCGCGCCCATGGACAACAAACGGCACGCCCAGATTTTCCAGCATCGCAATGCGGGGGTCGTTGCTTTTGGGGCCGTGCACGATCAGCCCGTCGACCGCGCCTTTGCCACGCAGATCGCGGTAGGTTTTCTCCTCTTGGCCGTCCTCGACCAATGACAGAACCATGTCGTAGCCGCTGCGCGAATAGGTCTCTCCGGCGCCTGCGATGAAGTCTCCGAAAACGGGGTTTACCATCTCGTGCTGCTTGGACATCGGGATCACGTGACCAATGGCCATCGCGCGGCCCGTCGCCAGGCCTTTGGCGCGGGTGTTGGGGCGATAGTTATGCTGCTCCGCAGCTTGAACAACGCGGGCGCGAGTCGTCTCGTTCACTTCCGGATAGCCGTTCAAAGCCCGGCTCACCGTGGTTTGGGACAGTCCCAGATTCTGTGCCAGTTCTCTGAGATTCATGGTGTTTTTCGTTTCAAAGCGCTTTCAATCCTGAGGGACGGTAGCGTCCTGCGTCGTAGGGGTCAAAGCCTAAGCGTTTTGGGCTGCGCCCTTTGCACATGCAGAAAAACCGGTGGAAAACACCGGTTCTCGACAAGAATAATTGACAGGTTTGGGAATTGCGGGTTTCCTACCGCCACTCAAAGCGCTTTGGAAATGATTCCAGCGCATTGATGCTTGTAAGCGCCGGAACGGCGTAACTTGGGAGGACAATCCATGAAGACGTATCTGTTGGCCGGTGTGGCCGCAGCAGCCTTGACGGCTGGAACAGCGCAGGCCGCAGGCCATTTGCCGTTCGCTCCGGGAGACGGCGCGTTCAACTGGGACAGCTTCACAGCCTTTGCGGACGCCAATGACTTCTCGGGTCAAGAGATCACTGTCACCGGCCCCTGGACGGGTGCGGACGCCGAGCTTGTAAATTCGGTTATGGCGTATTGCTCGGAAGCGACAGGGGCGACGGTCAACTACTCCGGCTCCGACAGCTTTGAGCAAGACATTATGATTTCGGCGCAGGCGGGTTCGGCGCCCAATGTCGCCGTGTTCCCCCAGCCGGGTCTGGCTTCTGACATGGCGGGGCGCGGGTTTCTGTCGGCCTTGGGCGATGACACCGCAAACTGGGTCCGTGATAATTATGCGGCAGGACAATCTTGGGTTGATCTGGGCACTTACGCGAACCCCGATGGCACGGATGAGTTGTTTGGCTTTTTCTACAAGGTCGATGTGAAATCGCTGGTCTGGTACATCCCCGAGGCCTTTGACGAGGCAGGTTATGACATCCCCGGCTCGATGGAAGAGCTCAAGGAGCTGACAGACCTGATTGTCGAAGATGGCGGCACCCCGTGGTGCATTGGTCTGGGATCAGGGGCGGCGACAGGTTGGCCCGCAACCGACTGGGTCGAGGACATGATGCTGCGCACACAGGAACCCGCTGTCTATGACCAGTGGGTTGCCAATGAGCTGCCCTTTAACGATCCGGCTGTGGTCGCAGCCATCGAAGAGTTTGGGTATTTCGCCCTGAACGACGACTACGTCGATGGCGGCGCACAGGCCGTGGCCAATACCGACTTCCGCGAAAGCCCCACGGGTCTCTTTGATATTCCGCCCAAGTGCTACATGCATCGTCAGGCTAGCTTCATTCCAACCTTCTTCCCCGAAGGCACCGAAGTGGGCGAGGACGTCGATTTTTTCTACTTCCCTGCTTATGCGGAAAAGGACCTCGGCAAGCCTGTCCTTGGCGCTGGCACGCTCTTTGCGATCACCAATGACAGCCCCGCCGCCCGTGGCCTGATGGAGTTCATCAAGACCCCCATCGCCCACGAAGTCTGGATGGCGCAGTCGGGCTTCCTGACACCGCATACCGGCGTGAACACCGATATGTATGCCAACGAAACACTCAAAGCACTGGGTGACGTTCTGTTGGGGGCGACGACCTTCCGCTTTGACGCCTCTGACCTGATGCCGGGTGAGATTGGCGCGGGCGCGTTCTGGACAGGCATGGTCGACTACACGACCGGTGAGCCTGCGGCCGAGGTCGCCGCTGGCATCCAGGAACGCTGGGACGCGATCCAGTAAAGGGATGACCCAAGCCGCCATTTCGCGGCTTGAGACCAAGGCCCTGCGCAGCGCCATTCACCTGCGCAGGGCCAAAGCCCAAAAAGAACGCTGGCCAAACAGCTTTAGGGGGGAATTGACATGTCACCACTTATCCAGGGTGTCTTGACGATCATCATCGGCGTCGGCGGCTGTATCGGCTATTTCTTCGCCTCTAACCTGATCCTCGACAAAGTGATCTTTCCGCCCAGAGGCGCTAATCCGGGGCGCAATATCAACCGTGCCAACATGGTGCGACCGTGGCTCTTTCTGCTGCCTGCAATCCTCGCGCTGGGACTCTATCTTGTCTACCCGGTGATCGGTTCGTTCTGGCGGTCGCTGTTCAACCGGGCTGGGGACGAATTCATTGGCCTTGGCAACTACATCACAATGTTTGGCGACGACCAGTTCCGCGTGTCGCTGTTTAATAACTTCCTGTGGGTGCTTGTTGTGCCTGCCGCGGCCACCTTCTTTGGCCTGCTGGTGGCACAACTGACCGACCGGATGAAATGGGGCAATATCGCCAAATCCCTGATCTTCATGCCGATGGCGATCTCGTTTGTAGGGGCCTCGCTGATCTGGAAGTTCGTCTATGCCAACAACCCCGATATCGGCATGATAAACGCGGTGCGCGACGTCTTCGGGATGGGCCCGGTCGATGTGCTTCAACTGCCGTTCTGGAACAACTTCTTTCTGATGGTGATCCTGATCTGGATCCAGACCGGCTTTGCCATGGTGATCCTGTCAGCGGCCCTACGCGGCATTCCCGAAGAAACGGTGGAGGCTGCGATCATCGACGGGGCCAACCCGTTCCAGATTTTCTTTAAGATCAAAGTGCCACAGATAATGGGCACCATCGTGGTAGTCTGGACCACGATCACCATTCTCGTGCTCAAGGTATTTGACATCGTCTATACCATGACCGGTGGCAATTTCGGGACCGAAATTCTGCCCAGTTACATGATGTCGTACATGTTCCGAGATGACGGGCGCGCCACCGCGGTGGCTTTTGTCATCATGCTGATCGTGCTGCCCGTGATGATCTGGAACATCGCGCAAGCGCGCAAAGAAATGCGCTGAGGAGGCGGGGACCATGGACAATATCGCCGGAACCAAAACGAGCCTCTCTTGGGTGATGAACATTACGGTCGTGGTGCTGGTCTTGCTGTGGCTGATCCCCACGGTGGGCCTTCTGGTCTCGTCCTTCCGGGACCGTGATCAGATCTCGGCCAGCGGCTGGTGGCTGTCGCCGTTCCCGGTGGAGCAGAACTTTTCCACCCGCGCGTCGGGGGATGAGGCTGTGCCGCAGGGCGATGGTTTTGTCATCGAAGGCAACATCTATAACGATCCGCTGATTTCAGCCGCATTCGGCGGGGAAAACCCACGCATTGCAGCATTTGGCGGAACACGTGCGGCACCTACCGCGTTCGAGCCGGGCGAGGTCGGAGAATTGAGTCGCGACCGCACGCTCAGCGTGCTGGAGGATGGTAGCTACACCTATACATCCCCGGCCGAGATTACCCGCGATCCGCGCATCTACTTTGCTGCGGAAACCCCGCCTGACTTCAGTCTGAACAACTACAATTCCGTGCTGACCTCGGACAACATGGACGTGGCCTTTATCAACACGCTTACGGTGACGATCCCTGCGACGGTTATCCCGATCCTGATCGCGGCCTTTGCGGCTTACGCGCTGGCGTGGATGGACTTTCCGGGCCGGGGGCTTTTGATTGCAGCCGTTGTGGGCCTTTTGGTCGTGCCCTTGCAACTGGCCCTCGTGCCACTGCTGAATCTGCACAACCAGGTGGGCATCGGGCAAAGTTTCGTGGGCATCTGGCTGGCGCATACGGGCTTCGGCCTGCCGCTCGCGATATACCTTTTGCGCAACTACATGGTCGGCCTGCCGCGCGACATTATCGAGTCCGCCAAGGTCGACGGGGCCACTGACTTTCAGGTCTTTGTCAAAATCGTCCTGCCGCTCAGCTTCCCGGCGCTGGCCTCTTTCGCGATCTTCCAGTTCCTCTGGACGTGGAATGACCTGCTGGTGGCGAAGGTGTTCTTGCCATCCGACGACGCCTCTAAAGTGATGACCGTCAAGATTGCCGATGACCTTTTGGGCTCACGTGGCGGCGATTGGGGCATCCTTGCGACGGCGGCTTTTGTGTCCATCGCCGTGCCGCTCGTCGTCTTTTTCACAATGCAACGCTACCTCGTGCGCGGCCTGTTGGCCGGCTCCGTGAAATGAGGCGCCTTCGCTCCCTCTTGGCGACAGGGCTTCTGGCCTTGCAAGCGCCTGCTGCCCCGGCACAAGACGCGGCCTGCGCGGTCAACATAGCGGCATCCAAGGCTGTGAAAGTCGGGCAATACCTGCCTGAGGTGACAGAGATGCTTGGTTGTGAAGGAACCCTGCGTGTTGTTGACGGCAAGCGTATTGTCGGCTGGGGCATTAGCGACCATCCGACCTGGACGTTGTCTGTCAATCTGGATGACGACGACCGCATCACGACGGTCGCGCGCTTCTTCTTCGACACGGGCAAGCGCAAGCCCGAGCAGATAAACGCGAAACAAGCCACTGCGCTGCCTTTCGGGCAGACCGCTGATCGGCACGGTTAAGTAAGGACGATTATGAACGCAGTCGCAGATATGCAGACCCTCAAGGGTCTTGAGGCCGACAAGGATTGGTGGCGCGGGGCCGTGATCTATCAGATCTATCCGCGCAGTTTTCAGGACAGCAATGGCGACGGCATTGGCGACCTGCTGGGCATCGTCCAACGGCTCCCTTACATCGCGTCGCTGGGTGTCGATGCGATCTGGATATCGCCCTTCTTTACGTCGCCGATGAAAGACTTCGGCTATGACGTCAGCGATTATTGCGACGTCGATCCAATGTTTGGCTCCCTCGCAGATTTCGACGCACTGATCGACACTGCCCACCAGCTTGGCGTGCGGGTAATGATTGATTTGGTGCTGTCGCATACCTCGGACCAACACCCTTGGTTTGCCGAAAGCCGCGCCAACCGCGACAACGCCAAATCTGACTGGTATGTCTGGGCCGATCCGAAACCCGATGGCACACCGCCCAACAACTGGCTGTCGATCTTTGGCGGCCCCGCATGGCACTGGGATGCGCGGCGTGAACAGTATTACCTGCACAACTTCCTGACCTCGCAGCCCGATCTGAACTTTCACAGCGACGAGGTTCAGAACGCACTGCTCGACGTGACGCGGTTCTGGCTGGACCGTGGCGTAGACGGCTTCCGCCTTGATACGATCAACTTCTACTTCGCCGATGCGCAACTGCGCGACAACCCCGCGCTGCCGCCGGAAGAACGTAACGCCAAAATTGCGCCGTCGGTGAACCCCT